>Ga0079223_10002274_pt1 | contig 11846 bp, 10 predicted proteins | sample Stecom2011_FD_75072 | JGI IMG/M metagenome (GOLD analysis project Ga0079223, IMG submission 75072) | Agricultural soil microbial communities from Utah to study Nitrogen management - Steer compost 2011 | ecosystem: Environmental > Terrestrial > Soil > Agricultural land | place: USA: Utah...
AAACGTGGTGATGATGGGAATGGGCGAGCCTTTACTGAACGTTAAAAACGTTGTTCCCGCCATGGAACTAATGCTCGACGACTACGGTTTTGGTTTGTCAAAACGCCGTGTAACCCTCAGTACTTCAGGGGTTGTACCTGCACTTGACGCTTTGCGCGACCAAATAGACGTGGCCTTAGCTATTTCACTACATGCGCCCGACAACGCATTGCGTGATGAAATTGTACCTATTAACAAAAAATACCCTATAGCACAGTTTCTAGAATCGGCCCGTCGTTATGTAGAGAATTCGAAAGCACAATCGAAAGTTACTGTTGAGTATGTCATGCTTGATCACGTGAATGATTCAACAGATCAAGCACATGAATTGGCAAAAGTACTAGAAGGTACGCCAAGCAAAATTAACTTAATACCATTTAATCCGTTTCCAGGTAGCGATTTCGGGCGTTCGAGTAACTCGCGTATCGATCGCTTCGCAAAAGTATTGATGGAACACGGATATGTCGTTATGGTTAGAAAGACACGTGGCGATGATATCGATGCGGCATGTGGGCAACTCGTTGGTGATGTAGTTGATCGCACCAAACGCTTATTAAAAAAACAACAACGGCAAAAGGGTGGCCAGGCCATTGCTATCAAAGCAACGTCCTAGCAAGCAGGGAGCGTAACAAACGCACCAAGGATTGGTATGGCGTAAAAATCAGGCTCTCATGACAGTAGAAGACGAAAACATAAACGAAGAATCGATATACGAACCTAGCGTGACTGAACCGCGGGTTTTTCCAGGTGATTTGCTGCGTGCTGCACGTGAAGCTAAAGGCTTGTCTACACAAGAGGTTGCGACCTACTTATGTTTGCGACGGCAGCTTATTGAGGAAATCGACGATAATAAATTTGATCCAAAAGTGGCCGGTACATTTATTCGAGGCTACTTGAAGTCTTACGCAAAACACGTTGATGCGTCTGAAGCGGACGTATTGGCCGCTTATAGTGATCTTGTTTTAGAAAAACCATCACCGGGGAATATGCAAAGCTTTTCCCGTAAAAAAGCGATCGAGACACAAGACAGTCGTTTAATGCTCATTACTTACATTATTATTGCTGTGTTGGTTGCTTCGTTTGTCGTTTTTCTTTGGCAGCAATCGAATAGTAATGATGCAGCAGCGGAAGTTGAATCGAGTGCGGTAATACCGCGTGCTGACGAAACGTTAAAGCAGGAAACAGAGCAGCCAAAAGCGACGAACACTGAACAAGAAAGCAAGGCGAATGACAATCCGGTCGTTGAGGAAGTGGCTGAAACCACAACTGCTAGCACGCCGGTTGCAAGCCAAACTGAGCGCGAAACTGAAAATTCAGTGCCGCTTAATGAAGAGGTTGAAGAGGAAATCGCTGAAGAGCCTGCCGCGCCGATAACAAATACTTATGTGCCGCCGGTGGTCAATCGCACGGGTACATATTTAGATGCTGCTGATCCAAGTGCAGGCGAACTTGTACTCTACTTTCTTGACCGGAGTTGGGTAGAGGTTGCTGATGCGAACGACACAACGGATCGGTTAGCTTATGGCACTAAAGAAAAGGGCTATAATATGCCGATAGGCGGTTCTGAGGCGTATAACATTACCCTGGGTGCTCCTGATGCGGTTGAAATTTATTACCGTGGTGAGCCTGTCGATTTAAGTACATTGCCTAAAAACAGGGTTGGTCAGCTTCGTGTACCAAGTTTATAACGATAAATGTTGAGTAGTAATTCATGAGTACCACAGTGGATATTCCAAGACGTAAAAGCAGTCGTATTTATGTTGGCAACGTGCCAATAGGCGACGGTGCACCTATTGCGGTGCAGTCGATGACGAACACGTCAACCACAGACGTGGCAGCAACAGTAGCGCAAATTAATGCGATTGCTGCAGCGGGCGCAGACATAGTGCGCGTATCTGTACCTACCATGGATGCAGCTGAAGCATTTAAACTTATTAAACAGCAAACGACAGTTCCCTTAGTGGCGGATATACATTTCGACTACCGTATAGCCTTAAAGGTGGCTGAATATGGTGTCGATTGCCTGCGCATTAATCCAGGTAACATTGGCAATGAAGAACGCATTCGCGCGGTTGTTGACGCCGCACGCGAGCGCAATATTCCTATTCGTATTGGTGTTAATGCCGGTTCATTAGAGCGCGACATTCAGGAAAAATATGGCGAGCCTAATGGTGCTGCGTTAGTTGAATCAGCTATGCGGCATGTGGATATTTTAAATCGGTTAAACTTCCACAACTTTAAAGTAAGTGTGAAAGCCTCCGATGTATTTCTTGCCGTTGATGCCTACCGTTTACTAGCGAAAGAAATCGATCAACCCTTACATTTAGGTATTACCGAAGCCGGTGGTGCTCGCAGCGGTGCGGTGAAATCAGCGATTGGGTTAGGCATGCTGTTGGCTGAAGGTATTGGCGACACTATGCGTGTGTCTTTAGCCGCAGACCCAGTGGAAGAAATTAAAGTTGCTTTCGATATTCTGAAGTCCCTACGTATTCGTTCGCGCGGTATAAATTTTATTGCCTGCCCTAGTTGTTCACGCCAAGAGTTCGACGTTATTGCGACCGTGAATGCCTTAGAACAACGGCTGGAAGACATTACCACGGCACTTGATGTGTCTATTATTGGTTGTGTGGTGAATGGCCCAGGCGAAGCGCATGTCGCTCATATTGGTTTGGCCGGCGCTAAAACGCGCAGTGGTTTTTATGTGGACGGCGAACGGCAACGCGAGCGGCTTGATAACAATGATTTAGTTGAACAACTTGAAGCGCGGATTCGCGCTTATGCAGCGCGTGCAGATGAAAGTCAGAAAATCCCAGTGGTTGATACCACTAATGCAGGATAAGCGTGCGTTCGACGTTTTACCTCCCCGTCTAAACACCCTATAATGCCGACACTTTAAAATAGGAAGGCTGTTGCAGTGGCAAAGCAGATTCAAGCAATTCGTGGAATGAATGACATTCTGCCCGAGCAAACCGGTCGCTGGCAGGCTGTCGAGTCGGTGATCCGCCGGCTTGTGGCTAGCTATGGCTATAGCGAAATTCGCATGCCGGTAGTTGAGCAAACGGAGCTCTTTAAGCGCTCTATCGGTGAAGTAACCGATATTGTTGAAAAAGAAATGTACACCTTCGACGATCGTAATGGCGAAAGCCTTACCCTGCGTCCTGAAGGAACAGCGAGCTGTGTGCGAGCTGGGAACCAACATGGCTTACTCTATAACCAGCAACAACGGCTGTGGTATATGGGGCCAATGTTTCGCTATGAGCGCCCGCAGAAAGGGCGTTATCGCCAATTTCATCAAGTTGGTGTGGAAACTTTTGGTATTGCAAGTCCAGATATTGACGCTGAACTTATTATTATGACCGCGCGCTTATGGCGCGATTTGGGTATTTCGGAACATTTAAAGCTTGAATTAAACTCGCTCGCCTCTAACGAAGCGCGGGCCGTTTATCGCAATGCACTGACGGAATACTTGCGCAGCCATAGCGAACAGCTCGATGAAGACAGTGTTCGCCGTTTAGAGTCGAACCCGCTACGTATTCTTGATTCAAAGAACCCAGCTATGGCCGAAATGCTCAGTAACGCGCCTAAGCTGTCTGATTACTGGGACGACGAGTCGCGGGAACATTTTACAAGTTTATGTGAACGCCTTGATGCCGCTGGCGTTGCTTACACCTTAAACGAACGGTTAGTTCGCGGCCTTGATTACTATAACCGCACCGTTTTTGAATGGGTGACCGAAAGTTTAGGGGCTCAAGGAACTGTTTGTGCAGGTGGCCGATACGACGGTTTAGTAGGGCAGTTAGGTGGTAAAGACACCCCTGCAGTTGGCTTCGCTATGGGTTTAGAGCGCTTAGTTCTTATGCTTGAAGTAGCGAATACCTTAGCTGTTGCCGATGCTGTGCAAGTTTACATTGCCGCAGTTGGTGATAGTGCGGAACTTCCAGCCCAAGCTGTTGCCGAAAAACTGCGCGATCATTTCCCAGGTTTACGCGTACTCCAGCATTGTGGGGGCGGTAACTTTGGTAGACAATTAAAGCGTGCTGATAAGTCGGGTGCTGCAATCGCTATTATTTTAGGTGAGAGCGAAATTGCGGAAAACACCTTTACGGTAAAATACCTACGCGAACAGCGTGATCAAGTGTCAGTAGACTGGAACGGTTTGCAGGCGCTCATTAAAGAATTAGAATTAATATAAAGAGGACTGGCAAGTGGATAACGATCAAGAAGTCGAACTGGTAAAGAACTTTATTAAAGAATACGGTCCATGGATTGTTGCTGGCCTCGTAATTGGCCTAGGCTCTATGTTTGCATGGCGCAGTTACCAAGGCGCACAAATTGCCGCTGCGGAAGCTAAAACTAGCGCTTACGAGCAAGTACTTGAGCAATTACAAGACACGGACAGCTTAGCCAATACTGAATTTGCGAATGACGTTTTAGCTGAACTTGAAGGCAGCTCGTATGCAGCGCTGACACGCTTACAGTTAGCCGGTAAAGCGGTAAACGAAGGCAAACTCGACGAAGCTTCACAGTTATTAAACAAAGCACTGGGCGAAACTTCGCGAGTTGAACTAAAAGCTTTAATCGCTTTACGTTTAGCGCGTGTTGATATTGCTCGTGGTGAATTTGCTGCCGCTGAAAAAGCGTTAACGACTGTGCCAAGTAAAGGCTTTGGTGCGTTAAAAGCCGAAGTTGAAGGCGATTTATTATTTGCCCAAGGCCAGTTAACTGCTGCAAAAATAGCATACGAAAATGCCATTGAATTATCAGCCAGTGGTGCGAACCCATTCTTGCAAATGAAATTTGATAACTTGGCGGCTAACTAATGAATGATTTGCTCAAGTCGTTGCTGGTCTTCGCAGCAGCAACCGTTTTTATTGCCGGTTGTTCTTCGAATGATGTGCAACAACGTCATGCTGACTTACAAGAGTTTACCCCCAGCGTAAAAGCGAAAGTGGTATGGAAAACACGCGTTGGTTTGGGCACGGAAGAGCATTATACCAGCCTACAGCCTGCGTATGACGATGGTATCGTATACGCTGCTGAGCGTTATGGCTTGTTAGTAGCACACGATGTTAAAACCGGCAAACGAGTTTGGCAACGTGATTTGGGTGGCAAAAAACGTATTTTTGAACACTACCCACGTGGCGAGTCAGCCCGCTTATCTGCAGGTCCAATTATTGTGGGTGAGCGCATTTATTTGTCGTCGGAAAATGGTGTTGTTTATGCCCTCGACAAAAGTAATGGTGAAACCATTTGGCAAGCGAAAGTAAAAGGCGAGGTCATGAGCGCCCCAGCTGTGGATGAAGGCTATGTGGTCGTTCATCTTAGTAACGGGTTCTTAGTCGCGTTAAGCGAAGAAGACGGTACAGAACAGTGGACATTCGAAGAAGACACCAGTTTACTTTCTTTGCGTAGTGTTTCGCGCCCAGTGATTACCGCCGGTGGTGTGGTTGTGGGTACGGGCACTGGAAAGTTGCAAGTGCTTTTACTTGAAAGTGGCCGCCTTGCTTGGGAAGAACGTATTGCAGCACCGAAAGGCTCGTCTGATTTAGAGCGTATGACCGACGTTGATGGTACACCGCTTATTGTTGGCGACACGGTTTTCGTTTCTGGTTATAACGGCGAAACAGTGGCTTTAGAACTACGTACCGGTGACGTTTTATGGAAACGTGATCAAGCCAGTGCTAGCGCGCCTGTACTTGTTCGCAACCGCCTTATTTTAGTGAACCAAGAAAGCCATGTTGTTGCCCTCGACCGAATTTCGGGTACTGAGTTATGGCGCAACAGTGATTTGTATTTTCGTAGCCTAACCGACGTAATGTTGCATGGCGACTACCTCGCTGTTGGTGACCGCTTTGGTTACGTGCATTGGCTAAACCGTCAGACGGGTGAGCTCGTTGGCCGAATTGAATTAAACGAAGGCGATGCAATACGCACAGCCCCAATTAAAGCGGAACAAAACCTAGTAGTGCAAAGTGCTGCTGGCCGTTTATATTTATTAGAGCTGCTCGAGCCTAAATAAGCTCAGCGAGCGAAAAGGAAGTTTCATGTTGCCAGTCGTGGCCCTTGTTGGCCGCCCTAATGTGGGTAAATCCACATTGTTTAACCGCTTAACGAACAGCCGCGATGCACTCGTAGCTGACTTTCCAGGATTAACGCGGGACCGCCAATATGGCACAGCGCGTTTCGACGGCTACCAGTTTATTGTGGTAGACACGGGCGGTGTTCAAGGCGACGAAGATGGCATAGATCGCTTAATGGCTGAACAGTCGTTACAAGCAGTGCATGAAGCCGACTTAGTTTTGTTCCTCGTTGATGCCCGCGATGGCTTAACCGCTTCTGACGAATATCTAGCCGACTACTTACGCCGCCAAGAAAAAGAAATTCGCTTGGTGGCCAACAAAGTAGATGGTATCGACGGTGACTCTGCCAGTTCTGATTTTTATAAATTAGGTTTAGGCGAAGTTTGGCAAATAGCTGCGGCCCAAGGCCGTGGTGTTAGCAAGCTAATGAGAAGCTCTTTTGAGCCTTTGCTTGAAGCATTCCCAGACTTAATTCAGCCCGTTGTTGACCCGATTGATATTAATGAAGACTCTGAGTTTACTGCGCCAGATCCTTCAACGCCAATTAAACTGGCTATTGTGGGTCGGCCAAACGTGGGTAAGTCGACCCTTACGAACCGAATTTTAGGTGAAGACCGTGTGGTTGTTTTCGACGAGCCGGGAACGACCCGTGACAGCGTTTACATTCCTATGGAACGCGACGGTCAAGAATATATTTTAATCGATACGGCAGGTGTACGCCGCCGTGGCCGTATTGGTGAAGTGATTGAAAAATTCTCGGTAATTAAAACACTACAAGCCATTGAAGACGCTAACGTCGTCATTATGGTTGTGGATGCCCGCGAGTCGATTAGCGATCAAGACTTAAGCCTATTAGGTTTTGTTATGAACGCCGGTCGTTCAATCGTTATTGCCATTAATAAGTGGGACGGCCTTGAATCGGACGCTCGCGACTGGGTGAAACAAGAACTCGATCGCCGTTTAGGCTTTGTCGATTTTGCCCGCATTCACTTTATTTCAGCCTTATATGGCACCAACGTGGGTAACTTATTCGAGTCGGTGCAGGAAGCTTACGCCAGCGCAACCAAGCGAGTGAGCACTGCTAAGCTAACCCGCATTATGGAATCGGCCATTGATGAGCACCAACCGCCATTAGTACGTGGTCGCCGAGTGAAAATGAAATATGCGCATGCAGGGGGCTATAACCCACCCTTGATCGTTATTCACGGCAATCAAGTGACAAATATGCCTGAAAGTTACAAGCGCTTCTTAACAAACTATTTCCGTCGCTCGTTAGATCTTATGGGAACACCGGTAAAAATTGAGTTCCGTGCTGGAGACAACCCATTCTCAGGTCGCCGCAACAAGCTGAGCTTGTCGCAGCAACGCAAACGCAAACGTATGATGCGCTTTGTGAAAAAATAAACTTAGACTATTGCGCTTGTGGCGGTGGGTTATGGCTATCAAGCGCTTCTACGTCGATAATGTCGTAGCTATAGTCAACTAAGCAATAGTCACAAGTAAGCACTAACTGCCCGTCTTCCTCAATAATTTCACGCAATTCACTACGGTCTATTGACCGCAGTGCAACCGCCGTGCGCTCGCGCGAACAACCGCAGAAAAACGATACCTGTTGCACAGGGAACAAGTGAATGTCTTCTTCGTGGAATAAGCGGTGCAAAATACTTTCTACGTTAAGCTCAAATATTTCTTCTTCAGTTAATGTGTTGGCAAGGGTTACAAAGTGCTCAAAGCTGGTGGTTTGTTCTTCTACCGCTGTTGAAGCCGAGCCAGGAACCACAGGCAGTACTTGCAACATAAAACCGGCACACAAGGAACGCGCTGGGTCAGCATGCAACCAAATGCGAGTAGGTAATTGTTCCGATTGGGCAAAATAGCTTTCTACCGCAGTAGCAAGACTATTGTCTTCTACCCGCACCATACCTTGGTAGCGCTCACCTTGTTCCGGTGTCAGGGTAAGAATAAGTAAGGCATCGTCGCCTAACATACCGAGTAGCGACTCATCGGTAATTTCAGCTCGAGTACGAGCCAAGCCACGTAGTTTCTGATCATGACGACCATTTACAGTCGCGAAATTAAGCGCGCCGCTGCCTTGTAGCTGTAGGTTAATATGCCCCTCAAATTTAAGCGTCGCTGTTAGCAAACTGGTGACAGCGAGTAATTCGCCCAGCAATTTAGCAACGGGCGCAGGGTATTCATGCTTGTCGCATAATGCGTTATAGCTTGAGCTGAGCTGCACAAGCTCACCGCGCACATCGTGCTCGGCAAAGGTAAAGCGATTAATGTCATTCCGAGTGGTTGGATTAGAACCAGAAGTGTCTTCAGCCATGAATTACAACCTATTGATGCTTAAATTTAATGAGTTCGCGCCTTTGTTTACTATTAGGGCGCTGTTCAGGGTGAGGATTATATAATGCATTTGCTTTTCGTGCTGCTGCATTTGCCTCGCGCTTGCGAATGCTTTCTGCTGTTTCCTCGTAGAGTTCTGCAGCCTTGATTGCATTACCCCTGTGTTCACTAAGGCCGGTAACCATTATGGTGATACGGTCGTAACCAAGAGGAACCTCAATCACGGCACCTAATTCGACTACTTTGGCTGGTTTTACACGTTGTCCGTTGTAATGTACTTTACCTGACTGCGCCGCAGTTCGTGCTAAAGCTCTATTTTTAAAAAAGCGTGCAGCCCAAAGCCACTTATCAAGGCGTACTTGTTGTTCAGCCACCTGTTGCTTAGACATAAGTTGAACTAACTCCGATACAATGAACCTAAACCTAGTAGAAATAATTTCTAGTAGGTTGACACTTTAAGTGTAACACGGAGCACCTAAAAACGGGCTTCAAGACTAGGGTACAGGATCGGTTGTTGCAGCGACCAACGCAGTATAGAATGAATAGCTAACTTATAAGAATTAAAATAATAGTGGCACAACTCATTACAACATTCGAACGACTGCGCTCGCCGCAGTTTTTAAATTATATCTTTACTTGCCTAGGGCTGGTTTTGTTGCTGATGGCTGCATGGCTATTGGCACAGCTAACCTGGCGTGTTGTCGTGCCCGTAGAACAAATTCAACTCGCGCCATTAAGCTCAATAAAAGCGTCGCCAATGGATGTGGCCGGCGTAGACATTCATCGCGTTCAAGCGTTACATTTGTTTGGGGAAAAAGGTGCTGAAACTTCGCAACTGCGCAGTGAGGATGCACCCGTAACAAGTTTAAATATTCGTTTAGTGGGCGTCACAGCCAGTAATAACCCCAATTTATCTGCAGCTATTATTCAGCAAGGTGCAGAGCAAAGTACTTATATACCTGGCGACACAGTGAGCAATAGCCGTGCAGTAGTCAAAGAAATACGAAGTGATCGGGTGATGTTAGAAAACAATAGTCGTCTAGAAACTTTGTGGCTAGAAGGGCGTGACGGTAGTGAAGTGCCTTTAGTATTACAAACACAGTCACTACCAGAAAAAGCTGAGAACAAAGAAAACGAACCAGACATCAGCTTAAACAAACAACAAAAAGAAATCTTACAGTTGATCAATATCACGCCTCAGCAAGGCGAAGGTGGTTTGGCCGGTTACCGGCTTGCACCTAAAGGTGACGAAGCTTTATTTCGCCAGTTTGGATTACGCCCCGGCGACTTAGCCGTTGCTATTAACGGCTACGACTTAACCAATATGGCTGAGTCATTAGAATTGTTAAGCCAGCTTGAAGGCTTAACCCAAGCGCAGGTGCGCGTTTTACGAGATGGAGAGTATGTAGATATTGAGATCTACATACCAGAAGAGTAGGTACTAGTAATGCATGTATTGAAACGACTCACAGGGCTGTTATTCGGCATCGCTTTACTTGCGTCACCCGCTAGTGCGCAGGACGACGAGTTTTCGGCGAGTTTTCGCAACACTGAAATAAATGAATTTATTCAGGTGGTGAGCCGTAACCTAGAAAAAACAATTATTGTTGACCCGGAAGTGCGCGGGCGCGTGAACGTGCGTAGCTATGACGTTATGTCGCGCAAAGAGTATTACCAGTTCTTTTTAAATGTGTTGTCAGTTTATGGTTATGCGGTCATTGAAATGGACACGGGCCCGCTTAAAGTCATTCGTGATCGCGATGCTAAAAACGCCCCTTCATTTGTGGCCGAAGGCGATGAACGGATTGGCGACGAATGGGTAACTCGCGTGGTACCGGTTGAAAATGTTTCCGTTCGTGAGCTAGCGCCTTTATTACGTCAATTGAACGACCAAACCGCCGGTGGCGCAGTAATGAATTATGACGTGTCGAATGTCATTATGATTACAGGCCGAGCGGCAAACGTAAATCGCTTAGCAGAAATCATTCGTCGTGTAGATCGCGTCGGTAACCAAGATGTTGAAATAGTAGAACTGCAATATGCTTCTGCTGGCGAAATGGTACGTATTGCGCAAAGTGTATTTGCTCAACAAGGTAGTAATACTCCTGAAATGTTAGTGCCGCGATTAGTGGCCGACGAACGCACCAATCGTGTATTAGTCAGTGGTGAAGAACGCGCCCGAGAACGCGTGGTTCGTTTAATCAAACAACTCGATCAAGAAATGCAAAGCAGCGGTAATACGCGGGTGTTTTATTTACGCTATGCCAAAGCAGAAGACATGGTGGCGTTATTGCGCGGCATGACTGCAACCCTCATTGCTGAAGAAGAACGCACTTCCTCTGGCGGCGCAGCAACGCCACAGCGTAGCCGCCGCAGTGGTGCAGAAGTAAGCATTGAGTCGCATGAACCAACTAACGCACTAGTTGTTACTGCACAGCCAGATATGTTGCGTGCTATTGGTGATGTCGTGGGGCAACTCGACATTCGCCGTGCGCAGGTGCTGGTAGAAGCCATTATTGTGGAAGTATTCGAAGGCGATGGCACCACTTTTGGTATTCAGTGGGTTAGTGAAAACTACGGCATGACCCAATACTCGGGCAGTGGCATGGTGCCATTGGGACAGCTTGCAGTAGGCGTTGAGCAAGCCCGTGATCGGCCAGGTTCTGAAGTAACCTGAGTAGATAATGCGGGGAATGAATTTACTACCCGTGAACCGGATCAAAAAGGCGATTTGTCACTACTTGCCAACTTACTTGGCTCGGCCAATGGTTTATTGTTCGGCACAGTGCAAGACAGTTGGGGAGCAATTGTGCAAGCAGTGGCGACCAATACCAACTCTAATATTCTATCTGCACCCAGTATTACAACCTTAGATAATCAAGAAGCGGTGTTTTTAGTGGGTCAAGAAGTACCTATTCTAACGGGGGGAACCGCGGGTTCAAATAACGACAACCCATTTCAAACCGTTGACCGCCGTGAAATTGGTATTCGTTTGCGGGTAACGCCGCAAGTAAACGAAGGCGACTCAGTACAGCTGATGATTGAACAAGAAGTGTCGAGCATGGCGGGTACAACCAGCGTTGACGTTATCTTTAATAAACGTGAATTAAAAACCACAGTATTGGCTAACGACGGCGATACTGTGGTGTTGGGTGGGCTTATCGACGAAGACGTACAAGAAAGTATTTCGAAAGTGCCAATTTTAGGCAGCATTCCAATTCTTGGCCATTTATTCAAGTCGACCAACGTTAGCACCCGCAAACGTAACCTGATGATTTTTATTCGGCCAACAATTGTACGCGACGACCGCACTATGTCGGGTTTAAGTCAGCGTAAATATAGCTACATTCGCGCACAACAGTTAATGCAGCAAGAGCG
>Ga0079223_10002275_pt1 | contig 11844 bp, 9 predicted proteins | sample Stecom2011_FD_75072 | JGI IMG/M metagenome (GOLD analysis project Ga0079223, IMG submission 75072) | Agricultural soil microbial communities from Utah to study Nitrogen management - Steer compost 2011 | ecosystem: Environmental > Terrestrial > Soil > Agricultural land | place: USA: Utah...
ATGGACAAAGGACAGAATTTGCGTCTTTCTTATACACAACGATTGTCAAGGCCCGGTATTTGGTATCTAAATCCCTTTTACAATGATACAGACCCGCTGAATGTAAGATTCGGGAATCCAAAACTGGATGCTGAAGTTACGCATTCCTTTAGTTTTGCATATGGGAAATTTACTCCTGCTATTAATTTTAATCTGAATTTAAATTCGTCTTTTACAAATAATGCTATTGTCTCAATCACAAAACTTCAACCAAATGGTGTAAGTGAATCGACTTATGAGAACATCGGTAAGAACAGAAACTATGGGGGTAATATATATGGATCGGCAAAGCTTGGGAAAAAGATTACGCTTAATACTAATTTAGGATTGAATTATGTTGTTATGGAAAGCAACAATGATTTGAATCTTGAAAATAAGGGTGCGGTTTATAATGGTTCATTATCTGTGAGATATACTGTCTGGAAGAATGGTACCTTTTCTCTCTTTGGAGGAGCATATTCACCCAGAATAATGCTTCAGGGAAGCTCATCATCGTTTACCTATTCAAATATATCATTCTCACAACAGCTTTTCGATAAAAAACTGATGGTAAGTGTTGCAGTAAATGATCCATTTCGTGAGCGGATGACGTTTAGCAATAAAATGAGTGATCCTACATTCACAATGGTTTCTAAAAATTACATTTACAACCGGATGTTTAGGTTTAGTATATCCTATCAATTTGGAAAGTTGAGTGAGCAGATTAAAAAGGCTAAACGCACCATCTCCAATGAAGATCTAAAAAGTGGGGGTGATAATCAACAAGGAGGAACTACACAGCCTGGAAATTAATAATTCAAAGCTGGAAGTGGATCCTTTCATCCTGAAACTTATACTGAAAAGCATCAGCAAAGTTGTGGTTCTTATTAATTCCGGAAGGATATTGAATTACCCTTTCTTCACCAAAAGCATCATGGAAATCTCTTCCACTTCTACAGTGCCTGTTACCTCGGCCAATGACTGATCACTGAAGGTGTCTCCCTGAACCAATATATCATATGTGCCTTCGGGGAGTTGATGGTTTATTTTTTTCTTATTTCCATTGAAGATAAGGACAATATTTGCCCAGTTATCTCCAACTGCTTTTCCATCGATGCAATAGCTCACCACACCCATTTGATATTCACCACAAAACAGTATGTGGTGTTGAATCTGGTAGGTATCCGTCATTCTGAAAGCAGGATGATTTTTACGTAGAGCGATCAGATTTTTATAATAGGTGAACACATCAATGTTCTCTTTTTTCTGGTTCCAGTTTATCTGATTCACCGAATCGGGTGATTTATAAGAATTACCATTACCACCTTTTGTACGGCAGAATTCTGATCCTGCGTGTAGGAAAGGTACACCTTGTGAAGTTAGAATGACAGCACCGGCGAGTTTTACCATCTTCTTTAATTCGAGTGGAGTAGCTTTCGGACAGCTTGATTTAAGCTTATCCCACAAGGTATAGTTGTCGTGGCATGAAACGTAGTTAATGCATTGGCCGGGTTGCGGAGACCATGGCCTTTTTGATGATTCTACGTAATCATATACTATCTGGGGATGTTGCACTGCTGCTACAATACCAAATTTCACGTTTTCTTCACGCAGTTCAAGTCCACTCACAAAACCCTTTGTTTTTTTGCTGCCATTGTTTCCTTTCAGTGCATCACGAAGGTCATCATTGAAAGCTGCAATACCTGGTATTTTGCTCAGATTGGCTTTAATGGCTCTTTTTTCCCCGGGCATAGGACTCACATCAGCTGTCCAGCCTTCACCATATAACAAGATTCCGGGTTTTATTTTTTGTAATTCTGTTTTAATGAAATTCATGGTGTTGATGTCGTATATACCCATCAAGTCAAACCGGAATCCATCAATATGATACTCACGCACCCAGTATTTAAGGGAGTCGAGGATATATTTCCTGACCATTACTCTTTCCGTTGCCAGTTCGTTTCCACATCCTGATGCATTAGCAAAAGTGCCATCCGAATTTTGGCGATAAAAATATCCGGGAACTGTTTGGTTGAAGACGGATTCTTTGGTGAAGAAAGTGTGGTTATATACAACATCTAATACTACTCCTATACCAGATGCATGTAAAGTCCGGATCATTTTCTTAAACTCTTTGATCCTGACAGTTCCATCATAAGGATCAGAGGCATAGGAACCTTCAAGTGCATTAAAATGTAACGGATCATAACCCCAATTGTATTTATCGAGCGGTTTTTCTTCGTCGACCGTCGCAAAATCGTTTACGGGCAGCAGGTGAATATGTGTAATGCCAAGGTCTTTTAAATGATCAAGCCCGGTTGGTTCACCATCAGTTGTTTGGGTATTTTTTTCTGCAACCCCCAAATACTTGCCTTTATTTGTAATGCCCGATGATTCGGATATCGATAAATCCCTTACCTGTGCTTCATAAACTACTGCATCAGTAAAATTGATCAATTGTGGTCCCGAATCTTTTTCCCAAGCTTCAGGGGATGTTTTCGCAGGATTATAAATCAATCCACGGATGCCATTTATACCTACACATCGGGCATAGATGTCGGGAACTTCATTGAGCCACTCGCCATCATTGATTCTGAAGGTATAAAATTTTCCTTCATAATCACCCATTAAAATAGTTGACCAGGTGCCATAACCGCTGGCCTGGAGTTGTGTCTTATAAAAAGCTTCCCCTGTTTTGCCATCTTTATAAAGTCTGAACTCCACTATCTTAGCAGTGGGTGCCCATATTTTTATTGTAGTTTTTTCAGGTGTCCAGAATACTCCTAAGTCATCACTTTCGTAACATGGATATATTGAAAAATCGATATGATTAAATTTCCAGTCCCTCATTAATTATTAAATAATGTTTTACGCAACAATACTTGTCTGCTTCCAAGCCTGTGACCTTTCAGATCCCTGATTACCACCTTGGCTTTTGGCAGTCTTTTTAATGTTCTGTCAAAACCATAAAACCGGTGCAGATCGATGGTTAAAGTATGGTTTTGATTTTTCATCAGGTATAAGGGGTAAACTCGTCTGTTATTGGTTCCTTTTAATTTAAATTTTCGGTTGTACCAAATGCCGTTTAGTATAAGCAGCGGACAATCAATATCAATGTCTTGATTTCCCTCATTCTTTATTGTCAGCTCCAGGTAACGGGGATAATAAATCCTGTCTTTTTTAAGGCTTACAACTACTTTTCTTCTTTTGATAAAAAGCGAAAACTTTCCTTTTCTTCCGATCAGAAAAATAATACCGGCTATTACAGAGCCTGCCACTACTATTAACAACCACAACAATTTATGGCCTTCGGGGCCAACTTCAGTGGGTATTTGAAGCATTGTTGTTGAACTTGTCAATAATAATATGGATAACATTTTTTTATTTTCCTAAGTTGGGCGCAAATGTAACAGAATTTTTTATTCTCCGGGCTTTTAATATTTTGTTCAGTTATTCAAAATGGTGTTAATGTATTGAGTGGATAACCTCTATGACTTGTCATCTTTTATTTAATTTTAAAACATTAAAAATCCACCTAAATCCTTACAATTTCAATGCCTGAAATAGATGATGGCTATTTTTGCAATCTAATAATTTTTACTTTCTTTAGAAAAGTTTAAGTCAGTTCGTTTACTGATTGTTAATTTATCTGCTGTAATTAATCATTACGGTTACAGTATTTGAATTAAGGAATAAAAAGTATTTATTTTGATTTTAAAGAAGGATTACATGAAGCAGTTAATTTGTCCCATTTCAAATGAGCGAACCGATGAGCGTTTAACAAGAGCAAGCGCATTCTTTACGATTTTGATAATGGCAGCCGGTATTATATTAAACTCTCTGCTGTTTATTTTATTTTTGCTGGTTGATTTTTACCTGCGTGCTTTTGGAAAATCAAAATTTAGTCCGGTGAATCTAACCAGTGCGGGTGTTTTGAACCTTCTGCAGATGGATAAAAAGCCAATTGATAAGGCACCTAAGGTTTTTGCAGCACGAATGGGGTTCGTTATGACATTGTTGGCATTCATTTTAATGATTTCAGGTTTATTAATATCAGCCAAGATTGTAGGTGGTATTTTAATATTCTTTGCCTCACTCGAATTACTTTTTGGGATATGTGTAGGATGTTATATCTATAGCTATCTGGTATTGCCTTTTTTTAGAAAATAGAAAAAAGTTCTTGAAACTTAGAATCTCATTGCATTTACAGTTCCTTCCATTTGAGTCGGAAATCATTCAAATTTTGATTCTAAACAAAAATGAAGATATAGTTTATTTCAAAAAGGAATTAAAACCATTCTTACCTCTGTTGGTATTAAATCAGAACTTTAAAAATCAGAATATTGCAAGCAGCAGATCGATATCTTTGGAGGGGATGTTAAAGAGATTCCCCAGTTCGTTATTGGTTAATATGCCATGGTATACATAAACGCCTTTACGAAATCCTCTGGAGTTTTTAATATAATTATCAATTCCTCCAATTTCTCCTATTGATAACAATATTGGTATCAGTATATTGCTGAGGGATATAGAAGCAGTACGAGATACAATTGCAGGTGAGTTTGGTACACAATAATGCACCACTCCATGTTTAATGTAGGAAGGATTATTCAAATCAGTACAAACTGTAGTATCGAAGCATCCCCCCTGACTGGCATTAAGGTCGATTATAACTGACCCTTCCTTCATTTCCTTGATAAGGTCTTCCGATACTTTAAATTTGGGAGTCGTATTGAACATCATTGCACCGATCACTGCATCGGCCGAGAGAAGAGCTTTCTTTAGTACCTTAGGATAAAAAACAGATGTAAATAAAGGATGCCCTACTTTTTCTTCAAGTTTACTCAAGTTGTAAACAGAGGTATCAAAAACCTTAACGAGTATTCCCAGGTTCAGGGCAGCTCTGGCTGCATATTCGGCTGCGGTGCTGGTACCTATTATTACCAACTCAGCAGGCGTGATGCCGGTAACTTCTCCAAACAGTACCCCTTTCCCATTTCGTGCTTTGCTAAGGTATTCGCTGGCAAGTGTAATTGAGGTAACTCCTGCAATCTGGCTCATTTGGTGAACAATTGGCAGGAAGCCATCTTCATTTTCGATTGATTCATATGCAATAGAGGTTACTTTCTTTTGCATCAACCTCAAAATAGTTTCTTTTGAGTGAGACTGAACTTGCATAAACGAGAATATAGCCTGGCCTCCACGCAGCATCTCAATTTCTTCGCTATCAAAAGGAGCGACCCTTAAAATTATATCGCATTGGAAAACCTCTTCCTTTTTATCGACTATTACTGCTCCGGAATTTCTGTAATCTTCGTCGGTATAGCTGGCCATTTGACCGGCATTGGTTTCAATGTATATCTCATGTCCGTACGAAGTTAGCAGATCAACTGCCTGAGGAGTTAAAGGTACCCGGTATTCAACTTTAGAATAATCGGATGGAATGCCTATTTTAATCTTCTGCCCTCTGGTTCTGACTTCCAGCATTTCTTCTTTAGGCATCAGCATAGTTTTTGATACTGATGTTCCTTCTCTTGATTCCTCTTGTAATGTCATAACTACACTGTTTAATGTAATTCTTTATCATTTGCAATCTTCACGGATTGTCAAATTTTTTTAAAACTGTAATTTTCCGGTGTTCATTGATGTCAGCTTCTAATTTTACAATCACAATATTTTCCGGCAACAGTGTTTCTATTTTCTCCGGCCACTCAATCAGACAATAGTTTCCACTGTAAAAATAATCTTCATAACCTAAATCAAAAGCTTCTTCAATATCCTTTATACGATAAAAATCAAAATGGTATATAGGCACTCCTGCATCTGTTTTATATTCATTTATTATTGCAAAACTAGGACTGGTAACATAATCGGTCGTACCAAGATTTTTGCATATAGCTCTTATAAATGTAGTTTTACCAACACCCATTTTACCATAAAAAGCAAAAACCCTATGGTCGGGAAAATGATTTATAAGTTTAGCAGCTGCTTCGTTAAGCGCATTTAATGAAGTTACCGTAATTGAGAACATGCCTGTTTGCAAATTTTATGAATACTATTCAACTTGTTTCTGAGGAAGCCATTCCAGCTTATGTATTTTATACAATATTACAAAATGATACCAAGATATCAAGAATGATTTAATTAATTACGATCTTCGTTAGGGTTTTAAATGGTTATTCAAACATTAGTTTCAGTAAAAAGTATTAATTTTGATTTTAATTAATGCGAGAAATATTCCTGTAATCCTTCTTGAAATTAACATTTAAAAATTTTAAATATGAAAATACCAGCTGATTTAAAGTACACAGAAGACCACGAATGGGTACGAGTTGAAGGAGATATTGCTATTGTTGGAATTACCGATTATGCTCAGAATGAATTGGGTGATGTTGTTTTTGTAGAGATTGAAACAGAAGGGGAGGAGCTTGATAAAGGAGAAACATTTGGAACAGTTGAGGCTGTTAAAACTGTTTCCGATCTATTTATGCCGGTTGGAGGAACTGTAAAAGAAGTAAATCAGGATTTGGCTGACGATCCTGAACTGGTTAATAAAGATCCTTACGGGAAAGGTTGGATGATAAAAATATCAATAAAAGATTCATCTGAGCTTGAAGGCATGATGTCGGCTGATGCTTATAAAAAGATGATTGAATCATAAGAATATTATTAAGGGAAAATATGTCCAGAGCCTTGTGAGAGTGGGGCTTTTAATGAATAGCAAATAAAAACCAGGATAATGAAAATCCTGGTTTTAACTTATTATGCCGGTCTACGCTATAAATGATCATCCACATTTAGATGAGCCGCAAGCAATACAAGTAAGACAACCTTCCTGGTAAACCACTTCATCAGAACCGCACTCTTCGCATAAAGCATCTTCGGCAAGCGTACCGTTTGGGATATATTTCTTCAATGCCCTTGCAACACCCGCTTTCCAGGAATTAATGGTTTCATTATCAAGCTGCAGGCTGGTAACCAATTCTACAACTTTATGAATAGGCATACCATGACGTAAAGTTCCTGAAATCAATTTTGCATAGTTCCAGAACACCGGATTAAATTTATAGGATAATCCTTCAATAGTTGTTTTGTAACCCCGCTTATTGATATATTGAAAGTCGTAGCGTGAGTTGCCATCCGGGTCGTAGTTTTTCATAATATACCCCTTTGTGATGGAACGTGGCAACAGAATTCCATCCTCATCATCGGATAAACCGGTAAATATCTCGTATGGCTTATTGTCGAGCAACCCGATAAATGCTATCCATTTTTCTTTATTGTTTTGAAAACGAACCACATCTGCTTCAAGTCTTTCAGGCCGTTTGGTTGGGAAGCCTGTTTTTTTCTTATCGGAACTATTATTTGATATCAAAACTCCGGAACGTGAGCCATCTCTATATACTGTTACCCCTTTACATCCACTTTTCCATGCTTCGAAATAGAGTTGGCCTACGAGGTCTTCGGTAACGTCAGTCGGAAGGTTTATGGTTACACTGATTGAATGATCTACCCATTTCTGAATTCTTCCCTGCATCCGAACCTTAGATAGCCAGTCTACATCATTTGATGTTGCTTTATAGTAGGGTGATTGTTTTACTAAATCATCCAGATCCTCCTGGGAATAATCTTTGTTCAGGCTGAACTTTATGGCTTCCATCCATATTTTAAATTTATGATGGAACACGATGTATTCTTCCCAATGATCGCCCATTTCGTCTATAAAATCAACACGAACATCTTTATCGCCCGGGTTTACTTTGCGACGTCTTTTATAGACAGGCATAAACACAGGTTCAATCCCGGAGGTTGTCTGGGTCATCAAGCTGGTCGTTCCCGTGGGAGCAATGGTAAGCAGGGCAATATTGCGCCTTCCATATTTTTCCATGTCCTTATAGAGTGATGGATCAGCCTGTTTAAGACGATTTATAAAAGGGTTATTCCTTTCACGTTCGATATCAAAAATGCTGAATGGTCCTCTGTCTTTCGCTAGAAAAACGGAAGACCGGTAAGATTCAATCGCAACTGTTTTATGTATTTCTTCCGAGAAATCGGTGGCATCTTCAGTTCCGTAAGTCAATCCAAGAGCAGCAAGCATATCACCCTCTGCCGTAATTCCAATACCTGTTCGACGGCCTTCACGTGCCTTATCCTTAATATTTTCCCAGAGTCTTTTCTCTACTGCTTTTATCTCCTCATCTTCAGGATCGGCATTTATTTTTTCAAGTATGGCGTCTATTTTTTCAAGTTCAAGGTCTATAATGTCATCCATTATTCGCTGTGCATAATGGACATGTTTTCTGAACAGGTCAAAGTTAAAAACAGCTTTTTCAGTAAAAGGATTTTCAACGTATGAATAAAGGTTTAAAGCGAGTAATCGACAACTATCGTAAGGGCATAATGGAATTTCTCCACATGGATTTGTTGATATTGTACGATAGCCCAGGTCGGCGTAACAATCAGGCACCGATTCTTTTATAATGGTATCCCAGAATAGGATTCCGGGTTCAGCCGATTGCCAGGCATTCTTAACGATCTTTTTCCATAGTCTGACAGCATCAATTTCTTTTTCATAGAGTGGAGATTGGGCATCAATAGGGTATGCCTGAACAAAAGCCTTGTCATCTTCCACTGATTTCATGAAATCATCAGTTATTTTAACCGAAACATTTGCCCCTGTTACTTTTCCCTGTTCGAGTTTTGCATCGATAAAACTTTCAGAATCCGGATGTTTGATAGACACAGAAAGCATTAGCGCCCCACGTCTTCCATCCTGAGCCACCTCACGGGTAGAGTTGGAGTAACGTTCCATAAATGGAACAATACCTGTAGAAGTCAGCGCAGAATTTTTAACCGGTGAACCTTTTGGACGGATGTGTGAAAGATCATGGCCTACACCCCCACGCCGTTTCATGAGTTGTACCTGTTCCTGGTCAATTTTCATGATGCCTCCATAAGAATCGGAGTTGCCATCATTGCCAACTACAAAACAGTTAGACAAAGATGCTACCTGGTATTCATTTCCGATACCGGTCATAGGTCCGCCCTGAGGTACCACGTACTTAAAATCTTTTAATACCTGATAGATTTCTTCCTCGCTTAGTGGATTTGGGTATTGATTTTCAATCCGTGCGATTTCTTTTGCTAATCGATGATGCATATCATCGGGAGTGCATTCGAATACATTTCCAAACGAATCTTTAAGGGCATATTTGTTTACCCAAACGCGTGCTGCTAAATCATCGCCTTTGAAATACTTGTGTGATGCGTTGATCGCTTCCTCCATGGAATAGATCTTTTTTTTCGCCGGGGTACTAACTGATACATCTTCAAATGCCATAGTATTACAATTATATAATTATATTTTATTACGTGTCTTTGTAGGTCTCAAAATGAAAAGCAAGATAAAACAGAAACAGTAATTTCTGTGCATTTTTTAAGTTAAAATATTAAAAAGTTATCAACTTTAAAAGGTAATATTATTGGTTATTAGGAGGTTATCCTGTTCTTATCATGTTAAAGTTTACCGAAAATATTAATTTCAGAGATTCCTATGGAAATATTTCTTATTGGAGCTTAATTTTAAATATCCTAATTTTTTAATCGGAAATTACCAACAATTTCATTAAAAATTATGCTTGCAATTTAAATACCTTATCTACAATTTTTTGTGTCGATCCTACATTCTGAGCTACATATTGTTCACATATTTCGGATGCAGCAGTCAGGTTTGAAGAATTATAAATTAATGAATTCAACCTGTCTTTTAGATCATGGTAATTGCTGACGGGGAAAGCTCCTCCCATAGATTGAAGGTCAACTGCTTCTTTGAATTTTTGATAATTAGGTCCAAAAATTACGGGTAGTCCGAAAGTGGCAGCTTCAAGGATGTTGTGAATGCCTACTCCAAAGCCTCCTCCTATGTACGCAATATTCCCATAGTTATAGATTGACGCAAGTAGCCCTACGGAATCTACAAGTAGGACATCATATTTGTTAATTTCTTCTTCTTTTACTTTGCTTAAACGGGCAATATTATTAAACCCGGTTTCTATACGAAGGAGGTTTGATTCATTAACCTCATGGGGGGCAATTATTATTTTGATAGTGTTCGAATTCTTAAAATATTCGGCCAGTAAATCTTCGTCAGGTTTCCAGGTGCTGCCGGCTACTACCAAAACTTTGTCATCTTTAAACTTGCCGATAACCGGCATTTCTTTTGCATTATTTGCTATTGTTGCCACACGGTCAAAGCGGGTGTCGCCTGTAATCGTAAATTTCAAAATTCCTAATGACTGAAGCAGACTTGCTGATTTTTTATCTTGAATAAAAAAATAGGTAACCTTATGAAGCATTTGTCGATACCATTTCCCCCAGTGAGTCTTTTTAAAGAAATGTTGTTCTTCGCGAAATATAGCTGATACCATATACAGCGGAATATTTCTTTTCTTTAATTCCTCAATGTAATGGTACCAATATTCATATTTGATGAAGAAGACTTTTTCCGGCTGTATTATATTCAAAAAAACTTTCGCATTTTGTTTAGTGTCAATGGGAAGATAAGAAATAACATCGGCCTGTTCATAATTTTTTCTGATTTCATAACCTGAAGGGGAAAAGAAAGTAAGAACAATCCTGAATTCAGGATGCTGTTCTTTTATTGCCTCTATGAGTGGCCTGCCTTGTTCAAATTCTCCTAATGAAGCACAATGTACCCACAGATAACGTGCATTTGTTTCAATTTTTGATGCCAGATTTTGATGCCAATTTTTCCTTCCTTTTACGAATTGACGTGCTTTAGGATTAAAAACTGCAGCTGCTTTTAAAAAAAGTGAATATGCTACTATACCAACCTTATACAGAAATTTCATAATTGATTGGAAATAAAATTTTAATTGATATTAAAAAGCTTTTGTTTTTTCATGTACTCGTATATGGTAATGTTGATAAGCAACAGCAGGAACAGATATATAAAATCTTCGATCGGTATGGTAATTATTCGGATTCCTAAGGTATGGATATCATTGTATTCTACAACGGGCAAGCCTGTCAGTAATCCGTTTACGAGGAGAAAAGGCAGGAGAGAAATAATATAAGCAAGGTAAAATTTTGTGTAATGGGGTTTAAACTTATTTCGGAATATAGTGTATCCAAAATAGATGGTCAATAAGAAGCAGGTAAAGAAAGTATAAACGTTTTGACGTGCAGTATATGCTATGATTGCAAAAATGATTAATAAGATCAGGCTTACCCCTACAAATAGATTTGGCCGATTAAAATGAGGAAATTTTACATTTAGTACCTCATATATAAATACACAGCTATATGGGATGATTATAAAAAACAGCCATTCTTCAACAGGCAGGTTTTTTATATAAATACCTGTTATGTATTCTGGGTTAAAGCTCCAAATGCCAAGTTCTTCAAAACGAAGATCCCATAGAATGAACACCGCTCCTGAAAATAATATAGCGGGTAGCAGGTATTTCAGCTTACTATAAAACCGAACTTCTTTTTCAAAGCTGAGTGCCAGTGGCCCTGCAATTGTTCCTGCCAAAATTAACAGATATGTAAAATTCCTGAGTTCCATATTTTAGCATTTCGGGCAAAGGTAAATTAAAAACTTAAATGAACGGCTCTAATTTTTCCCTACAATAAAGTATAATTTTCAATTAATAATACGGAAGTGGATGGTTCCTGATTCACTCAGGTGTCATCCGATATTTACAGAATAGACAGGAGCTTTTTTGTCTTTAATATTAAACATTATTGATTGTAAAAGGTGAAACTCCACAGTGGTAGAAAATGAGTTTGTTTATAATGTGA
>Ga0079223_10002276_pt1 | contig 11841 bp, 12 predicted proteins | sample Stecom2011_FD_75072 | JGI IMG/M metagenome (GOLD analysis project Ga0079223, IMG submission 75072) | Agricultural soil microbial communities from Utah to study Nitrogen management - Steer compost 2011 | ecosystem: Environmental > Terrestrial > Soil > Agricultural land | place: USA: Utah...
AAAACAACCAAGCGTTATGATATTGTGGTTTTTAACAATGACGGGAGCATTTTTCTGATTGTGGAATGTAAGGCGCCTTCTATACCAATTAGTCAAATCACTTTTGATCAGATTGCTAGATACAATCTGGCTTTAAACGCGAGTTTTTTAATGGTTTCCAATGGGTTAGAGCATTACTACTGCCAGATGGATTATGAAAACGAACGCTATATTTTCCTAAAAGACATTCCGAACTATAAATAAATTCATAATACCCCCTAAAAATCTATCTTTACAACGTGAAAGTAGCCGTAGTCATCTTAAATTGGAATGGAAAGAGTTTATTACAAAAGTTTCTTCCATCAGTTGTAGCATTTTCAAAGGAAGCAACCATTTATGTAGCAGATAATGCCTCTTCTGACAACTCGATTAAATACGTTTCAGAAAATTATCCTACGGTTAAAATCATTCAGAACAGTGTAAATGGTGGCTATGCTAAAGGCTATAATGATGCTTTAAAAATACTTTCAGAGGATATTTTTGTTCTTCTTAATAGCGATGTTGAAGTAACGGAGAATTGGTTACAACCTATCGTTTCACAATTTGAAAGCAATCCTTCAATCGTTGCTGCGCAGCCAAAAATTTTAGACTATAAAAATAAAGCGTATTTTGAATATGCTGGTGCTGCAGGAGGCTTTGTAGATAAGTATGCATATCCTTATTGTCGCGGACGTATTTTCAATACTTTGGAAAAAGATAACGGTCAATTCAATGATACTGCTACAATTTTTTGGGCTTCTGGAGCCTGTCTTTTTGTTAGGTCTGTTGCTTTTTGGAATGCAGGAGGTCTCGATGAAGATTACTTTGCACATCAAGAAGAAATTGATCTTTGTTGGCGTTTAAATTCTAAAGGAGGAAAAGTTGTGTACATAGGAGCATCGAAAGTGTATCACGTAGGTGGTGCAACATTGGATGCTATAAATCCTAAAAAAACCTTTTATAACTTCCGTAATTCACTTTTAAACTTATTAAAGAATGTAAAAGGCACAGAAGTTATTTTAACGATTTTTGTGCGTTTTATATTAGATGGTGTTGCAGGTATACAATTTTTATTGAAAGGAAAACCCAAACATTGTATGGCAATTGTAAAAGCTCACTTTAGTTTTTATGGCTTACTTCCTAAATTTATTAAAAAACGTAGAGAATATGCTTCAAATTTTGAATATTTCGAAACAAAATCTATTGTTTATCAATACTTTATAAAAAATAGACGAAATTTCGAGAAACATTAACCTAAAGTATTGTTAATCGTTTCTTCCTAGAGCGCTATTTTAATATTTTTGTTCTTGATTAAATTTTAAAACAACAATCTAAACATAATACCTACAAACTATGAAGAAACTATTGATTTTAGCAATGTGTTCAGGTTTAGTATTCACTTCTTGTGTTTCAAAAAAGAAGTACACTGAGCTTGAAGCAAAACAAAAAAATACTCAAGATCTTTTAAACACTGCAACAGTTAAACTTAATGACTGTCTTGCTGAAAGAGCAGCTTTAAATGCTCGTGCAAAACAACTTGAAGAAAGATTGGCTGATATGAGACAAACTAATGCTGATCTTATCCAAAGTTCAAAAGAGCTTACAATGTTAACTTCAAAAGGAGCTACCAACCTTGAAAAGTCTTTAGAGAGTTTAAAAGAAAAAGATCTTAAAATTAGCCGTCTTCAAGATGCACTTAACAAGAAAGATAGTGTAACGCTTGCACTTGTTACAAGTCTTAAGAAAGAAGTTGGTATAAACGATCCAGACATTGAAGTAAATGTTGAAAAAGGAGTAGTTTATATTTCACTATCAGACAAAGTAATCTTTAGAAGTGGAAGCTACGATATTTCTGCTAGAGCTACTGAAATTTTAGGTAAAGTTGCAAAAGTAATCAACGGCAAGCCTAATTTTGAAGCTATGGTTGAAGGACATACAGACAACGTGCCTTATAGAAAAAGAGGTGATTTAATAGACAACTGGGATTTAAGTGTGAAGCGTGCTACAGCTATCGTTAGAGAGCTTCAAAAACTTGGAGTTGAACCAGGACGTTTAGTTGCTGCAGGTCGTTCAGAATACGTTCCTTTAGTTCCTAATACAACTGCTGAAAACAGAGCTACAAACAGACGTACTCGTATTTTAGTACTTCCTAAGATCGATCAATTCTACGATATGATTGAAAAAGAAATGAAAAACCTTGAGGCTTCTGGAAGTTAATCTTTCTGAAAACCTTTAAAACTAAACCCAGCCATAACAGGCTGGGTTTTTTGTTTTTTTATAATTGGAAATCCTCCTCGATATTTTGTATCTTGTATAGTGCTAATTAATTAAAAAGAAATGCTATGGAAGATTTTACCACAACTTGGACTCACGAAGAGCTTAAAGGGTATATACTACTCTACTGTGCTCATGCAGATTTTAGTGTTTCTAAAGAAGAAAAGGAATATATAAAATCTAGGGTTGGAGATAAGAAGTTTGAAAAAATTCGAAAAGAATTTGAAAACGATAACGATTACCAGCAAATCCAAAAGATACATACCACTATTGAACGTTTTAATTATTCAAAAGAGGAAATTGATGAAGCCTTTAGAAGTATTAAACAATTATTTTTAGTAGATGGTGAAATGGATATACTAGAACAAAATATTTATCGCGGGTTAAAGCAGTTGTTAGAGAAATAACAAGTTTTTCAAGAAAGATAAATTATTTAAAGTTCAAGACTACCCTTCCCTTCACGAATAACTTTTGGTTCTTCACCGGTAAGATCAATTACTGTAGATGCAATATTACCACCATAACCGCCATCAATAACTAAATCGACTAAGTTACCACATTTCTCTAATATAAGTTCAGGATCGGTTGTGTATTCTATCACCTCATCCTCATCTTTTATAGATGTAGAAATAATAGGGTTACCGAGTTCATGAACTATTGCCTGAGTAATAGCGTTATCCGGCACGCGAATTCCCACTTCCTTTTTCTTTTTAAACACGGTAGGAAGGTTGTTATTACCAGGTAAAATGAAAGTATAAGGACCAGGTAAATTTCTCTTAAGCAACTTAAATGTAGAAGTATCAATCTGTTTTACATAATCACTAAGATTACTCAAATCCTCACATACGAATGAAAAGTTAGCCTTTTCAAGTTTTACCCCTCTTAGCTGAGCCACCCTTTCCATTGCTCTGGTATTTTTTATATCGCAACCAAGCGCGTAAACAGTATCACTAGGATATATAATAACACCACCATCGCGAAGAATTTTTACAACGCGTTTAATTTCCTTAGGATTCGGATTCTCTTCGTAAATTTTAATGAATTCAGCCATAGCGAGGTATTTTAATTTAAATATAATCCAATTTTAAAGAAATAACAACTAATCGAGTGTTGACTTAACATAAAGATAAAATAATTACGTTATAGAAAACAACAAACCTAATTTTATGAATAAGAACTTTTTCTTTTTACTGTTTTCTTTACTTCTACTATCCATTGTTTCTTGTTCTAAAGACAATGATAACAACCCTGAACTATCACAGGATGAGCAGGTTTTATTAAATGTATCTTATGGTAACCATACACAACAAAAATACGATCTTTATCTACCAGCAAATCGTTCGGAAGATAAAACAAAAGTAATTGTTTTGGTTCACGGTGGCGGTTGGGTTGAAGGAGATAAAGCAGATATGGATTTCTTGATTCCGCAGATAAAGCAACGACATCCAAATCACGCAATAGTAAATATTAATTATGTGTTGGCTGATATCAACACTCCTGCGTTTCCAAATCAGTTTTTAAACATTGATGAAGTAATAAATAAGTTAACATCAGAAAAGGAAACATTACAAGTATTACCTGAATTTGCACTTATTGGGGCTAGTGCTGGGGCACATATCTCGCTTATGTACGATTATGTTTATGACACAGATAATCAAGTAAAGATGATTGCAGATATCGTAGGACCAACAGATTTTACAGATGAATTTTACAGTTCGAATCCGAATTTCCCATTTCTCTTGGCTGCATTAGTAGATGAAACTGCATACCCTCCTGAAACAAATTACTCAGAAGTATTAAGCCCTGCCTTACAGGTTTCTAACGCCTCTAGTCCTACGCTATTGTTTTATGGAAGTACAGACACACTTGTACCCTTATCAAACGGTGAAACCTTAAACACTGCATTAAATATTGCAGAAATAGACCATAACTTTACCGTCTATAATGGTGGCCATGGCGATTGGGCGCAAAGTGACATTGAAAATATGATTGAACAAATAAGCAACTACATAAATACTTACCTCAAGGTTTCAGAATAATTAATCTAAAACCTTAAGCTTGGCAAAACGTAAAAGTAGTTTTTTAAGGCCTCCATTATCAAAGTTTATTTCGGCTTTAGTATCGGCACCAACACCTTCAATTTTTAAGATTTTCCCCTTTCCAAAACGAACGTGCTCAACCATAGTTCCAATACTTAGGTTTGCATCTTCTGCGCTAAAATTTTTATTTGTATCACTTGTAACAGGCTTTAGCCTACGCAATTTTCGTAGTTGTTCTTCTGTAGGACCTGTAGGTGGTTTACCTGCAGTAGGCTTTCTAAGTCGAAGTTTACTATGATCTACCTCATCAAAAATATCTGCATTTAATAGAGGTTTGTATCGATTTTCTGTGATTGGAGTTAAGTATTCCAAATAGCTTTCATCAATTTCTTCTATAAATCTACTGGGTTCTGCATCAATCAATTTTCCCCATCGATAGCGAGATTGTGTATAGGTAAGATAAGCTTGTTTTTCGGCTCTTGTTAGCGCTACGTAAAACAAACGTCGTTCTTCTTCTAGTTCGCTACGAGAATTCATATTCATTCCGCTAGGAAATAAATCCTCTTCCATCCCAACGATATAAACATAAGGGAATTCTAGTCCTTTCGCCAAATGCACCGTCATAAGTGCTACTCGGTCGTCGTCGCCCTTGTCGTTATCTAAATCAGTAGCTAGCGCTACATCCTCCATAAATTCTGAAAGCGAACCTGTAGCATCGGCAATTTCTTTTTGCTCCTCCACAAAATCACGCATACCGTTTAGCAATTCCTCAATATTTTCAATGCGAGCAATTCCTTCTGGTGTACCGTCCTTCTTTAATTCTTGGTATAAACCTGTTTTTTTAATTACATGCTCGGTAATAGTGAAAGCATCGTAATTGTGGTTTAAAACTTGGAAGCTCTCAATTAAAGCCACAAAGTCTAACAACTTAGATTTTGTTCCAGAATTAATTTTTAAATCGATTTTATCGATGTTTTTCATCACTTCAAAAATCGAACGATTGTAATGGTTTGAAGCAATAATTAAACGATCCAATGTAGTTCCTCCAATTCCTCTAGCAGGATAATTAATTACTCGTTTAAGCGCTTCTTCATCCTTTGGGTTGAGAACCAATCTTAAATACGACAGAACATCTTTGATTTCTTTTCTTTGGTAGAAACTCAATCCGCCATAAATTCTATAAGGAATATCCTTTTTACGTAGAGCATCTTCAATGGCACGGCTCTGAGCGTTTGTTCTATATAAAACTGCAAAATCCCCTTCTTTTAGCTGATGGTTCATTTTGTTTTCGAAAATCGAACTTGCAACAAATCGGCCTTCATCACCATCTGTCATCGTTCGATTTACTAGAATTTTATTTCCTTCTACATTATCTGTCCAAACTTCTTTATCTAGACGGGTTTTGTTTTTTTCAATTACACTATTGGCAGCGTTTACTATATTTTTTGTAGAACGATAGTTTTGCTCTAGTCGATATACTTTTACGTCGTCATAATCTTTCTGGAAATTAAGAATATTGTTGATGTTCGCGCCACGGAATGCATAAATACTCTGTGCGTCATCCCCTACTACGCAAATGTTTTGGAATTTATCTGAAAGCGCTCTAACAATTAAATACTGGCTGTGGTTTGTATCTTGATACTCATCTACAAGTATGTAGCGAAATCGGTTTTGATATTTAGCTAATACATCTGGAAAGCGGGTTAACAGCTCATTTGTTTTAAGCAATAAATCGTCAAAATCCATTGCTCCTGCTTTAAAGCATTTATCAACGTATGATTTATAAATATCTCCCAGTCGAGGCATTTTAGCCATAGCATCAGCCTCCATTAATTCTGGATTATTGAAGTAGGCTTTTACCGTAATCAGACTGTTTTTATAAGAAGAGATGCGTGAGTAAACTTGTTTGTACTTATAGACATCCTTATCCAAACTCATTTCTTTAATCACAGATCGAATCACACTTTGTGAGTCTTGTGTATCATAAATTGTGAAGTTTGAAGGGTAGCCAAGTTTATCGGCTTCAAAACGAAGAATTTTAGCGAATATACTATGGAAAGTCCCCATCCACAGATTTTTAGCTTCACTACTTCCAACAATACTAGAAATACGGCCTTTCATCTCGCGAACGACCTTATTGGTAAACGTTAGTGCTAATATATTGAATGGATCAACTCCCTGCGACATCAAATACGCAATTCGAAATGTAAGCACTCGAGTTTTTCCAGATCCAGCACCTGCTATTACAATCATCGCTCCGTCTTTTTGCAGTACTGGCGCACGTTGAGCATCATTAAGTTGTTCTAAATACTTTTCCAAAATTTTGCTTTTTTTCAAAGTGTGAAATTAGCCATTATAAGCTTTTTAAACCCGAAAATGTCAGTCAAATTATAAACAAAAAAAAGTCACCCCTTGAGGAAGGCCCTTAGTTCGTGATTAATATATATTTCTAGAGAAATACTAGTGTAACTTTCAGTATTCCTAATTACCTATTATTTTTTTGGTTTTAAAAGCGGTAAAGCTTTCTCTTGCCAATCTCCGTTTGGCAGTTGCTCAGCATATTGATAGTTGGCAGCTTCAACAAAATAAGGGTTAAATTCGTAGGATAAGAGTTCAACTTTAGTTGTTCCAGATTTAAATTCAGTTATGGTTTGATTTTTACCAAATACTCCTACAAAGTCTAAAGAAGAGTACGGCAGCGTTATATCACCTTCTAATTTATTAAATCCATATACCTGATAAAAATTAATTGGAATCATATTCGTGATAAATGTAGACTGTTCCCCTTTCATTTTAGTAAACTCCCATTTATACTCTTCTGAAATAATTTCTTTTCCATCTATTTTAGAGTATTCATTTAGTACTTTTTTCTTTCCTGTAGGAATCAGCTTTACGTATTGGTCTGAAATTGGATAAGTTTCATTTTCATCATAAAATTCAGGATTGGCAACCCATTCAACAAATTGAGCATCAACCATATCATTGCCGTGACCGTCATTTCCAAAGAAGTAATAATTACCATCAGGGTCACTTATAACGAAATCTATCATTTCATCTTCTGGCACATATAGTAATTGTCCATTTTCGGGATTGTGATACAGCCAAAATTCTTTCAATTCATCTTCATCGGTATACTTATAGATGAAAGCGTGACTAAAGTACAATGTTTTAGAGGGGTCGTATTCTAAATGATTTGCTTCTTCAATATATTCTTGAGCTTCAGAATTTGAATTCTGCTCTTCTGTTATTATTTCTTCAGAAGTTACAACTTCAGTTTTACTATTATTTTTCGAATTACAACCTAGCATTAATCCTATGCAAATTGTAAGAGTTATTAGTAGATATCTCATAATATTTGTTTTAACAAGTTTAATCAATATTTATAATTTAAAAAAAAGTAAAACTAGAGGCATTTTTATAACATTATATCTCTTGTCAATTTTCATAAAACGATTAAGTTTGTTGTGATTAAAAAAACACTATGAACGAAGCAACACAAATTATAAGTTATTTTGCCTATTTACTCCCTGCTGCTGTAGTAGGTGTTGTGGCATATTATTTTTTTAAAGGACATACTGCCAATGAAGAAGGAAGGCGCAGGTATTTAATTCAAAAGGAAGCTCAAAAGCAGGTGTTACCACTTCGTTTACAAGCTTACGAACGCCTTACTTTGTTTTTAGAGCGTATAGATTTAAATAAGTTGCTTGTACGTGTAAAACCATTTTCGGATGCTAAGGATGAATATGAGAAGCTATTAGTGCGAAATATTGAGCAGGAATTTGACCATAACTTAACGCAGCAAGTTTACGTAAGTGTTGAATGCTGGAATGTTGTAAAAGCGGCTAAAAACGCTACTATAAACATTATTAGACAAGGAAATATGCACGTGAAGGATGGGGATGTGGATAAAATGAGAGAATATTTATTACAACAATTTATGGAAGAGGTTTCTCCTTCACAAAAAGCAATGGGATACGTTAAAAAAGAGGTATCTGAACTATTTTAAGGTGTAAAAAGGTTGTGGTGAATTGCAAAAAGCACAAGACCTATTCTATTCTTAATTCCTAACTTTCTATACAGAGAATCTCGATACCCTTCTACTGTTTTGTAACTGCAACACATAATATCTGCAATTTCTCTATAGTTCATTTCGGTACAAGCTAATTTTATAAACTCCAGCTCTCTATCTTTAATTTCAGTTCTTACGTCATTTTCTTGTGAACCTGTAAGGATTTTAGAAACGTTATTTGTGTAGTAGCTTCCTTCTTCAATTACTTTTGTTAAAGCTTCTTCAAGGATTTCTTTTTTTGTGTCTTTTAGTAGATATCCACACGCACCAGCACGCAACATTTTTAATATAGTATATTCATCTTCTTCAATAGAAAGCGCTAGAACTTTTAGATTAGGATATTCCTTATTAATAATTTCTGTGGTTTCAATACCATTCAAAATAGGCATTTTAATATCCATCAAAACTATATCTGGGATATTATTCGGCTCTTTTAGTTTATCTAATAATTCCTGCCCATTTTTACATAAGTAAAGCACATCAAACTTCTCAAACCCCTGAACCATTCCTCCTATGGCTTGAGAAAGCAAATAATGATCATCTACTACTACAACCGAATACTTCATAAATTTTGGAATTAAGAATTACACTTATAAACTTAAATTATGTAAAGTTATAATTTAAATGCAAAGTAGTCCCTTGTTCTCTTTCCGAATTAATAGATAAAGTTGAATTAATAAGTTTAGCACGAGTTTTCATGTTTTTTAGACCGATACCTAAAAACACATCGTTATCATCAAACCCAATACCGTCGTCTTTTGCACAAATTGTCAATTGGCTATCTGTATAATCGAGCGTTACTGTTAAGTTAGAAGCCTTAGAATGTTTAATGGTGTTCGAGAAGAATTCTTGTAGTATTCTAAATAAGATAACTTGTATGTTACTTTCTAAAGGAACTACTGCTCCATTTACTTCTAAAGTTGAAGTTATGAATTTCAATCTATTAAATCGTTCTATTTCAAGAGTAATAGCTTCTACTAAACTCAAGCTTTTTAACGCTTCCGGGTTTATCAATTTGGAAAGCGATCTAAGTTCGTCAATTCCTTGGCCAATGGTATCGGAGACCTCTGGCAATAACTCAGGTTTATCTACAGCTAACTGAGTTTGTATTTTGGCTAAGGTCATTAGTTGGCCAATGTTGTCGTGTAATTCCCAGCTAATGTTTCTTAATGTCTCTTCTCGCATTTCAATTTGCGACTCAGCTAATTCGCGCTCAAATGACTTTTTTGCTTCTTCTTGTTCTTTAAGTAATTTATTTTTTCTGTTCGAGAACACACTAAAAAGCACAATAACTATGATAACCAAAGTCACAGGTATCGCAATTGCCATTAGTACGATTATCTCTTTTTCATCCATATAAATCCGATAAGAAAAAACAAATACATCACAATAATAAGTGAAAACTGAATGATAAGTAAGATTAAATAAAATTTTGTAAGGTCAAAAAACAATGTTCTCATAATTTTTATAGGAAGATATCCTATATAAAACAAAAACAAGCCAACGCTTACCCAAAATAGCAAATCGTTTTTGATTACTAAAACCAATGAAGATTGTAAAACGCTTATATAGTATAGAATTATACAGAAAATCAATACTCCTGCACCCACTATATAGGAGGCAATAAACGAATAATTGAAAATATCCACTAATAGTATATCTCGAAGATAAGATATCCAAAATAAAACTATCCCCACCTTTATATATTTCTTAAAATGCGCTTCTTCGATAGCTTTTAGAAACACATAATGAAATAAGGTGAAGTAAAAAAAGTAATAAATATTGAAGATTATCAAATTCGATGTACCGATAAAATCTCTGATATACCCCCCTAAAAACTCCGTAATTACTGTAAATAACAAAATTAGCGGAAAATATTTTAGAGGAGAATCTTTATAAAGCGGAAAACGAATTAAAGAGATGACAAATACAACCAGGTATAAAGTCAAGAATATATATTCAAGGGGTTTTACTACTGCCTCCACAAAACTTAAATTATATTAGTTATTGTCTCCAAAGTCGTTGGAACCAAGTATTGGTGGGGGCATTATTGTTCCGTCATTAAGTATTAAACTTGTGGTATTAACTTGAAGTGTAGTAGTATTTGAAGATAAAAAACCGGCTTCATTAACTACTCCATTTTTATCATTATTACCGCCATCCCTTTTTCTGATAGGCACAGCTGTATATTTACCTTCTAATTCTTCTATCGAAAAACCGACGTTTTCTCCATTATGATCCATAGTTGGCACAACGAAAATGCTGTTTTGTCTAGGGTATTTTACAGCATCACCATTTGGATAATTATTGCTATTTGGATAATTAGATAAGTAAAATCGCAAAGTACTTACGTCAACTTTAGCTCTATTGGCTTCGTGTTCTATAAAAGCTATATATTGTTTAATAGTAGCTAGGTCGAATTCTGCATATCGTGTTGCCCCAAATGACTCTGGTGTAGGTTTAATACTGTCTTCGTATTTTTTTATAATTGAAACTCGTCGTTGAGAATAAGAGTCATACATTTCTTGAGCACGTTCTACAGTAATAATATGTCCTTTAGGAGGTCCTTCGTAAGGCGGTTCAGTAGTAGTTGTACCTTCGTGACAGCTAAATAAAGACAAACAAAAAACACAAATTAAGGATAATCGATAATTTAAAATTGATTTCATAATAAATTTGGTTATGGTTATATAAAAAGATGATTTTAATACGATTAGTGAATATAACTCAATTATATTGATTTATAAACAACTAACATTGCATTAACCATAAAAATCGGGGAATACACTTAAAGATTAGGGGGTTTCCCCCATTATATTTTGAAATTTGAAAAGGAAGACTAATTAATGCTTAATTGTCTTTAGTACGGAGCTCACTTAATGCTTCATTTTTGTGATGGGCGTACTCATAGCCGTGTTTCCACCAACTAGCCATTTTGTCTTTTTCGAAAATTAAGGAATTAGTTGTTAGCACAGTAGGCGTGTAATAAATATTAATAATCACCCCTTTATTAGCAGCTACAAACTTCCCTATACGGATGTTTTGTTTTTCAATTCTATCGGCCATAAAAGTGTGCATGTTGGTAAGAAGCGAAAAAACATTCTTTGAAGGTAATCTGTTATAGTAGGTCACCTCGGTTTCAAGAATTATAACATCTATAGTTTTAGCTCCTCGATTTATAGCTTCTTCAATAGGCACCATACTCCCAAAGCCACCATCTGCATATTCACAGCCATTCTTTTTCACAAGACTCATAAAAGGTGTGAAGTTTGACGAAATCCAAATCCAATCTAAAAAATCTTTGTAATCAAAATCGGATATAGACTTATATTCAACCTGATTAAGTGAAAGGTTGGAAACGGTAACAACCACATCTTTAGATGAAGCTTTCAATATGTCAAACTCATCTTCGATAAAAGTCTTTTCAATAAGTTTACGCAG
>Ga0079223_10002277_pt1 | contig 11841 bp, 8 predicted proteins | sample Stecom2011_FD_75072 | JGI IMG/M metagenome (GOLD analysis project Ga0079223, IMG submission 75072) | Agricultural soil microbial communities from Utah to study Nitrogen management - Steer compost 2011 | ecosystem: Environmental > Terrestrial > Soil > Agricultural land | place: USA: Utah...
GCGCTGGCGTGGCCTTCTGCGCCTACCACTAAACTGCCTTGCAGGTAGCGACCCAGCATCACGCGCATTAGTCGTGTGGGCTCTTGGTCAATAATAAATGCATCGCGTAAACGGTCGGCACGTCCGTCAACGAAAAACACTCCGTGGGAATGGCCTAAAGTTTCTTCCCAGCTATTTTCATTTACACAATAGCTAACTTGCTGCTCATGGCGGCTAGGGTTCACACGGTCACGATCAAAGTTGCCTTGCATTTCACGGCGCAACGGCTCTAACTTGTCGCACTTACCTTCCGCCTGCGCTCGTGCAACCACTGCATCTACAGGCAGCCAAGTCACTTCTGCACCCGCTTGTTCAAAAATACTGATGTAACGTTCAATCGGCTCATATGAATTACGCGCAGCTGCAGTAACTAAAGCAATATGTGGTTTTTTATTACCCGCTAATGGTTTTAGCATAGTGACAAAGTCTTCTACCATATCGCGCGTGGTGGCAGTGCTTTCTGTTAGGTTTGCGACATCGTGTAAACCGTCTGAATGGCGCAGCTCTAGGTTATCAAGTAAGCGTTGGTATTCCGCCTCTGAAAGTTGCACAAGTAAATACTGATAAGCACGTGAACGTAAGCGTTCGACAAACCTGTGTTCAGAAACCACACCACGGCCAAAATAAGGCGCCATTTCTTCCAATGCTGCAGCTAATTGAACTCGAACTTCTTCACGGTTTTCTGGCCAAATGGCACTGCGTGTTGCTTCTTTACGGCGTACGTCACTCAGTTGGAATAACCGTGTGGTACGCATATCGTTTGCTTTAATCCAACTTGTCGACGTGCAACGGTCGCTTTGCATGCTTGAACAAACGTCCAGCTGGCTGCCTATCATCATTAGGTTATATAAATTTTCAGCACGAACCGTGGGGCTACTGACTAAGCCTAAGGTTGCAATTGCGGCGCCGAAAAACACTGGAATGAGGGACTTCATCATACTTCTCCTGATTGATGCCTTTTCGTTAATATATGACACCGGTATAGCTTAATTAATTCAATAAACATAGGTTACCATGCGTTACAATAAAGCCTTTCGGGAACGCTGGTAAATATTATGTTTCATGTTGTGCTTTATAACCCAGTTATGCCTGCCAATACGGGCAATATTATTCGATTAGTGGCCAATAATGGCTTTACTCTACACCTGATCGAACCTTTAGGTTTTGACTTTGAAGAGAAAAAACTACGCCGTGCCGGTCTTGATTATCATGATCTTAGCCGGGTTGAACGCTACCCTAATTTTGCTGCCTTTGCAGCGAAGTTCGCGGGCCAGCCCATATATGCGATAACCACCAAAGGTACTCGTTATTATAGCAAGGTTGCCTTTAAGCCGGGTGATATACTCTTATTTGGTTCTGAAACCAGCGGCCTACCTGCAGATATTATGGAGCAGATATCTCCAGCAAACCGACTATTAATTCCAATGGCACCGAATAGCCGTTCACTTAACTTGTCCAACGCCGTTGCCTTAGTAAGTTACGAAGCTTGGCGACAAAACGACTTTAGCCCGAACTAGTGTTGTACGGTACCACTCCGCAAGCAGCAAAAAAACGTTCAATTGCCGCCACAGCAGGCTGCCTTATCGTATCCGTTTCCATTAAAACTTCATGTTTTGAGGTGGCTACCAACAATAACTCGCTTTTTTCATGCGTGAGTTGGTCAACAAATGCCAACTGTTCCTTAGGCGTAACAATTTGGTCATTTTCTGCCTGTAAAATAAGTACTGGCAGGCTAATGCGCGGTGCAACGATAGGCAGTAAAGCCATGGCTCGCAACGACTCGCTTAGCCATTGCCATGTAGGCCCGCCAACACGAATACGCGGCTCAGTTTCATACATAGCAGTAAAAAACGCATAACGTGCTTGGCTATGAGTTAATTCATTTGCTGCAAAAAGTACGTTTTCATAGCCTTTCATACCTAAAAAATAGCTCGGCCTATTTGGCGCCAGCTTTCGATTCAACCAAGCTCCTGTGCGTACAATTGCCTTACCAATACTCGGTGGCCAAGGGTCAGTATGAATGTCCATCATGGGGGCACTTAGCACCGCAGCTTTAAAAGGAAAAGGCGGCTTATTTTGTTCATGCTGCGCCAGGTATAAAACCGCAATCGCCCCGCCCATTGAATGCGCCAGCAAATAAGCCGCTTGCCCGTTAATTCGCGGCGTCAATATATCCATAAACTGGGCAAAATCGTCAACAAAGTCGGTGAAATTCGCCACATGGCCTTGATCATGTCGTTTTGTTAGCCGGTCTGAGTAGCCTTGTCCGCGATGATCAATAATGGCCACGGAAAAACCTTTTGCTGCCCATTCCAAAGCAACTTCTTGGTATTTCACATAGGCCTCAACGCGACCAGGGCAAACAATAACCCAAGGGGAAGGTTCCGGTTGCGCCCACACGCAATAACACACACGGGTACTGTCGGGCGTTTTAAATTCTAAGTGTTCAACCTGTTGCCAAAATTCAGCTAATTGGGTTTGTGACCAATGAAGCCAAGCGGGGTCTGTGTCGGCAGGGCGAGTTCTTAACCAAGTATCGAGTTGGCTAGTTAGGCTTGTGGTATCCATAACCATGCTGAGCTATGTCCTTAAATTAATTCATGCTAACGGCAACGTTAAGGTAGCGACTAAGCCACCTTCAGCATGGTTTTCAGCCTGCAATTCGCCACCTAGCACCTTGGTAGCGCGCTGACATAATGCTAAACCAAGCCCGACTCCCGCACCGTGGTGGCGTGACGGGTCGGCTCTGAAGAACGGCTTAAACAACTGCTGTAGTTTCGACTCGTCAACACCAGGGCCTTCGTCGCGCACTATCATTTGTAACGCTTTACCTTTATCGGTGGTAATTTTTTCAGCCGTTAAAAACACAGTACCCTTTTCCGGCCCATACTGAAAACCATTACGAATCAGATTTTCTAACACTAAGCGTAACAAAACCGGATCGGTTTCAAGTTCAGGTAGCGGGTTCGTTGGTAACTCTAATCGCTCATTCCAGTTGTCTTGTGCATAACCGAGGTCAGCTTTTATTTCTTCAAATAATGGTAACGGTTCAACATGTTGCCGCACCGGTTCGTCGAGTCCATTTTCAAGCCGCGACAACCACAAAATGCTGTCTATAATAGTGCCTAAACGGTAAATGTCTCTTTCAATTTGCAGGTAATGGGGGGTTTTACGAATGGTATCGGTTTCGTCGCCAAGCAGATCGAGAGCAACTTGAGATCGCGCTAAAGGCGAACGTAACTCATGCGACACATCACTTAATAAACGCCGCTGGGCATCGCGCGAGGTTGCCAAATCAACCGCGGTTATAGCTAACGTTCTGGCCAGTTCGCCGAGTTCATCACGACGTTTCGGTAAGCGCCCTAAATTTGGATAGGCCTCACCATTGGCAATTTCCCGCGTGGCGTTACGTAGTTTACGTAGCGGCCGCACAAACCAAAGCCCAAGCACTAAGGCCCCAAAGCCTGAAAAACCAACACTTAACCACAGCACTCGCGGTAACCAGTCTTGATCGCCTTGCGCTGCAAGCATATTCGCTTCTTCAGCAGTTAAGGGGCGTGCTATAACAAGCAGGGCATGATCTGTGGTAAAAGGGCCTGCAATCATCTTGTCGCCCACGGGTATTTGCTGTGCTTCGGGCTGTTCAAATAATTTGGAAATATAACCGATAAAGTCTGGGTGCAATGCTGGTGCAAATGTTGGTTCAAGCTTAGTGTCGTCGAACCGCGCCATCACCCGATATTCACCCACGAGTAAACGGCCCGGTTGCAACAAACCTGAACCTTGCGCTGTTGCAAATAGAGGCGGTAAAGTACGTTCGAAATCAGCGGCTAAAGGCTCGGGTGCCGTGGGCTGATTAAAGTAAAATGCAACATAAAGTGCAGCAATAGCTGCACCTAATAACAGGAACCAGAACAAGGCTAGCAACCGAATGGTTAGCGACTGATACCAACGTGTTCTTTGGTTTTTATCCATATTTATCTTGAACTAAGCATTTATCTTCGGTTCTTTGGTTTCTATTTCAACCATACGATAGCCACGCCCACGTACCGTTTCAATACGCTCTGGCTGACTCGGTAGCTTCTTGCGTATGTTGCTAATGTGAACGTCTAACGACCGGTCAAACGGCCCTAGTTGGCGGCCAAGCACCTGCATTGACAAGCTTTCTTTGGTAACCAGCTGGCCATGGTGGGTAGCAAGTTGGCGCAATACTTCAAACTCAGTTGGCGTTAATGTAATAGCTTCGCCGTCACAGGTTGCTTCACCTTCATGCATATCAAGCTCAAAGCCCGCATAGCGAACAGTTTGCATGTCCGTCGCATCGTCACTATTACGTGCACTACGGCGCATAAGTGCACGAATACGTGCCACTAACTCACGTGGATAGAATGGTTTTGGTAAATAATCATCAGCGCCTAGCTCTAAACCAACTACCCGGTCAACATCGTCGCCCCGCGCGGTTAGCATTAGAATAGGGGTTTCAACACTACTTTGCCGTAGCTGTTTTAGTACCTGTAAGCCATCCATTTCTGGCAACATAATGTCGAGTAAAATAAGGTCCCAAGGCTCTTCAACAGCAGCTTTTAAGCCTTCCTTGCCGTCGTGGCGTACGGAAAACTTCCAACCCTCACGACGAATGACTTCCTGCAACATATTACCTAACTCTACGTCGTCATCGACTAAAAGAATATTTGCCACAATCGTCTCCTCTCTGCTGGTTATGAACTGCTAGTGTAAAGATGACTGCACCTATTATAGACACCCTTTCCGCTATCTTTACATTTGCTAACAAACCTCTAGCAACTGTAGTACATATCGAACTCTATTGGGTGAGTGGTCTGATTCAGTGTCTCCACTTCTTTTCGCTTCAGGCGAATGTAAGCGTCAATCATATCGTCACTCATTACACCACCGCGCGTTAAAAACGCTCGGCCTTGGTCTAAATAATCAAGTGCCATTTCAAGCGAAGTGGCTACTGTTGGTATTTGTTTCGCTTCCTCTGGCGGTAAATCGTATAAGTCTTTGTCCATAGCATCGCCAGGGTGAATTTTGTTTTGAATACCGTCAAGGCCAGCCATCATAAGCGCAGTAAATGCCAAATATGGGTTGGCGGCAGGGTCTGGAAAGCGGGCTTCTACACGGCGCCCTTTAGGATTCGCTACCAACGGAATACGTATTGAAGCCGAACGGTTACGTGCCGAATAAGCCAACATAACTGGGGCTTCAAAACCTGGCACTAATCGCTTGTATGAGTTCGTTGCCGGGTTCGTAAAGGCATTCAAAGCTCGTGCATGTTTAATCACACCACCTATGTAATAAAGTGCCATTTCCGATAAACCACCATATTTGTCACCCGCAAAAAGGTTCTGTCCGTCCTTTGCCAGCGACATGTGCACATGCATACCTGAACCATTATCGCCAACCAGTGGTTTCGGCATAAAGGTAGCCGTTTGCCCATAGGCGTGAGCCACGTTATGTACTACATATTTAAAAATCTGAATTTCATCGGCTTTCGCGGTTAACGTATTAAATCGTGTGGCCACTTCGTTTTGGCCTGCCGTTGCCACTTCATGGTGGTGCGCTTCAACCACTAACCCCATGTCTTCCATCGTTTCCGACATAAAGCTACGAATATCATGCGACGAGTCGACCGGCGGCACTGGAAAATAACCGCCCTTGATACCTGGTCGATGCGCTAAGTTACCACCTTCGTAGTCACGGCCTGAGTTCCACTTCGCCTCGCGGGCATCAATTTTATAGAATGAGCCGCTGATGTCTGTTTGAAAACGCACATCGTCGAATAAGAAAAACTCAGGTTCTGGACCAAAAAAAGCGGTATCAGCAATACCCGTTGAAACTAAGTAAGCTTCCGCTCGCTGTGCAATTGACCGTGGGTCACGGTCGTAGCCTTGGCGCGTGTCAGGCTCTAAAATAGAGCAGCGCAATATTAGTGTAACGGCTTCAGAAAATGGGTCGATTACGGCGGTGCTGGTATCAGGTAACAACACCATGTCCGATTCGCTAATGCCTTTCCAACCTGCCATAGAGGAGCCGTCGAACATAGAGCCTTCTTCAAAGAATTCTTCGTCTATTTGCGACACAGGAATGGTTAGATGTTGCTCCTTTCCTTTCGTGTCGGTGAAACGTAAATCAACAAAACGAACGTTCTTTTCTTGAATAATGTTCATCACTGTCTCAATAGACATGACGGCCTCCGGTTAGTGTGAAAATAGCGCACTACAGTATGACGTATTCCCAACCACTACGCATCTAGTTGAATAAAAAAAGAGGTGCGCATGGCCAATAATCTACGTCACCTCTTTTACTATATGTAGTGTGAGCTGTTACAGCACTTCAAACACTGCAGAATAACCACCACGGCGAACTTGTGCCGGAGCCGGCGCTTTATTGTCGCTATAACTAGCTTCCATAAAGTACTGCCCTGCGGTTGGCCAGGTTACTGAAAAACTGCCATCCGCAGCCGTTTTTACTTCAATTTCATTTTGCTGATCACGGTAGCGTGCACCTGCAGGAATAATTTCTATTTCAGCACCTGCGGCTGGCTCGCCATCGATTAAAAACTTAAAGTGCGCAGCTTCGCCATGGTACAAATCGTTCGGGTGAGTTTCGGCGACTAATTCAAAACCTTGACCTGTTGGTGCCAGCACAGCTTCTGTGGGCGCACCAGCTGTAACAAAGGTTTCAATACGGCGTGACGACTGAGTAACAATTAAGTCTTTCGCTTGCTTTGGTACTTCACGTTCAAACGCTTCAGCGGTGGCAATTACACCACGGCCAGGCCAAAACTGATTTTCACCTTGTTCATTTACCCAACGGGCCTGTAGTGATTGGCTAGCGGTGAATATTTTATAGGTACCGTCTTGGGTTAAATGCAAGTCAAATACCGAGCGATACTTACCGGTGAAACTATTTTGTAATTCAATCTTTTTACCGTCAGGCGCTGTCGCTGACACCATATCTAAACGCATCGCATGGTGGTCGAAGCCAAAAATATCGTTCGAAATGGCCGCATCAAAGGCAACCCAACTGTTCGACTGTGACAAGACAGTAGCGTCTGGCTTGATCCAAGCACGGTGCGCCCAGCTCGGAGCACTGATTAGTAAGCTGCTTGCAGCAAGTAACAAAGTTAACTTTTTCATATTCATTCCTTTTTTATTGATGTGTTGTAACATTAAATTCGACTCGGCCAAGCTCATGCTCACCTTCAGCAACCACACTAAATGGCGCATTAGCATTTATCTGCGGTAAAGGTAGTGTTATAGCTAAGGTAAGGTGTTCGCGACCACCTACTTCCCGCGCGGCTTCAACATTCAAGTAGTAATCGCCGGCAGGTAAATTTTGAAATTGCTCTATAAGCTGTTTGAATTCGATCGTATAAGTACCGGGCCTGCGAGTTGCTCCGCTTACACCATCAATAGGAAATGATAAAGTTCGACCACTACGACGCCACCATTGGCGTATGTCTTTTAACCATTTCTCGCCTTCTTTGTCGGCCATTTTACCGTCGTACCAAAGCGCTAAGTCGTGTACTCGTTGGTGGCGTTCATTCGCTAACCATACGGCCACATAAGGGCGATGATATTCAGCAACCGTCAGTTCTGGAATAGTTACTGTCAGCTTCGCCTCTTGTGCTTCGCTGGCGTGTGCTGGAATAATTAAAAATAACCAAGGTAGTAACAAGCCTGCAATTACCAATGGCCAAGTGCTTTTTCTGCCTTTCGCATATCGTTTCAAAAGAAGTAGTCCTGTTATTGCGTAAACCAACATCACAACCGCCAGTAAATCGAGCATAGTAATCCATGCTCCCGACGTGTTGCGCCCTTTGTGGAGGTCGTTAAAAAAAGCGACCCAGCCACGATCGATATTTTCTTGATAAAAAACACCTTCGCTAAGATCGACTCGAAACCAACGGTCGCCGCCTGCACGCGGTAGCCCCACATACACTTCATAATCGTCCCATTCAGCACTGATGCCTTTTAAGCCGCTACCAAATGCTTGTTGCCGATACCACTCTTTAAACGCGCTAGGTAGTGGCCCTTCAGCTTGTGCCTCACCTTGCAGTAGGTTCTGTTGTCGTTCCGTTAATACCTGTTTTACGGAATCAGGTATTGCCAGTTCATAAACACTTTTTGTGGGCACCGACTCGACGCTATTGGCGTGGTTGAGCGTAATGCCTGTTATCGCAAATCCTAAGGTGGCAATTAAACAAGCAGCCGATGAAATCCAATGCCATGACTTTATAGACCCAAAAAGTCCACGTTTACGTGGCTGCCTTTTTTGCGGCGCACGCCTTTTCACTTGCCTAACGGCAGGCTTAGAAACTGAACTCGAAACTGTCATTGAACAGGTGCCCTTACAATTCTAATTGATAATAGTTTGCATTTACTATTTACAATTCTAAATGAGATCGATTACCATTTGCAACATTAGATTTACTCACACACTTAAAATAGGTTGAAAAAACAATGCGACTTTCATTTTCTTTATGTGCACTTGCCGTCACTGTTGCGCTAAACCCAGCTTACGCCGACGACACTCCGGACAGCCAAGCCAATGAGCGAATTGAACGAATTATAGTTACTGCAAGTGCTATTGAAAAAAAACTGATTGACGCGCCTGCCAGCGTTACCGTGGTAACACGTGAGGATCTTGCGATGCGTTCTTACGCGGGCCTTGCCGATGCACTACGCGACATTGAAGGTATTGATGTTGGTTCAGGCCAAGACAAAAATGGTAATATTAATATCACCATGCGCGGTTTACCGGCGGAGTATACTTTGGTGCTAATTGATGGCCGCCGCCAAAACGACACCGGAAATATTGGTCCAAATAACTTCGGCAACAGTCAATTTATGTATATGCCACCGTTAGCCGCTATTGATCGCATTGAGGTGGTTCGTGGCCCTATGTCCACTTTATACGGCAGTGACGCCATGGGTGGGGTTATCAATATTATTACCCGCCGTAACTTAACCAACTGGCATGGTGACGTTACCCTTTCTGCAACCCAACAAGAAGACGACCAGTACGGTAACGACCAAAAAGCAGACCTTTATTTAACCGGCTCTTTAGCTGAAAACCTTACTATTGCTTTACGAGGTAGTGGTTATTTCCGCGAGCCTAGCCAACCCGGTTACCAAGTTGAATTACCCTTACCTGACGGTACCACTTGGACTGACTCTGGTAATTTTGGCGATAAAAAAATTGTTGGTGGTAAAACGTGGAACTGGGGTACTACGTTAAATTATGCACCTACTGAAGACCATCGCTTTAGCTTAACTTACGACCTCGCTAAGCAGCGTTATAACAACGTAGAAGGCCAAGTGGGTAGCCTCGATGCCGCAGAGAATATGTGGCGAACAAATGCCGACGGTATCATTCAACCACGTGTCGGCTACAGCCCATATCAACGGGTACAGCGAGAGCAGTTTGTATTGAGTTATATTGGCGATTTTGAGCTGGGTACTTGGACCAACCACCTTACTTACAGTAGTAGCAAAAACTTAGGCCGCTCTCTGCCTTTCACTCTAGATGAGCGTAAAGGCATTCAATCTATTTGGGACGACGCTGTTGTTGCTCAAAACACAAACCGCCCAGAACTTACCGACGACATTGAAGCGCAAATTAACAACCTGTTTTTACCACGCCCCAACCGCGCCTTAAGCCTTAAGAACTGGATTTTTGATAGCCACTTCACCATGCTGTTCGATAACCATGCGTTAGTCACTGGCCTGCAGTTCCTAGACGTTGCTATGGAAGACGGTGTGTTTGGTATGTACGGCGATGAATACAGAGAAGGCACAACCCAAGATCACCGCCAACTTGCAGTATTTATTGAAGATAGCTGGAACATAACGCCCGACTTAACCCTCACCACCGGTGTACGTTACGACGACCACAACGTATTTGGTGGTCAATTTAGCCCACGTGCTTACCTAAATTATAAAATGAGCAGCGATTGGACCATAAAAGGTGGTGTAAGTACTGGCTACAAAGCGCCTAAACCAAACGATTTATACCCTGGCATTACCGGTTTTGGTGACCAAGGAACTATGCCATTAGTGGGCTCGCCTGACTTACAGCCAGAAACCAGTGTGAACTATGAAGCCGCTATTTATTATGACAACGGTAACAACTTCACCAGTAACATAACTATTTTCTATAATGAGTTTGACGATAAAATTATCCGCCAAGACACGGCACCGAACTGTGAAATTGCACAACCTGGTGAACGCTGTGTTGATATTGGTGAAGGTTGGGCTGATCTCGGCTATAACTACTTTTCACAATATGCCAACGTTGACTCGGCTGTAACCAGAGGTGTTGAAATGTATGTTGAATATGACCTTACCGACGCACTACGTTTACGTGCCAACTACACTCATACAGACAGTGAAGTACGCAGCGGAGCAGACGCGGGGTTACCGCTGGTAAATACCCCAAAACACATGGCTAACTTATCCGTAAGCTATCAGCTTAGTGATGCCTTAAGCCTATACTTGCAAAGTGAAATTCGTGGACAGCGCTACCGTGGCACAGCCAATGTTACCGGCCCACAAGGCCCAGAAACAATTGAGCAATATTACAAAAGCTACGAATTGCTTCACCTCGGCGTAAACTATGAGCTAAATGAAAGCTGGACGTTACGCGCCCGAGTGAACAATTTACTCGACAATGACTTGAGTTCACGCACCTGTTTGTTAGCCGACACCCAAGTAGAATACTTATGTACAGCGGACTACAACACCACTGAACGGGCACGTAGTTTCTGGTTATCAGTGAATTACACATTCTAAACTTGAATTAAATACGACTTAGGGCGTGTATTAAACGTAGTTTTTGCTTTAATTTTGAGCATATACCGCGTATAATACGCGCCCTTCGTGTCTTAGCGTTATATTCCGTAACGGCTATGGCACTTTCACTTTGAGGTTGAAACTCCCAGTTATGTCTAAAGATATTCAAAAGCTACGCAATATCGCGATTATCGCCCACGTTGACCATGGTAAAACCACCTTAGTTGACAAACTTCTTCAACTTTCGGGCACTCTCGAAAGCCGCGGCCCTGCTGAAGACCGCGTGATGGACTCTGGCGATATTGAGAAAGAGCGTGGTATTACAATTCTAGCTAAGAATACAGCGATTAACTGGAACGATTACCGCATTAATATTCTTGATACTCCAGGTCACGCCGACTTTGGTGGTGAAGTAGAACGCGTTCTGTCTATGGCCGATTCTGTAATACTTGTGGTTGACGCAGTTGATGGCCCTATGCCGCAAACACGTTTCGTAACGCAAAAAGCCTTCGACCACGGTTTGAAGCCTATTGTTGTTGTGAATAAAATTGACCGCCCCGGCGCACGCGCTGACTGGGTTGTTGACCAAGTATTCGATTTATTCGACAACTTGGGTGCAACCGACGAACAGCTGGACTTCCCAATTATTTATGCCTCGGCTTTAAACGGCTATGCCAGCGAAGACTCTGAAACGCGCGGCGGCAACATGGACGCTTTATTCCAAACCATTATTGATAAAGTTCCTGCTCCTGCAGCCGACGTTGACGGCCCATTGCAGTTACAAATTTCACAGCTCGACTATTCAAGTTATGTTGGCGTTATCGGTATTGGCCGTATTACGCGTGGCACCATTAAGCCGAATCAACAAGTAACTGTTATTAGTACTGACGGTACGCGTAATACCGCTCGTGTTAGTGCTGTATATGGTTACTTAGGCCTAGACCGTACTGAAGTTGAGTCTTCACATGCGGGCGACATTTGTGCC
>Ga0079223_10002278_pt1 | contig 11840 bp, 21 predicted proteins | sample Stecom2011_FD_75072 | JGI IMG/M metagenome (GOLD analysis project Ga0079223, IMG submission 75072) | Agricultural soil microbial communities from Utah to study Nitrogen management - Steer compost 2011 | ecosystem: Environmental > Terrestrial > Soil > Agricultural land | place: USA: Utah...
AGGGTTGTTATTCCGGGTTTGATCTGACTTGCAATCTCTCCCAACAAACGAGAAAGGATATCAGCAGCAATTCGAATCTGCTGAATATCCTCCTCTGTTTTATAAGTTACTTTTGACATCAGACAACAGATCAGATAACGGATTGACCGGTAGCTGCACCGGTATCCATCGGGTTTCTTCCTTTGAGACGTCCAGTTTTCATCAAACCATCATAATGCCTCATCAGCAAATGGCTTTCGATCTGCTGCAAAGTGTCCAATACAACACCCACCAGAATCAGTAAAGAAGTACCTCCATAGAAGTGGGCAAACTGGTTGTTTACCCCAAACAAACCTGCAATTGCAGGCAAGATTGCCACAATCGCCAGGAAAATAGATCCTGGGAAAGTGATTTTGGAGATGACCCCATCAATATACAGGTTTGTGGCCTGACCGGGTTTGATACCGGGGATAAAGCCTCCATTCTTTTTCATATCTTCTGACATCTGCTGTGGATTGACCATGATAGCAGTATAGAAGAAAGTAAAAGCAATGATCAATATTGCAAACACTATATTGTAGGTAAATGAGGTGTAATTGCTCAAAGAGGTCAGAAAGTCAGATTGCATACCTGGGAAAAACTGCCCCAGCGTCATTGGTACAAACATGATTGCTTGCGCAAAAATGATTGGCATTACCCCGGCTGAATTGACTTTGAGAGGAATATATTGACGCACTCCACCATATTGCTTATTGCCCACAATCCTTTTGGCGTATTGCACAGGGATCCTTCGTACACCCTGAACAATCAAAATGGTAAACACCACGACAAAGAATAGGGCAACAAACTCAAGCAACAAAGGAATTGGACCACCGCCACCAGTACTCATGCGTGAGAACCATTCTGCGGTCAGACCACTTAGAAACTGAGCAATGATACCCACCATGATTATCAGTGAAATACCATTACCAATACCCTTATCGGTGATCTTTTCACCCAACCACATAACAAAGAGGGTTCCTGCAGTCAGTACGAATGCAGACATAATGGTGAAAAGTGGATCCTGGATCAATTTGGCTGCGTCGTCAATTTGTGTCCGAACATAGGCAACTGACTGGACCAATGTAATGGCCAACGTAAGGTAACGCGTAATCTGCGTCATTTTCTTACGGCCACTTTCACCTTCCTTTTGCAATTTCTGGAAGTAAGGGACTGCAATCCCCAACAACTGTACTACGATAGACGCAGAAATATAGGGCATGACACCCAACGCAAAAATTGCAGACCTGGAAAATGATCCCCCGGCAAACATGTCCAACAGGCCCAGCAAGCCTTCTTGAGTTTCATGCTGGAGTGCCTGGGGATTTACCCCCGGCAATACTATATAACATCCTACCCGGTAAATCAACAAAAAGAGAAGCGTATTTAGGATACGGGTTCTCAAATCATCGATCTTCCAGATATTTTTTAGGGTGGTGATTAGCTTCTTCATGGATTAAATTTTTTCAATCGATCCTCCGGCAGCTTCGATCGCTTTTTGCGCAGAAGCTGAAAATGCATGTGCTTTGATTTCTACCTTAGCGGAAATTTCTCCCCTTCCAAGGACTTTGACCAGATCATTCTTGGAAGCCAGTCCATAGGTCCTGAATGTTTCAAAATCAATTGTCTGAAGATTGTGCTTTTCAACCAAGCCTTGCAAAACATCCAGGTTGACACCTACATATTCTACACGGTTGATGCTTTTAAATCCGAATTTAGGAACACGACGTTGCAACGGCATCTGTCCTCCCTCAAATCCGACTTTGCTGCTGTATCCAGAACGGGATCCAGCACCTTTGTGACCACGGGTAGAAGTACCTCCCCGTCCGGAACCGGTACCACGGCCTATACGTTTTCTTGATTTAACTGATCCTGCAGCAGGTTTTAGATTACTTAAGTTCATCTTTATGCAAAATTTTGCTATGCCTTCGCTTTCACTAAACAGACATAGCGATTAAACGTGTTATTGCCAGAAGCAGCTTCCTCCTTCCGGCAACATTATCAACTCTCTTGTACTACAACCAAATGATTTACCTTGCGCACCATCCCAATGATTGCCGGGGTAGCTTCCAATTCAACCGTCTGGTTGATTTTCCTCAATCCCAGAGCCTCCATTGTCCGTTTCTGCTTTTCGCTACGGTCAATGACACTCTTGATCTGTGTTATTTTGATTTTTGCCATGATCTTTATCCGTTAAAAACCTTGTTTAAGTCCACGCCTCTGTGATGTGCAACTGTGTAAGCATCACGCATTTTCAACAATGCATCTATCGTAGCCTTGACCACGTTGTGCGGATTGGAAGATCCCAATGACTTGGCCAATACATCGGTCACACCGGCACTTTCCAATACGGCACGCATTGCGCCACCCGCAAGTACTCCTGTACCGTGAACAGCAGGTTTGATCAATACATTACCACCTGAATACTTACCAATCTGCTCATGGGGCACCGTACCTTTGATAATAGGCACCTTGATCAAATTTTTCTTGGCATCGTCAATCCCTTTGGTAATGGCTTCGGTCACCTCTTTTGCTTTTCCAAGGCCGTAACCTACTACACCATTTTCGTCACCGACCACAACGATCGCTGAAAAACTGAATGTACGTCCTCCCTTGGTTACTTTTGCAACACGCTGGATGCTTACTAAGCGGTCTTTCAATTCGATCTCGCTTGATTTTACTCTTTTTATATTACTTATTGACATGTTCAATTGAGATTAAAAGTCCAAACCACCTTCACGTGCACCTTCAGCCAGGGACTTTACACGTCCATGGTACAAGTACCCATTCCTATCAAATACTACTTTTGTAACGCCGGCAGCCAATGCTTTCTCTGCAAGAGCCTTACCTACTGCTTTGGATTGCTCGACTTTATTTCCTGAAGCTGAAAAATCACTTGACAGGGAAGAGGTCGAAACCAGGGTGATGCCTTTTACATCATCGATAACCTGGGCATAAATCCCTTTATTGCTTCTGTAAACCGACAAACGGGGGCGCTCAGCTGAACCTTTCAGGTGCTTTCTGATGCCCTTTTTTATACGTTCCCTACGGGATAATTTTTTTCCTGACATGACTATTATTTTTTAGCTGCAGATTTACCTGCTTTTCTCCTCAATTGTTCACCTACGAATTTGATACCCTTACCTTTGTATGGCTCAGGAGCACGCAGACTACGAATCTTGGCGGCAACCTGCCCCAACAATTGTTTGTCTATACTCTCCAGAGTTACGGTAGGGTTTTTACCTTTTTCGGAAGTAGTAGATACTTTCACTTCTTTGGGAAGAATCATCACCACCTGGTGCGAGAAACCCAATGCGAGTTCCAATGTAGTTCCCTGGCTGCTGGCACGGAAACCCACACCAACCAATTCCTGAACTGACTTGTAACCTTCGGTCACACCCACCACCATGTTATTGATCAATGAACGGTACAATCCGTGCAGTGATTTGTGGTGCTTTTGTTCTGTTGGTCTGATGACCGACAACTGACCGTCTTCCTGTGAAATTTTGATATCCGGATTGACCTGTTGGGTCAGTTCGCCCTTGGGTCCTTTTACGGTAACCAGATTCTTATCTGAAACCGTGATCGTCACTCCTGCCGGAATGGTGATCGGTGCTTTTCCTATTCTTGACATGCTGTCTTCCTCCTGATTAATAAACGTAACACAAAACTTCGCCACCCACGTTCTGGACCTGGGCTTCTTTGTCCGTCATCACTCCTTTGGAGGTAGAAAGGATCGCAATTCCCAAACCGTTCAGTACGCGTGGCATATTCTCTACACCTGCATACTTCCGAAGTCCGGGCTTACTAACGCGTTTCAAAGTACGGATTGCAGGAATTTTAGTAATCGGATGGTATTTGAGCGCGATTTTAATCGTACCCTGAACTTCACTGTCCTCAAACTTGTAATTTGCAATGTACCCTTTGTCGAAAAGCACTTTCGTAATTTCCTTTTTCAGGTTAGATGCAGGAATTTCAACAACCCTGTGGTTGGCCTTAATGGCATTCCTTACTCTGGTAAGGTAATCCGCTATTGGATCTGTAGTCATTTGTTATAGATTGTGGTAAGGGTTTCCCGTGCATCACACATAGGACCTTTTACCGGTTAATAAAAATTTGTAAAATTAGATTACCAGGATGCTTTTTTAACACCCGGAATCTTTCCAGCCAGTGCCATTTCACGGAAAGCAACCCGGGAAATGCCAAATTGACGCATATATCCTTTAGGACGACCGGTCAATTTGCAGCGATTGTGCAAACGAACAGGTGAAGCGTTCTTTGGCAATTTATCCAATGCTTCGTAATCTCCGGCAGCCTTCAGGGCAGCACGTTTCTCAGCATATTTGACAACCAGCCTTGCACGCTTTACCTGACGTGCTTTAACTCCTTCTTTAGCCATTATCTGTGTTTTTATTTGTTTGATTCTTAAATGGAAGTCCGAACTGCTTCAACAATTCCAATGCTTCTACATCCGTACCTGCACTGGTGACAAAGGTAATATCCATTCCCTGGATTTTATTGATTTTATCAATATCAATTTCAGGGAAAATAATCTGTTCGGTCACACCGAGCGTATAGTTTCCACGACCATCAAATCCTTTGTCATTGATACCACGGAAATCACGGATACGGGGCAAAGCTACTGAAACCAATCTATCCAGGAATTCGTACATTTTCACATCTCTCAAAGTCACGCGCACGCCGATTGGCATACCTTTACGCAATTTGAAGTTGGAAACGTCTTTCTTGGATTTGGATGCAATCGCCTGCTGACCAGTAATCAGGGTCAACTCGTTGATTGCATTTTCAATCAGTTTTTTGTCGGCAGTCGCACCACCGACACCCTGGCTGATCGCAATTTTTTCCAATTTAGGAACCTGCATCACGCTCTTGTACTGGAATTTCTCTTTTAACGCAGTACGGATCTCGTCCCGGTACTTTGTTTTCAATCTTGGTGTGTAAGTCATTATTTGATCTCCTCCCCTGATTTTTTTGCAATACGAACAATTTTCTTCTTACCTTCAACTTCCACGACCTTCCGACCAATACGGGTTGGTTTGCCGGTTTTGGGATCGATCAAAGCAAGGTTGGAAATATGGATCCCAGCTTCCTGCTCAATGATACCCCCATTTGGGTTCTTGGCACTTGGCTTCGCATGCTTCTTGACGATATTGGCTCCTTCAACTAAAGCCCTGTTTTTTTCGGTCAACACTTCCAAAACCTTTCCTTCGGTACCTTTGGAGTTCCCAGCGATGACCTTTACCAAATCTCCTTTACGGATCTTGATCTTGTGTTTTGCTGTTTTTGTCTGTCCCATGATTATAATACCTCCGGAGCTAATGATACGATTTTCATGAACTGTTTCTCACGCAATTCTCTGGCAACAGGGCCGAAAATACGTGTTCCACGCGGTTCATTATTATTATTTAATAATACTGCAGCGTTGTCATCAAAACGGATATAAGAACCATCTTTACGACGGATTTCTTTTTTCGTCCTTACTACTACTGCTTTGGAAATTGATCCTTTCTTGACGTTTCCTGATGGCATAGCACTTTTTACGGTCACAACGATTTTGTCTCCGATAGACGCATAGCGCTTGCGAGTGCCTCCCAACACACGGATTACTAAAACTTCTTTAGCTCCGCTGTTGTCGGCAACATTGAGTCTTGATTCCTGTTGTACCATGTTACTTAGCCCTTTCTAAAATTTCAACTAATCTCCAGTTCTTGGTCTTACTCAGCGGACGAGTTTCCATAATCAACACCGTATCGCCGATACCGCAGGTGTTTTCTTCGTCATGAGCCTTGAATTTGGTAGTTTTCTTAACGAATTTTCCATAAATCGGGTGCTTCACTTTACGTTCAACGGCCACGACAATGGATTTTTCCATCTTGTTGCTGACTACCAAGCCGATTCTTGTTTTTCTTAATTTTCTTTCCATTTCGACTTTCATTTTTATGCTTCAGCGGCTGTGTTTTCAGCATTGACCGGTTGTTGGTTTTCCTGCGCTTTGCGGGCGGCAAGTTCCGTGTTCAAACGGGCAATGGTTCTGCGTACATAGCGGATCCGGTTTGGATTCTCAATGGCAGAAACAGCATGAGCAAATTTCAATTTTCTGAGGTTAGCCTTCTCTTCTGCGATAGCGGCTACGATGTCCTCTTTTGATAATGCTAAAATTTCTGAATTTTTCATTTTCTATTTCAGTATAAATGTCGCTCCGTTGTTGCTTTTATCGTTCTCCGGATGGTAACGGCATCCTGAGTCCAAGCAAAAACGATTGCAGACGTTCTTATGCTTCTACGTAATCCCTACGTAAAACAAACTTGGTTTGCACCGGCAATTTCTGGGCAGCCAGACGAAGTGCTTCTTTTGCAACTTCCAATGGCACTCCCTCTGCTTCGAAAAGCATACGTCCCGGACGTACAACGGCTACCCAATATTCAGGCGCACCCTTACCTTTACCCATCCGAACCTCTGCAGGTTTCTTGGTTACAGGTTTGTCCGGGAAAATGCGGATCCATACTTGTCCTTCCCTTTTCATGAAACGAGTGACCGCAATACGGGCTGCCTCGATCTGACGACTGGTGATCCAAGCCGATTCCATGGTTTTGATGCCGAATGATCCAAAAGCCAACTCAGACCCACGGCCTGCGTTGCCTTTCATACGACCTTTCTGCATTTTTCTGAACTTTGTTCTTTTTGGCTGTAACATGTTCGTATTTACTTATAACTGCCTTGGCAGTAAAATGCTTAATTCTATCTATTTAAAATTATCCTCTGCGTTGTCCGCCGCCGCCTCTGCGATCTCCGCCTCTACCGTGTCCGCCTCTACGGTCGCCACCACGACGATGATCACCATCACGTCCACCACGGTGGTCGCCAGCTCCTTCACCACGGCCCTTCACTCCGGCACCCTGACCTACGTTAGGAGAAAGATCACGCTTTCCGTAAACTTCACCTTTACAGATCCAGACTTTCACACCGATCTTACCATAAGTAGTCAATGCTTCTGCCAATGCATAGTCTATATCAGCACGGAAAGTGTGCAAAGGAATACGTCCGTCTTTGTATTGCTCGGTACGGGCCATTTCAGCACCGCCCAAACGACCTGAACACATGATCTTGATTCCCTCTGCACCCATACGCATGGTTGATGCAATAGAGGTTTTCATCGCGCGACGGAAAGAAATCCTTGCTTCAAGTTGTTTTGCAACACCTTCAGCAACCAACTGAGCATCCAGCTCAGGGCGTTTGATCTCGAAAATATTGATCTGAACATCCTTTTTAGTCAGTTTTTTCAATTCTTCTTTGATCTTATCGACTTCTTGTCCTCCTTTACCAATGACGATTCCAGGGCGAGCCGTATGAATTGTCACAGTGATACGTTTCAAGGTACGCTCAATAACCACTTTTGCTACTCCACCTTTGGATATACGCACGGCGAGGTATTTGCGGATTTTTTCGTCCTCAACTAATTTATCGGCATAGTTTTTTCCGCCAAACCAATTGGAATCCCAACCTTTTATGATTCCTAATCTGTTACCTATCGGATTTGCTTTTTGTCCCATTTCAATAAATTAGTTTTGTACGTTATTCTTACTGTCAACTACAATGGTTACGTGGTTAGAACGCTTGCGGATCCGATAACCCCTCCCTTGAGGAGCAGGACGCAAACGCTTCAACATACGGCCACCGCCAACAGATACTTCTTTTACAAACAGACCGCTATCCTCTACGGATTGGCCCTCATTCTTCGCTTCCCAGTTATTGATTGCGGAAAGGAGCAGTTTCTCAACTCTGATCGCTGCTTCTTTATTGGTGTGCTTCAGGATATAAAGTGCATTTTCCACTTTTTCGCCCCGAATCAAATCCACTACCAAACGCATTTTGCGCGGAGAGGTAGGGCAATTCAATAATTTGGCAGTAGAAGCGCCTCCAACCTGAGCCTTCTCCTGCTCTTTACGCTGTTTTATAAGAACAGATTTCTTTACTTTACTTGTTGCTTCCATTGCCTATTATTTTTTCTTTTCAGCGTGGCCTCTGAATGTGCGTGTAGGCGCAAATTCACCAAGCTTATGTCCTACCATATTTTCCGTTACATAAACCGGAATAAACTTATTTCCATTGTGAACAGCGAAGGTATGACCAACAAAATCAGGGGAAATAACCGATCTTCTCGACCAGGTTTTCACGACTGTTTTCTTGCTTGCTTCATTCATAGAAAGAACTTTTCTCTCTAAGTTGTGATCGATATAAGGACCTTTTTTAATTGAACGAGCCATTATTTTTTCCTTCTCTCAATGATGTAACGATTTGATACTTTCTTCTTATAACGTGTTTTGTAGCCTTTAGACAACACACCTGTACGTGAGCGTGGCTGTCCTCCGGACGCACGACCTTCACCACCACCCATTGGGTGATCCACAGGGTTCATTGCTACACCGCGTACACGTGGACGACGGCCCAACCAGCGATTGCGACCGGCCTTACCTTTTACCTCGATAGAGTGTTCCGCATTGGAAACCGAACCGATGGTAGCGGTACAGGTCAGCAGGATCATCCGGGTTTCGCCAGAAGGCAACTTGATGATCGCATACTTGCCGTCACGCGCTGAAAGCTGGGCATAGGTACCTGCGCTTCGTGCGATGGAACCACCTTGTCCGGGATTCAACTCGATATTGTGAATAATGGATCCAAGAGGGATGTTCTTCAATGGAAGTGAATTTCCCACCTCTGGGGCCACACTATCTCCTGCAACTACAGTCTGACCAACGGTCAGGCCCTCGGGCGCAATGATGTAGCGTTTCTCCCCATCTGCATAATGCAATAATGCAATTCGTGCAGTACGGTTCGGATCGTACTCAATGCTGGCAACTGTTGCGGGAATATCTTTTTTATCGCGTTTAAAATCAATCAATCGGTATGCTCTTTTGTGCCCGCCACCGAGATAACGCATAGTCATTTTACCGGAATTATTACGACCGCCTGATTTCTTGATCTTCACGACAAGTGATTTCTCAGGGACATTGGTTGTCACATTTGAGAAATCCGCGCCGACTCTGAATCGAGTACCAGGGGTTACCGGTTTGAATCTTTTAACTGCCATTTCTTATTATATAGTACTGTAAAAGTCAATAGTCTCACCATCTTTGATTGTCACGATGGCTTTTTTATACTTGGGGCTACGTCCGGAAACGAAACCTGCTTTTGTGTAACGGCTTTTGGCTTTACCCGCCACAACTGCTGTGTTTACAGCAATTACGGTCACGCCAAACATTTCCTCTACTGCAGATTTGATCTGGATTTTATTTGCCCTATGATCTACCTTGAAAGCATAACGGTTTAGTTTTTCCGTCAATAAAGATGCTTTCTCTGTCAATACTGGTTTGTGTATGATCTCCATATTATTTGGCAAATGCCTCCTCCAATGTTTTGACAGAATCTGACGTAAACAAAAGTTTGCCTGCGTTCAACACATCGTAGGTGTTCAACTGAGCAACAGTAGTGACCTTTGTTTTCGGAAGATTCCTGCTTGATAAATAAACATTTAAATCAGATGCCGGCAATACGAGCAGTGTTTTTTCGTTGGCTACATTCAAGCTGTTGACCAATTGAATATATTGCTTTGTTTTTGCCGTATCAAATTCTACCCGATCCAATACCAGGATATTGTTTTCCCTGGCTTTGTAGCTCAGCGCAGATTTACGGGCAACTACTTTCAGCTTTTTATTCAGCTTAAAGCTATAATCCCGGGGCTGCGGTCCAAACACACGACCTCCACCATTGAACAATGGGGATTTGATACTTCCAGCACGGGCACCACCGGTACCTTTTTGTTTGTGCAATTTGCGGGTAGAACCTGCAATTTCATTCCGTTGTTTGGCTTTGTGGGTACCCTGACGTTGATTGGCCAGATATTGTTTCACATCCAAATAGATCGCATGGTCGTTAGGCTCTACTCCAAAAACCGAATCAGGTAGCTGCACCTTGGCACCAGTTTCTTTCCCTGATATATCTAAAACTTTAACTTCCATTTTCTTATTTGTCTATGATAACGTAAGACCCTTTGGCTCCCGGAACGGAACCACTGACAACTAATAGGTTTTGATCAGCATAAACTTTCAGTACCTGGAGGTTCTGTACTTTTACGCGATCCCCGCCCATACGGCCTGCCATGCGCTTTCCTTTAAATACGCGTGAAGGCCATGAAGCAGCTCCCAAAGATCCCGGAGCACGCAAACGGTTGTGCTGTCCGTGAGTAGCCCCACCAACACCACCAAACCCGTGACGTTTCATCACCCCCTGGAAACCTTTTCCTTTTGAAGTACCAACTACATCAATGTAGTCGCCTTCTTCGAAAATGGTGACATCAACCGTGTCTCCAAGTGATTTTTCATCCGGGAATGTTTTAAACTCCACTAATTTACGCTTGGGCGTTGTATTTGCTTTCGCAAAATGCCCCTTCAAGGGTGCCGTAGTGTTCTTCTCTTTCTTCTCATCGTAAGCGAGTTGAACAGCGGAATAGCCATCCCTTTCCTCCGTGCGTATATGCGTTACCACGCACGGGCCAGCTTCGATCACGGTACAAGGAATATTCTTCCCGTTTGTGTCGAAAATGCTGGTCATTCCTACTTTTTTTCCAATAATTCCTGACATGTTATAAATAAAATTTAATTGTCCATCGAAGCAGCAAGGCTTCGTTCAAGACACACCATCCCCATTAAGGGACGGCAAAGATAGAAAACTTCCATTAACTATCAAACAGTTAGTAGATTATTTTTTCAAATAAATTCGAAAAAGAATGAATTTGTTCGCTACATGGATCAAAACAGGCCCGAAACGTGGCCATCATCATCAATATCGATGTTATGGGCTGCAGGTTTGGCAGGCAAGCCAGGCATGCGCATCATGTCTCCGGCAATGGGAATTATAAATCCGGCACCCGCGGCAATTTCAATCTCTCTGATTTTGAAATCAAAGCCTGTAGGTCTGCCCAGCAAGGTCGGATCATCAGACAGTGATTTTTGAGTTTTGGCTATACATATAGGCAGGCCCTGCAACCCCAGATGCTCGATCCGGCGAAGATCCTGGAGCGCGCGATCCGAATAGCGCACATTATCAGCTCCGTAAATTTCCTTTGCTATGGTTTCGATTTTGGTGCGGACGTCCTGCTCCCATTTATATAAAGGTCTGAAGTCGGCCAGGCCCTCCTCTATCAGTTGGACCAACTTTGCGGCAAGCTCAATGGCTCCTGAACCGCCTTTGGCCCAAACATCCGCAACCGCTACCGGAATCCCATTCCGTTCGCCCAATTCTTCGATCACGGCGATTTCCTCTTCGCTGTCCGTTGCAAATCGGTTGAGGGCTATAATTGGCGGTACCCCAAACTTGCGGGCATTTTCAAGGTGCTTTTCCAAATTTGGTAAGCCTTTGATGAGGGCTGTGACATCAGGCTTTTTCAAATCAGCCAATTTCACACCTCCATGGTATTTTAAAGCCCGAATTGTGACGGTCATGACCAGAGCATCCGGCCGAAGTCCGGCGGATTGACATTTGATATCGTAAAACTTTTCAGCTCCCAGATCGAATCCAAAGCCGCCCTCGGTAATTGTATAATCTCCCAAAGACATTCCGGTTTTGGTGGCGATCACGGTATTGGTTCCCTGGGCAATATTGGCAAAGGGTCCTCCATGGATGATGGCCGGATTACCTTCGAGGGTTTGTACCAGATTGGGTTTGATAGCATCCTTTAATAAGGTAGCCATCGCTCCTTCCGCTTTGAGGTCCCGGGCATACACCGGCTGCTTGTCATAGGTATA
>Ga0079223_10002281_pt1 | contig 11832 bp, 7 predicted proteins | sample Stecom2011_FD_75072 | JGI IMG/M metagenome (GOLD analysis project Ga0079223, IMG submission 75072) | Agricultural soil microbial communities from Utah to study Nitrogen management - Steer compost 2011 | ecosystem: Environmental > Terrestrial > Soil > Agricultural land | place: USA: Utah...
GACGCGGAAGATATATGGGAGGGTATCAGAGCAATCTACAATGAAGCAGACCACTCGGGTACCGAGTTTTCCTTAATCGTCAATTTAAGCAATAACACCTAAACTGAGCATCCCTTGAGATTTTCAGTCTTTATGAAACCACGCAACTACTGACTTTTCGAAAACAAAATCATGGTCACATGATTAGTTGGTTACCGGTATATGAATCCGGTGTATAAAATGTCTCAATATATAATCATGTAGGAGGCTACTCCAAAAATGGGCAGCCTCCTACATGATTACGACGCTATTTAGCTTTTTCAAAAAAATCTCAAAACTATCCCTAGTTTATCGACGACTTTATCCCTTCAAAACAGGCACGGCATACGGACCGTCTGTCAAATAGGCGATGCTGATCTCTTCTTTTCCCACCTTTTTCAGGGCGGTCACCCCTTCATGAACGGCCTTCTCAATCACAGTCGGAATATCCTGAATCGATCCTCGATACCGTTTACTTTCAGGCAGAAATTGATTCCCATCAATTCCCGGTAAAAACCGATAATCATTAGCGGAAATCTGGGGACTATAATAAACCAAATTTTCCTGGGGAATCTTGGAAAACAGCCTTGCCCACATCTGTACCTGCCATTGTTCGGGAATAAAAACCCAGTCCGGAGAAAGCAGCAGTTGCATAAATCTTTCAACCCCTACCATCTTCAAAAGATGAAGAACTGTCCGGTACATCGGACTACCGATAGGATCAAGATCTGTGGTGCTTGCCCCCATAATCAGCCTGCCGCCTGGCTTTAAGGCCGGGATAGAGACCACTCCGGCCTTGGCCGCTTGATAGTGGTTAATCCCGACAAAACCCGCGTGCGTAACCACGATGTCATATTCCTGCTCAAGCGGAATTGCTACATACTCCTTGATTTTTTCCACCGCCTGCCGGTGGGCTGCTTCCAACTCCCCGGCAAATACCCCGGTAACCTTAAACTGGTGGTCAAGAGTGACGTTGACAATATAGTCTACCCCGGCAATCTTCGCTACTTCCACAGCCTCCTCGTGGCAAGGATTCCCGTCTAATACTAAGTCCCTGGCTTCCGGAGAGGAGAGTATAAGAGCGCCATGGAAAATATAGGTGCTTTCTTCCCCGATCAGTCCGGGACAAACAGACTTCCTACCGCCGGACGCTCCGGCCATAAAATGGCTTTCCACTAAACCAGTAAGAATTTTCAAATCTGCCTCCACATATAAGCGGTTAATATAAACCTTGCTGCCCCTGGAGGTCTCACCCAAGAAAACTAGGTTTCCCTGATCTTTACAGTTGTGATTCAGAACGGTAATCTTCTGCTCGAAGATCCGTTCATCCAGCATCCGGTGGAGCTCATCTTCGGAAAGCAGCCGGTGGGTACCATTGGCCACTAAAACAAGGATATTCTCTTTCTTAAATCCCTGGTTAAGTAGTTTTTCAAGCACCGGCCACAAGATCCCGGCCTCCCCCCGGTAAGGAACGGGACGGGTATTGTCGGAGATTACAACCACGGCTTTGCTCTCCGGTTTGTTCTTTAGCTTCTCCGCGGCAATCTCCGCCAGCCCCGGAGTTGCAACTGAATTCACCAGCGCCTCCTCAATAGTTCGGGCTGGATTTAACAGCGGTTTCGGTTTGGGCATGGAAAAAACCCCTGTCTGATCAGGCAACCTGAGTTCCACAGTTTCTGATCCAAATTTGACTGGAATCATTTTCATCTTCATCATCACCTGCTTTAGTTTGTAATTAATTCATAGTTTCTACCATTAGCATTCCATTGGAAAAAGGAATATTGCTCTTTATAATTATATTATAAATTATAATTTATTATTAATGAAGGGTTTTCTTCATTTTTCTTTGCCTCGCCTGATAAATATAGTGTAGAATAATTCTAATCTAAAACAGCTAGGCAAAAGTTAACGAAAGAATGACTTATCTTGTTGCCACCAGAGCGCAAGCCCGGACCGATTCCAAGTCGAGGTCCTTTGCGAGCTCCAAAACTTCATCATCATAGGTTCCCGGCTGGAACCAAATATACTTCACACCTAATAGGGCAGCTTCTTCCAGAACGGCTTTAGCCCTTTTGGGCGAAACTACCATGTCAATGACTTCCGGCCGGTTTGGTAGAGACAACAGATTGCTATAGCAAGGATCACCTTCTATGGTTGCATACAACGGATTGACGGCATAGACTTCGTACCCTTTCTTCTTCAGTTTTTTATAAATCATATTTCCGTATTTTTCCGGATTTTGATTGGCCCCAACTACTGCCCAAACCCTCTTACTCAGCATTACTTCTTCAAGCATCATACTACCACTACACCTCATCCTATTATTACTTAAGCTTCGTGTTTACATTTATTTTTAGCGTTAGCGCCATGATAAAATTAAGCAAGTCTTATCCCCTGCTTAAACCTGGCTACTCCAGACGGGCTACAAAGAATGTTTGTTGACTACTTTTAAGTTTTCTCCTTGGAAAAAAAGGGAAATAATAAATGATAATAATAGAACAAACAATATTTCTCCTACAATAATCAGTTCAGGGCCAAACACTCTACTAACCAGATTCAACCCCCCACCCGTGAGCAAGGTTACCACCAACATTATTCCTATGGCCTTAGTAGTATCCTTCAATCCTAGCTCTTTTAATAAAACAGTAAATGTGGCTACACAGGGAAAATATAAAGTAAGCACCACAACGGCTATCACCATCTGTATATGACTCAAGTTGATTGGAGTCAGCAACGCTATTGCCGCATCTTTTCGCACTGTTCCAATAATCAAAGCGGCTACTGTTTCGTCGGCCAAGCCCCATATACCTTTAACTATTGGTGAAAATAGGTTACCAATCCAGGTGATCACACCGGAAGTATGTAAAAGATTTATTAATAGTATACCTCCCAATACATAAGGAATAGCTTCTTTCAGAAAACAAATAATCCGCATTCTCAGTTTTTTGAATTGAGTTTTCATGTTGGGAATTCTATACGGAGGAATTTCCATCAAAAGCGAGGGGGTTTTCCCTTTTACCATTTGTTTAAGGATAATCCCCATTATGCTCCATACACTGAATAGAGTGGTAAAGGTCAAGGCGATATAGGCGCCTCCCCGCGTTCCGACTGCTTTAATAATCAGGGCGGTCTGTGCCATACATGGAATAGTGGTGCAAGTCATAACCGCTGTAATAAAGCGTTCCCTTCTTGATTCCAGATTTCTGATGGCCAGAACACCCGGAACATTACAGCCGAAGGCTAAAAGCATAGGAATTACCGAATAACCATGTAAACCAACCTTATGCAGCAGCCGATCTAGCATAATGGCGACTCTCGGTAAATAGCCCAGATCCTCAAGAAACCCAAAGACTAAATAAAAAAGGATAATAAAGGGAAGAACGATCCCCAGCGCTACAAAAACTCCTGTGGTTAAAACCCCCATTGCTCCTTCATAATCAATTTCCCCTCCATTTAGCTCTCCTAAAAGCAAAGAGTGGAGCAAACCCTCTCCCCCCAGCAACCTGCTAATTACAAGTATAAAGGGAGTGTAGATCAGATCAAACAACCTGGTTGTATAGTCAGTCACAAACTCACCGATAGTAATAATGATTGTAAACGCCAGATAAAGTAGAGCAAGAGCCAATGGAGGGCCGGACAAAGGATGTATGGATATATCTTGTAATCTTTCAATAAACGTATGATGTCGATGTGAAAGGTTTTGCACTTTGGGAACGATTTTCCCCAAAGTCTCCCACCGCTCAGCAGAGGAGAGTTTTCTCGGGGTGACCGGTTGCGCCGTAACGGCTTTTTTGGGAAGACCGCTCAAACCTTCTCCTGTTAGACCATTAGTCACAATCACCGGGATCTTCAATAAAGCTTCCAGTTGATCGAGGTCGATTTTTATTCCCTTATGGCGCGCATCATCCCACATGTTGAGGATCAATACCATTGGTTTTCCATATTCTAATAGTTGAAGGGTAAGATTTAGATTCCGTTCCAGATTAGTGGCGTCCACGATATTTAAGAGTATATCACCTTCGGCTACTAAATCCGCGGCGACTTTTTCCGAAGCAGCCACCGGATCCAAGCGATAAGTACCTGGAACATCAATCACCTCATGTTTTTTACTCTTATATGTCATATACCCCTTAGTGTATTCCACAGTAGTTCCCGGATAATTAGAGGTGGTGACACTTACTCCGGTAAGGTGGCTAAAGATCGCGCTTTTCCCCACATTAGGATTGCCAATGAGCAAAATTTTCATTGCTTACTGATCCACCTCCACAAAAATTCTAGAGGCCATCCCGTGTCCAATCGCTATTTCAGTATTACCCACCATGACTATAACAGGTCCGGCGCCCAGCAACGAACTGCTTTTTTTAATTATCAAGGAACCAACTGGAATTCCTATGGCTTCAAGCCTGGTCCTCAACCCCATACCGCCATGGATAGCCACCACCACTCCGGACTGCTTATTCTTCATAGTCGCTAGTGTTAGCCTTCTTTTATACATCAGGATCTACTCCTTTATAGATATTGATAATCATTCTCAATTACTGTCTAAAAAAATATCTCGTTTTTTAAGTAAAATATAAAAGCACTATTGAACTAGTATTCATTATATTTCCTGCTAAAATTTTATTACTCTTCCATACTTCTGTCAACAGTTTTAGCTGATTTGCCATGAAAATCTACATAATAATTTTTTGCTTTAGGAGACTTTATATCTGTTTCGTCCTTCGACACCTATGGCAATATCCGTAAATCTTCATGGGTTTATCAGTGATCTCAAAACCCTTTTCCCTTAAAATCCGGGTCTTTAAATCCTCCATAAGGCCATCTTCTATTTCTTGTACCTGATCACATCCTAAACAAATTAGATGATGATGCCTTATTCTTTCCTTAATAATTAGCTCGTATCGGGCAGGAGAATCTTCCATGGATAACTTTGATACCAAACCGATTCTTTCAAATAAATCCATGGTCCTATAAACAGTAGCCAGCCCAATCTTTCTCTTTATATTTATATCGCCTCTGGAAACCAATAAGGCATAGATATTCTCAATTTCCAGGTGGTGCCCTTTACAATCATAAAGAATTCGTAAAATAGCTGCTCTCTGTGGGGTGACCTTGAGGTTATGCTCTTTTAATAACGCGATTAATTTGTCCACGGCATTGTTCCTCCATTTCGACCCAGGAGAAATCCACCCTTACGGCCTGTTGCTTGTAATGGATCCAGAGGAACCTCCTTGGGGAGATCGTTTACGCACGCAAGCCTAAAACAATCTCTACGGTACTAGTTCTCCACCAAGACAAAAATCCCTGTAACCACAGTTAGGCTTCCTTTTTAATCAATCTATCCGCCAAAACCCTCCGGAGAAACTGTCCGGTATAAGAGGCAGGTTCTGCGGCTACCTCTTCCGGGGTACCGGTCGCCACTATTTCTCCTCCACGGTTTCCTCCTTCCGGCCCTAAGTCTATTAGGTAATCTGCGGTTTTAATTACATCCAGGTTGTGTTCAATCACCAAGATGGTATTCCCGTTTTCCACTAAGCGCTCCAAGACCTCAAGGAGTTTCCGTACATCAGCAAAATGCAGCCCAGTAGTGGGCTCGTCCAAAATGTAAAGGGTCCGACCGTTACTGCGCTTAGACAATTCAGTGGCGAGCTTGATCCGTTGCGCCTCACCCCCTGATAGTGTGGTGGCGGGTTGTCCCAGTTTTATATAGTCCAGACCTACGTCATGGAGGGTCTGCAGTTTCCTTTGGATTCGGGGATGGTTCTGAAAAAACTCCAAGGCCTCTTCCACTTGCATTTCTAAAACATCGGATACAGTTTTATTCCTATATTTAACCTCTAGCGTCTCTCTATTATACCTTTTTCCTTTACAGACTTCACACGGAACATAAACGTCTGGTAAAAAGTGCATTTCAATCTTGATAATTCCATCACCGGTACAGGCCTCGCATCTTCCCCCCTTGACATTAAAAGAGAACCGACCGGGTTTGTAACCCCGCATTTTTGCCTCAGTCGTCGCGGAGAAAACCTGACGGATAAGATCAAAGATTCCGGTATAGGTGGCAGGATTAGAACGGGGTGTCCGTCCAATGGGTGATTGATCGATATTGATTACTTTATCCAGATGTTCCACGCCTTTGATTCCGAAATAGGTTCCCGGTGTCACTCTGGTGGCTCGGTTCAGTTTTCTCGCCAAAATCGGATAAAGAATTTCGTTTACTAGTGTACTCTTTCCCGAACCCGAAACACCGGTTACACAGTTGAAACACCCCAGAGGAAATCTTGGGTTAATCTTTTTCAGGTTATGTTCTGTGGCGCCGATAACCTCTAACCACTGACCATTACCTGAACGCCGTCGCCGGGGAATAGGGACCTTTTCTTTTCCTGAAAGATAACGCCCGGTCAGTGATTCCTCCTTGGCCATGATCGCCTTGAGATCTCCGACAGCCACCACCTCTCCCCCGTGAGCTCCCGCTCCCGGGCCGATATCAATGATATAATCGGCTTCCCGCATCATTTCTTCGTCATGCTCCACCACGATCAGGGTGTTTCCCAAATCCCTTAACCCCTTTAATGTTCTGATTAAACGTTGATTATCCCGTTGGTGCAGTCCGATACTGGGCTCATCCAGGATATATAAAACCCCCACTAAGGAAGAACCTACTTGTGTGGCTAACCTGATACGCTGGGCTTCTCCTCCGGACAGTGTGCCGGCGGCCCGCTCCAGGGTAAGGTAGTCCAGACCCACATCAATCAAAAACCCCAAACGCAGGTCAATCTCTTTCAAGACCTGGCGGGCAATGGCTTTCTCCTTGGTTGAGAGTTGCAGCCCGGCAAAGAACTTCCGGCTCTCAGCAACCGGGAGCGCAGTCACCTGGCTAATGTTCATTCCACCGATGGTAATCCCGAGAATTTCCCGACGGAGACGGGCGCCCTGACAGTCGGTACAGGGCCGGATGGTCATGTATTTCTCCTGGATCTCCTTTCTCATGTACTCGGAGTTGGTATCCCGGTACCTCCGGGATAAATTATTGACAATTCCTTCAAAGCGTACCTGTTGCCGCCACTGCCTTCCATTTTCACTGCTATATTCCACCTCAACCTTTTCCCCGTGCGTTCCGTAGAGGATCGCCTCCAACTGCTTCTTAGTAGCCTTCTTGAGCGGTAGGTCCGGATCAAGACCGTAATGCTTGGCCACACTGGTTAGATACTGAAGGGACCAGGAGGAACCATTGGAACTCCAGGGCAGAACAGCTCCGTTCTTCAGGGAAAGTTCAAGATCTAGGACTTTCTCTGGATCGATCTCCATCTTGATTCCCAAACCGTCACAGCCCGGGCAGGCGCCATAAGGAGAGTTAAACGAGAACATCCTGGGGGTTAATTCCTCAAAGCTAAATCCACATTCCGGACAAGCATATGCTTCACTATAAAGTTCTTCTGCTTCTTCCAGCGGAGCGATGATCACCAGACCCTTCGCTAAATTCAGGGCGGTCTCGATCGAGTCCGCCAGCCGGGAATGAATCCCCTCTCTTAGAATCAGGCGGTCAATCACCACCTCAATCCAGTGTTTTTTATATTTTTCCAGAACAATCTCTTCCTCCAGGTTTCTAACCTCTCCGTCCACCCTAACCCGGACATATCCTTCTTTGCGTAAATCAGTAAAGACCTTTTCATACACGCCTTTTCTTCCCCGCACCACCGGGGCCAAGACCTGAAACTTGGTTCCTTCTTCGAGCTTTAGTACTTGATCAACGATTTGTTCTACAGACTGCTTTGCGATCCTCCGCCCGCAGTTTGGACAGTGGGGGTGTCCGATCCGGGCGTAAAGCAGACGGAGATAGTCATAGATCTCGGTCACCGTTCCCACTGTGGACCGGGGATTATGAGAAGTGGTCTTTTGGTCAATGGAGATGGCAGGAGATAGCCCCTCAATGTAATCCACATCGGGTTTTTCCATCTGGCCCAGGAATTGTCGGGCGTAAGCTGATAAAGACTCTACATAACGCCGTTGTCCTTCGGCGTAAATGGTGTCAAAAGCCAAGGATGATTTCCCTGATCCGGAGAGCCCGGTCATGACCACTAATTGATCTCTGGGAATCTCCACATCAATATTCTTTAGATTATGCACGCGGGCGCCCTTGACCACAATCTTATCCTTACTCATCTTCATTCCTCCAAAAGTTTCTGCCATTCCTGCATCTCATCCCGGAGTTTTGCCGCTGTTTCAAACTCCAAGTCTTTAGCTGCCTGCAACATCTCTTTCTCCAGACCTGAAACCTTCTCTTTTATCTCTTCCTGGTTTAAGCGCTTCGTGGCGACCTCATAGAGGACTTTTCCCTCCGCCACCTGCCCCGCGCTGATTAAGTCACGCACGGCTTTCTTAATAGTCTCCGGTGTGATTCCATGCTCGGCGCTGAAACGCAACTGCTTTTCCCGGCGACGATTAGTTTCTTTAAGCGCTTTAGCCATGGAGTCGGTAATCACATCCGCATACATAATTACCCGTCCGGAGGCATTACGGGCCGCCCTCCCGATAATTTGAATCAAGGTGGTCTCCGAACGCAGGAAACCCTCTTTATCAGCGTCCAAAATCGCAACCAGGGTTACTTCAGGCAGATCCAATCCTTCTCTTAATAAATTGATCCCAACTAAAACATCAAATTTACCGAGACGTAAATCTCGCAAAATAGTGACCCGGTCCAGGGTGTGAACTTCACTATGGAGATACTGCACTCTGAAGCCGGCTTCTTCCAAATACTCTGTTAAGTCTTCCGCCATTCTCTTAGTTAAGGTGGTAACCAAGACTCTTTCCTGTTTACCGACTCTGCTCCGAATCTCCTCCATTAAATCGTCGATCTGTCCCTGCACCGGTCGCACCTCCACTTCTGGATCGACTAAGCCGGTGGGACGGATCACCTGTTCTACAACTTGTTCAGCCCTTTTCAACTCATACTCGGCGGGAGTCGCGGAAACATATATCACTCTGTTTACTGCCCGTTCAAATTCATCAAACCGCAAGGGACGGTTATCCAAGGCCGAGGGTAAACGAAACCCGTATCTGATCAAGTTTTCCTTGCGCGCCCGGTCTCCGGCATACATCGCCCGCAACTGGGGCATGGTCACATGGGACTCATCAATAAAGATCAGGAAATCGCCGGGAAAATAGTCCAAGAGTGTAGCGGGGGCGTCTCCCGGCGCGCGTCCGGTTAAGTAACGGGAGTAATTCTCAATCCCTTGACAATATCCGACCTCCTGCAACATCTCCAGGTCAAACCGGGTTCTCTGCTCTAGACGCTGAGCCTCCAGGAGCTTATCTTCCGCTCTCAGCTTGGCCAATTCTTCTTCAAGCTCCGCTTCAATACTCACAATCGCCCGTTTCATCTTTTCTTCACAGGTAATATAGTGGGTTGCCGGATAAATGGTGATACTTTCTTTCTTCCCGAGCACTTCCCCAGTCAACGGATCAACCTCGATAATCCGGTCAACTTCATCACCAAAGAGTTCAATTCGGATAATATTCTCCCCGTAAACCGGGATAATCTCTATGGTATCGCCCCTCACCCGAAAAGTGCCGCGGGAGAAGCCCAGATCGTTTCTGCTGTATTGAATCCCCACCAGTCGCCGTAGAAGCCGGTCCCTATTTCGCAGATCCCCGTGCGCCAAGGAAAGGGTCATTCCTTGATAATCCTCGGGCGAGCCTAATCCATAGATACAGGAAACGCTGGCCACGATTAAGACGTCTCTCCGTTCAAAAAGGGCGGAGGTGGCGGCATGGCGCAACCGGTCGATTTCATCATTTATGCTGGAATCCTTCTCAATATAAGTGTCAGTTTGGGGAATGTAGGCCTCCGGTTGATAATAATCATAATAACTGACAAAATATTCCACGGCGTTCTCCGGAAAATACTCCTTAAATTCACTATATAATTGAGCGGCCAGAGTTTTGTTATGGGCAATCACCAAAGTCGGTTTATTCACAGCAGCCACGATATTAGCCATGGTAAAAGTCTTTCCCGATCCGGTCACCCCTAATAAAACCTGATCTCTGTAGTTCCTTTCTAATCCCTGAATCAAGCGCTCAATGGCCTCTGGTTGGTCGCCCCCGGGGTTATAGGAAGACACCAGCTTAAATCCGGACATTTCGTGATCCCTCCCTGCTTGCTTATAAAACTAGGTTAACGGAAAACCCATGGAGGTACTGTATTACATAATAATACCATACTATATAAAGTATTTATCGAACATATATTCGACTTTATCGACCCAAAACCCTTCTCTTAAAGTTTAATTTCTTCTTAACAAATGACTCCCCTAGCGGGAAACGCACGGTTTTGCTCTCATCAGTTTATGAGACTGATTTTACCCGATAACCGGGAATTTATATAAACCCAAAAAAATAAACCGCGTATTGGTTAGTGTTATACCGGTTACCGTGATACGCAGGTTTAATTTGATATTTCACCCTATTTTACAAGCTCCGAAACAGGCACGACCTCCACGCCCGCTTCAGTAAAGCGTGGCAAAAGTCTGGCTAAGGATTGCGCGACTCCCGGACGGGTATGGGCGATTCCCACGGCGGTTTTATTACGTACTGCTATATCCAGCAGCTCCTCCAGTTGTTCTTCTATCCCTGCTATTCCATAGTGATCAAGAAAAACATCCCGCACCGTCCAGGGAATACCCGCTTCCTGTGCCGCCTGCCAGGCGATGGAGTGGGCTACTGTCATACTGTCCACAAAGAAATATCCTCTTGTTTTCAACTCCATCATCACCAGACTAATTAAGATCCGGTCCTGTGTGCTCTTGGAACCCATGTGGTTGTTTACCCCCGTGATACCGGGTATTAAATCTAGGTCTGCCCGTAGTTGGTAAAGGGCTTCACCAGGGGTCATCTCACTTCTGATTAAGCCCGGTCCTGCGTTTACCTCTTCGGCAAGGGGTTCCAAAGGAAGGTGCAGAATAACCTCGTGTCCTTTTTCTAGCGCTTCAGCGGCATGCATCTGGGAGAATTTGCCTCCGGGCAGTACAGCAAAGGTTAACGGATATGAAATTTTTAAAAAATCCAGAGTGGGTTGGTTAACAAAACCTACATCATCAATGATCAAAGCCACTCGTGGCTTTTTCTGCTTTTTCAGTGACTGAGGCGCCGAACCTAAAGAAGGGAGTTCCTCTTTCATCCGAAAGAGGAACGGTTTATTCGAAGATGAATCCCTGTTTATTGTGGTAAATACCGGTCTATCTATGGTAGAGAACACATTTTGCCGCGCAAACGAAAAGGGAGACGCATCCTTCCGAGCCTGTTCATTACCTCTGTCCTGCCCGGTCACGATAAAACCTACGCTCATCAAGACCTCTCCGCATTGTATTCCCTGGATTTCCACTTTGAGCATTGGTTCATTTATCACCTGAACCCAATCAACTTTGGAAATTTTTACCTCAAGCCCACTCCGGTCCGGCGAAGCCTTGATCTGCTCCACATAGTCCCGGAGATCCCGCAAAGTTGTCTCGGAAGGAAGACGGATAATCCTCTCTGGAATTTGAACCCTGCGGGAAAAATCCCGGTTTTGAACTTGACCTAGCATGGATGCTTCTTCTGATGGTCTCTGCGGTGATACCCACTGGTTTTTTTCTGCCAATCGATCAATGGCTCTTTCCAACCTGCTCCGTAAATCCGCATCACCTAAATACTCTCGACCCGCAGTCTCTTCTGTCTCCGATGGTTCTTTCCTTTTTATAGCGTTTCTGTTCTGTTCTAACCCATACTGTAAGAAGAAAGAAACCATGGCAATTGACACCAGGAAAAAAAGGTAAATCA
>Ga0079223_10002282_pt1 | contig 11826 bp, 8 predicted proteins | sample Stecom2011_FD_75072 | JGI IMG/M metagenome (GOLD analysis project Ga0079223, IMG submission 75072) | Agricultural soil microbial communities from Utah to study Nitrogen management - Steer compost 2011 | ecosystem: Environmental > Terrestrial > Soil > Agricultural land | place: USA: Utah...
CAACGGTGAAGAGACGATAACCATCAACATTCCTGCGGGTGTTAGTGAAGGCATGCAATTATCCATGGGCGGTAAGGGTAATGCCGCCCCGCGAGGTGGCGTTCCGGGAGATTTGATTATACTGATCGAAGAGATTCCACATGAAACCCTGAAACGTGACGGAAATAACGTGATCTACGACTTATACATTAATTTTGTCGATGCGGCCTTGGGCACGAGTGTGGAAGTTCCGACCATTGATGGAAAAGCCAAAATTAAGATTGACTCCGGGACTCAAGGGGGGAAAATCCTCCGTTTAAAAGGAAAAGGTGTGCCAGAGGTGAACTCTTATCATAAAGGAGATCAGTTGGTCTATGTAAACGTATGGACACCCAAGGCGCTCTCATCGGAGGAGAAATCTTTGTTAGAGGAGCTGAGAAATTCGCCGAACTTCAAACCCCAACCGGGTCGAAATGAAAAATCATTCTTCGAACGGATCAAGGAATATTTCGAATAATTAGATTCATGGAATCGATCACTTTGATCGCTTTAATGACTCAATCAGATCGATTGAATAAATAAAAAAAACGGGCTGCACCCTTCTGGTACAGCCCGTTTTTTTTTAGATCCTCGCGGGATCCCCGATCATGTATAAACTAAGAACCGGTCGATTTAGAAACCACTCCTCCTTTTTTACTATCTACGGTAACGGTGTAATTATTACCACCTTTCACTAGCCAGCGTACAGTGACGTGGCTGTGACCATTGATCGTACTCACTTGAATTTCTGCAGGATTACTATTATTCTGCTCTTGGGTGAATCCAAAATCCACATTTTGAACGATCATACCCGATAAAGCTGTGCCTCCTTCTAAAGTGACTATATTCGGTACTTCGATTTTGTGACGGACATCGTGAGCGGAGTGCGTAGGGATCACGCGCTCGTTCATAATCACTGCAGTGACTTCCTTGATGCCATTGCCTACATCTTTTACCTCGATGTTATCGATACTTAGTTTAGGCGTTTCATAGCCATGGTAAATGGTAAACACCGCATTCCGGTGTGCATCCATCTCAAGCAAGAAGCCTGGGTGGTTACGACCATAATATTTTTTGAAGCCACCGATTTCGATCTCGCCGTATTGGGGGTGATCAAATGGCTCCCATGGCACGAAAGCATCTTCCATTAAGAGAAACTTATCCGCTGAGTATTGTTCCGCCTGGCGATCCGCGCTCGGAGAATTTGCATTGTTATACAGCATATTAGACATCCACAATTCATTACAAACCGCAAAAACACCACGACCAAAGAATAACCAGTCTAATTGGCCCCCATAGACCGAATAAAGATCTTTATACGTAATCAAATAGCGATAACCAGGAATGAGTTCCTCACCCTTTCGACCAATCGCATCGTATACGGAAATGTCCTGACGGGTCAATAAAGGCTCATCTTCTGCTCCCCCCGGTGGACGCAAAATCATCCCTCCATTATTATGGAAGTTTTGTCCAGCGGCGATGTTCGGATGACTCAAAATAAAGTCAGCGACTGCACGGTTTTCTGGTAAAGAGAAGGGATATTTATACGCGCCACGCTGAATAAAATTCGGCTGCCAGCTCCAACCCCAATCCCGGTTCGGATCGTATCCCCCTACTCCATCTTCATTGACCAATCCGTCGCCATCATTGTCCAATCCTTCATTGCCCAATAATTCGTAAACTCCTTTTTGTCCGGCAGGTACACGAATCATTCTTCTGGGATCCGTTGGGTCTTCGATAAATTGACCATAAGGACTTTTTCTACGCATCATGGTGATGTGTCCATCCCCGTTCAGATCATCAAAATCATCCTCATCCACTAAACCGTCCCGATCATTGTCCAATGGAACCCGACCCGTTCTGGACGAATGTTGGGTGTTTCCAAAATGGAAAAAATAATCCCTTGAATCCGGATTAATGGAAGGCGCAATGTAAAATGTTTTATCTACCAGTAGCTCCTTCACAAATGCATTATCATTCGCATGCATTTCCAATAAGTACCATGCCGTATAGAGGGCAAACTCAGAGGTTTGAATTTCATTCGCGTGAATACCACCATCGATGTACATGGCTGGTTTGCGATGATGTGGGCCTCCATTTTTCTTATCCGTTATGGTCAATAGCCAGATATCACGTCCCTCGTAGGACTTTCCAAGGGATTGAAGAGAAACCAAATCGGGATGGGCTTTAACCATCTTATCGTATATTTCCTTCAAGGCGGTTTCATCGTGGTAGCGGTTCCAACTAATCTGAACCTTTGGATTAGGAGGAGAACCTGCCGCGGTCAATACATTCTCTGCCCGCTGTGCCAGGGCGGACATCGTGGTCCCCACCAGCAAAAGTAAAATCAAAATATATTTATTATTATACATATTTATAAGTCTTTAATTATAATGATACTTCAACTCGATCAGATCCTGTATTTGGACTTCCAGCTTCGATCGTAACCCGTCCTGAACCTTGGATGAGCCAGCTTAATTCTACGTGCTCGCCACCATTAATAGCGCCGACAGTCTGAATAGGACGGCCACTCACTACACGTTGATTTCCCGTTAAGTTTACCCGAACAGCGATCAATTTTAAGAATTGGCTTCTAATACCGGCCTGGCTCAATGTCGGAAACTGCCCTGTATTATGTACTTTCGCAGTAACACGAGTAAGCCCATTATCGATTCGTTCTGTTTTTACATCTGTAAACTTAATGAATGGTGCATTTTCAGCCAAGGCTTTTACAAAGTCAGTGTGTTTCTCGACGATATCTGAAACCATGTGAAATGGAGGATTGTGTAAAACAAATGGATGCACGCCTCCTACTTCTACTTCTTTGCCTTCAAAATCGGGATGGTCAATCGCTTTCCAATCGGTGAATGTGCCGGTGATGCCCTCTGATGCAGCCCATTTTAGATAATCAGCGACTGGATCCTCGACAGATCCACCGCCAGCACGATTAGCTGCACCTCCTCGTTCACTGCCTTCTGAAGCTACCTTAGGTACCCACCAGCCTGGTGTGCTGAAACTTAGACGACCATAATGATAATATGCCCACTCAGAAAAATCACCATGCCCAGCGGTCGTGCGAGGCGCATCTTTAGTGCCAGTCAATTCTTTATATTGTTCCGACACATAACTATTCGCTTGGGCATCCACAGTAGACCAGGAGGTGATCCGTCCGGTCGGCATTCCGAAGCCCCTACCCCCTTGTGCTGCTTGAGGAGCGCTCCCACCTCTGGCCGAGGCCTGCATAGGGTGCGACAGGTTATTCATTGGACCAAACGTAACGACTGTATAAACATTAAATGCGTCATATAAGAAATCATAAAGTGCGCGGTTTTCGACCTCTGACACCGCATGCTCTCCGGCACCTGGTAAGAAATTCTTGTAGTTATAGGTGTTGTTCATATTGAAACGAATTCCTTCATCTCCATCTTCGTTAAAAGAACCATCTTTATCATTGTCGATGCCTTCACTATATAATAGGTATTGGCCCATCTGACCTTTCGATCGATCGGCTTTGATCAATGAACGTGGCTCGTTCGGGTTTAAGATATAATCTCCTGAAGGATCGGCGATACGCATAAACGTAATTTTACCGTCTCCATCTAAGTCATCATAACCGTCCTCGCCGATTTTTCCGTCACGATCATAATCAACTGGACGGGCATTTCCACTGCGCTCATATTGTAGTGAGGCAAAGTATTGCTCGGTGGCATCGGGGCTCATGTTGGGAAACACATAAAACGTTTGTGTTTCTAATAAATCTCTGACCTCATCCTGCCCCGCATCTGCTAATAGGTTTTCGGCAAAACCCATCGCCAGCTCTACCCCTAAAAGGTGTTTGCCGTCAACCCCGCCGACGACTGCAATGGCAGGTTTCTGATCTAACTCACCCGTTCCGATGGTAATTAACCAGATGTCTGATCCACCGACCGTTTTGGCCAATGACTGTGTTTTAACTAAATTTGGATGAGAACTTTGCAGGGCAGCGACCCGTTGTCCCAAACGCTGACGATTCGTATAATCCGTCTGCGCGTACAGGAAATTGCTTCCAAGCAAAACTGTACAGAAAAGCATAATTAATTTATTCATTGATCTGTTTTATGTGTGATAATTTAGGATTATAGACGCAATGTAGATGTTTTTTTGATTACTAGGATTAGTATTACCAAAATGTTACATGAAAGTAGATCGTGAAAGCAGAAAAAATAAAATAATATTGATAATCAATGAAGAAAAGAAAATAAATTACTTACCTTTGCAGTCCTGATGAAATTCGGGAAAAGGAGATTAATTAATTAATGACAAAAAAACAAGAAGCAGAAAAAGAGTTATTGGCCAAGACGGCTGAGCTCCAAGACGCCGAGAGCACCTTGGTGAAAGAAAAAGAAAACATCGAGTCTGAAGCAGATTCGAATCTGATCGATGAGATCAAATCAAACACTTGGATCACTCCCGAAGGAGACTTCGATTGGGATCAGGAGGACAAAGGTTTCGGGAATTACAGTACCGAAGAACGTGCTAAACTGGAAGCTCAGTATGAAAGCACGCTGAATTCAATCAATAGAGGAGAAATTGTACCGGGTACAGTCGTCTCTATTAACAACAAAGATGTAGTGTTGAATATTGGATTTAAATCCGATGGTTTAGTTTCTGCGTCTGAATTTCGTGATTTGCCAGATTTGAAAGTCGGCGACTCTGTCGATGTTTTCGTTGAATCACAGGAAGATGCCAATGGTCAATTGGTGCTTTCAAGAAAAAGAGCCAAAACTCAACGTTCTTGGGAGACGATCAATGATGCCCTTGAAAATGATGCCATCATTACTGGTTTTGTGAAGAGCAGAACTAAGGGTGGTCTGATTGTCGATATTAAAGGGGTAGAAGCATTCTTGCCGGGTTCGCAGATTGACATCAAACCCATTCGCGATTACGACATTTATGTAGGAAAAACAATGGAATTCAAAGTGGTTAAGATTAATCACGAATTCAAAAATGTTGTCGTATCCCATAAGGTTTTGATCGAGGACGATTTAGAGAACCAAAAAACAGAAATCGTCGCCAAATTGGAAAAAGGACAGATTCTGGAAGGAACAGTCAAGAACATCACCGACTTTGGTGTGTTTATCGATTTAGGTGGCGTGGACGGTTTATTGCACATTACCGACATTTCTTGGGGTCGTATCGAGCATCCGCGTGAAGTTTTGTCTTTGGATGAAACAATCAATGTGGTTGTATTAGATTTTGACGACGAGAAAAAACGTATTGCGCTTGGTTTAAAACAATTGTCACCACATCCATGGGATTCCCTGGATCCAGAGTTGGCGGTTGGTTCCCGAGTAAAAGGAAAAATCGTTACCGTAGCCGATTATGGTGCATTTATGGAGATCACTTCCGGAGTAGAAGGATTGATCCACGTATCGGAGATGTCTTGGTCTCAAAACCTACGTAGTTCACAGGAGTTCTTGAAAGTTGGAGATGAGGTGGAAGCCGAAATCTTAACTTTGGATCGTGAAGAGCGTAAGATGAGCTTAGGTATTAAGCAATTGACTCCGGATCCTTGGAAAAACATCGCTGAACGCTACCCCATTGGTTCTAAGCAAAAAGCCGCGGTTAAAAATATGACTAACTTCGGAGTTTTCGTGGAATTGGAAGAAGGTATCGACGGATTGATTCATATTTCAGACCTTTCTTGGTCCAAAAAGATTAATCACCCGAACGAATTCACTAAAGTGGGTGAAGAACTGGAAGTGGTTGTATTGGAATTGGATGAAGAGAACCGTAAGCTGAGCTTGGGTCATAAACAACTGGAAGAAAATCCTTGGGATACGTTCGAAACCATCTTTACGATTGATTCTATTCATGAAGGAACGGTAATCAAAGTTGGTGAGAAAGGTAATATTGTCACACTTCCATACGGTGTGGAAGGATTCGCTCCTGCAAAACACAGCGTGAAAGAAGACGGTACTTCTTTAGTAGTTGATGAAACAATTGATTTCAAAATCATCGAATTCAACAAAGAGAACAAGCGTTTGGTTATCTCCCACTCTCGTATTTGGGAAGATGAGCGTGCTGAAGCTCGTGTCGAAGAATTTAACAATCGTAAGAAAGAAGCCAAAGCCGCTACTTCCGCAGTGAAGAAGGTGAAGGAATCTGTAGAGAAGTCTACTCTGGGCGATTTGGATGTCTTAGCGCAGTTGAAAGAGCAGATGGAAGATCAAGAAGGAAAGAAGAAGTAATCTTTATTTCTCTTGAGATATATAAAGCCCGTTTCGAAAAGAAACGGGCTATTTTTATTCCTCACCCCCTACCCTTTATTTGGTTTAAAACGGTACAGTAGGAATCCCAACAATAGAAAAGATAAGGATGTGAAACTCGCCCATTGGAAGACTTGAAATGTCTGGGTAGTGGATTGATTAGCCGCCAAATGATAAAGAAAGGGATAGAGAGAGGGAATGAGGTAATGATGTTCCCAGGAGATGGCCGTAATGCCCAACACGACCATCACTAATCCCACGCCCAATGGAATTACAAAATTTCGGAAATGCATGCTTAACATAAATTGAAGCAACAACATGGGTAAGGCAACGAAGAAGTAATTGAGGTTTTCGTTTAGAATTTGTTTAACTGGAATGGGATAATATGGAACGTGTAGTTCAGTACGAAAAAATGATGGAATGACCGCTGAAGCATAAATTCCCACGTTGAACAAAAAAAATAGTTGCACCAACATCACCAAAATTACCGACAGCTTAGCGAAATAAATAGTGGTGTAAGGTATCGGAGTGGCATGTATCTGTTTCCAGGTATTGTTTTTGTATTCTATTTGACAAAGCATACTGTTCACTAAAACAAGCCCCAATGGCAAAAATAATACAACCATGGAATTCCATGAGCGGGTAAAAAGAATCATCCAAAACTCAGTTGGTGTATCATAGGCAGGTATTAACCTTTCTGGATAAAATATAAATAACAGAGTGTTAATCATGGGGACAAAGAAAGCACCCGCCAACATCAACCAAACAGCCATGCTTCCATTTTTCTTTAACCATTCTGACCTATACACTTGAATAAAATTCATCGTTTTATTTTATAAGGTCCATAAATATGGATTCCAAATTCTTATCTATTGGCTCCACGCGGTAGATCGAAATTCCCGCATGGGTGAGCAGAGAAATTAGTGCTGCAATTTCCTCCTTTTTTAGACTCGGCAGCAGCAGGAATGCTTTTTGACTATCACAGATTATTCCTTGTTTTTTCAAGATGGACATAGCGGCTTCATTTTGGTCCGTTTCCAATAACACGCCCGAAGATTGCTTGGACACCAATTCTGCTAAGGTGCCCTGAAACAGTAATTTTCCATGATTTATGACTCCGATATGTGTGACGAGCTTTTCTACCTCGGCCAAAATGTGGCTTGAAATCAATATGGTGATACGATGTTCTTGATTTAATCGTTTAAGCAAATCTCTAATTTCAATGATCCCTTTTGGATCCAATCCATTTGTGGGTTCGTCTAAGATTAGAATCCTGGGTTGATGTAGTAATGCTACTGCGATTCCTAATCGCTGCTTCATGCCCAAAGAGAATGCATCCGCTTTTTTTTTCCCACTATTCATAAGCCCGACGAGCTCAAGCACTTCATTTATGCGCCCTTCAGTGCTGCCTTGTATTTTAGCCCATATTCTGAGGTTGTTTCTAGCACTCAAATGTCCATATACCGAAGGGGTTTCGATCATCGTGCCGACGCGAGACAGCACAGCGAGTCGGTGATCGTGAAATGAGGTTCCGAAAAACCTGATCTCACCTTGTTGTTTCCTCAACAATCCCAATAATAACCGTAGTGTCGTTGTTTTTCCAGCTCCGTTTGGTCCAAGAAATCCATAAATACTGCCTTCAGGAACAGAAAGAGCGATTTGGTCTACTGCGACTTGCCCGGAAGAAAAACGGTAGTGCAAATTTTTAGTTTCTATAGAGGGAATGGAAATGTTTTTCTGGTGCATCATTTTGTTGCGATCATTTTCAGACTAAACAATGGATTTATAAGCTCTGTATATAGACGATGCCGTTATAAGAAAAGTTACAGATGGAAGAAACACCTTGAATATGGTGCCGAAAGAATTTAGTGGGAAATACTGGGCTCGAACCAGTGACCCCTACCTTGTCGAGGTAGTGCTCTAAACCAACTGAGCTAATTTCCCTTATAAACTGAAAGGTATTCAGCAAAACGAAAATAGCTTCGGTTATCCCCGAAGCTATTTGTGGTACCAGCTGGATTCGAACCAGCGACACAAGGATTTTCAGTCCTTTGCTCTACCAACTGAGCTATGGTACCCCTTACCTAAACACGTTCGGAACAAGTCCTGATCTGTTTGGGGAATGCAAATGTAGCCCCTTTTTTGGATTTTTAAAACTTTTTACGAAGTTTTTTCGAGATTTTAACTGAACTAGCTGATTATCTTGAAGATTAATTTAATATGATCAATACGCCATCACAGGATCGACAATCATATCTTCAGTGTCAGCAATATCCAACAAACGAACCGACAGCAGTTCATTGATCAATAAGGGATCATATGGCGTACGGACTTTGACGTAATTCCGACTAAATCCATGCATAAAGCCATCTTTTGTGTCTCCTTCGAATAAAACTTCTTCTGTGCGGCCCTTTTGGCTTTCGTAAAAAGCGCGACGTTTCTTTTCCGATAAGATGTGTAATCGTTTGCTGCGATCACTTCTTTGGGATCCTGGAATCGCTCCTTCCATCTGGGCTGCAATGGTGTTTTCTCTTTCAGAATATGTAAATACATGCAGGTATGCAATATCTAATTCGTTCAGAAAATGATAGGTTTCTAAAAAATCTTCTTCCGTTTCACCCGGGAATCCCACAATCACATCCACTCCAATACAACATTCGGGCATCAACGCACGTATTTTTTCCACCCGTTGCGCGTAAAGCTCGCGTTTATACCTCCGCCTCATTTTGGCCAACACCGGATTGGATCCCGACTGTAGCGGCATATGAAAATGGGGAACAAAACGACGAGAGTTTGCTACAAAATCAATCAACTCATCCTTTAAGAGGTTTGGCTCGATGGAAGAAATTCTAAAGCGATCTATTCCATCTACTTCATCCAAAGCTTTTACCAGATCGAAGAAAGTGTGCTCCCGCACTCCGTCTCGAATCCCGAAATCACCAATATTTACTCCAGTCAACACGATTTCTTTGACTCCTGATCGAACAATTTCCTCAGCTTGCTGAACAATATCTTCAATTTGGCCGCTTCGACTTTTCCCCCGTGCCTGTGGGATGGTACAGAACGTACAGGTATAATCACAACCGTCTTGAACTTTTAAAAAGGTTCGGGTCCGATCTCCAATGGAAAACGCGGGAACGAAAATATTCGTTTCCTCAATAGGCGCATTGTGTACGATCGCTTTCGGCTGTTTGGTCAAGTCGTCAATGTGCTCGATAATATTAAATTTTTCGGCGGCTCCCAAAACCATATCTACACCGGGAATCTCGACGATTTCCTGGGGTTTTAGCTGCGCATAACAGCCCACAACGGTAATGTATGCCTTCGGTGAGTATTTGAGTGCTTCCTTCACTACTTTTCTGCATTTCCGATCCGCATGATCCGTGACCGAACATGTATTGATCACATAGATGTCCGCTTTTTCGTTAAAGGGTACAATTTGATAACCAGCATCTTGGAATACTCTCCCAATGGAAGAAGTTTCCGAAAAATTCAACTTGCAACCTAAAGTATAAAAAGCTACTTTTTTATTCATCATGATACGCGCAAAAATACATAAAAAATTTATGTATCTTTACCTTTCATAATAGAGAACCACATCATTTATGCAACAGTATCTTGATCTTATGCGCCATGTTTATACGCATGGTGTGGACAAACAGGACCGAACTGGAACAGGAACACGAAGTGTTTTTGGTTATCAGATGCGCTTTGACCTGAGTCAGGGCTTTCCGCTTGTAACCACAAAAAAGGTTCACCTTAGGTCGATTATTCATGAATTGATCTGGTTTTTGAAAGGCGAAACCAACATTTCCTATTTAAAGGAAAATGGCGTAAGCATTTGGGATGAATGGGCAGACGCGGAGGGGAATCTGGGGCCAGTTTATGGCTCACAGTGGAGAACTTGGCCCACTCCGGACGGGAAGCATATTGATCAGATTAAATTGGTTCTAGACCAATTAAAAAACAATCCGGATTCCCGAAGAATTATTGTTTCTGCATGGAATGTCGCCGAGATTGAACACATGGCTCTCCCGCCCTGCCATGCATTTTTTCAATTTTATGTGGCACCCGCCGAACCACAGAAAGGGGTAAAAAAGCCCCGTCTTTCCTGTCAACTCTATCAACGGAGTGCAGATATATTTTTGGGCGTACCTTTTAATATTGCGTCATATGCATTATTAACGATGATGGTGGCGCAGGTTTGTGATATGGATTTAGGTGATTTTATACATAGCTTTGGCGATGCACATCTATACAGCAATCATTTTGAACAAGCGAAACTACAATTGAGTCGATCTCCAGGCCATTTACCCACCATGGTGCTAAATCCTGAAGTTAACGATCTTTTTGAATTCAAGTTCGAAGATTTTGAACTTCAGAACTATGAACCGCAAGCACATATTAAAGCACCCGTAGCGGTGTAACTGTTTTTATAGGGTCAATTCAAGATATCCCAACAAACATGGTCCAACAATCACCATTGATCAGTATTGTCGTCGCATACGCCTCCAATCGAGCCATAGGTAAGGACAATCAGTTATTGTGGCATCTTCCGACTGACTTGAAATTTTTCAAAAAAGTGACCTCGGGTCATACGGTAGTAATGGGACGCAGAACCTTTCAATCCATAGGAAAGCCCCTACCCCATCGAAGAAATATCGTTATCACCCGCAGTGCCCATTTTCAGGCGGAGGGAATAGAGGTGGTCACTTCCATGGAAGAAGCGCTAGCGCTATGTAAAAACGAAGATGAAGTTTTCTTCATAGGAGGTGGAGAGATTTACCGTCAAATTCTACCTCGTACCGACAGAATCTACTTAACACGGGTTGATACAAGCATCGATGCGGACACATTTTTTCCTGAACTCGACATGTCCGAATGGCATGTTCATGAACTTGAACGTCATTCCCAAGATGAAAAACATGCCTTTGACTTTACTTTTTTCCGATTAGATCGAGTATTGTAATTAGCGCCTCACTTCCCATCCATCATATTCTTTTCCATTTGGTGTAGCACAGCTCGGTATTCGTAACAAATACGAAACAGCCTATTATCATTCAGGGATATCACTATCTTTGGTTTTTAGCAATAACCAAATTTATTAAATCTCATTTAGTATGAAAAAAACAAGACATCTATGGAGTTCCATCATGGTGATGTTTGTGTTGCTTGCTCCTTTTTTGAGTCAGGCACAAACGAATGTCCCCAGCCCGAAATCGCATTTTGGGTTTAATATTGGTGACGATTACCATTTAGCTAACTTTACACAAACCGAAGCTTATTTTAAAAAGCTGGATGCGGCTTCCGATCGGGTCAAATTGGTCGATATTGGGGAAACCGAAGAAGGGAGAAGGCAGTACATGCTCGTCGTTTCTTCCTCAGACAACATTCAGAACATGGAACAATATCGAGCTATATCTCAAAAAATGGCTCGAGCTGAGATTGATGAAGAAGAGGCACGTAAATTAGCTCAACAAGGAAAAGCGGTGGTATGGATCGACGGTGGACTACACTCGACTGAAACAGTCGCCATGCAGCAACTGATCGAATTGGCTTA
>Ga0079223_10002283_pt1 | contig 11825 bp, 7 predicted proteins | sample Stecom2011_FD_75072 | JGI IMG/M metagenome (GOLD analysis project Ga0079223, IMG submission 75072) | Agricultural soil microbial communities from Utah to study Nitrogen management - Steer compost 2011 | ecosystem: Environmental > Terrestrial > Soil > Agricultural land | place: USA: Utah...
ATGCTTTGCGATTGTCAGCGACCGTTGCGGGGTCGAAGTACAGAGTTTTGGCAGGTTTAATCAGGCGGTCAAAGACATCCGGAAGCTCTGCTCCAAGATCTATCGCTGGGTACATCACATTTTTAAGTGGAATATTGCGTTGAAATTCATCGGTAAGAATGAACTGAAGAAAATCACGGGCCAGCTTTTTATGGGTTGATGAGTTCACAAGTGCCGCAACTTCAACTTGCAGATAGTGACCTTCAGAAAACGCCACTGCCTGATAGCGATCGGTCTTGTCGACAGCCATGTGATAGGCAGGGGAGGTGCTGTAGGACAGGATCATGGGGGCTTCGCCATTCATGAACAGCGAAAAATAGCCATCACTCCAGCTCTTTGTGGTTGTTAGTATCTTACCGCTGAGCTTTTGCCATTTCCGGGCAGCAGAATCGCCATAAACACTTTTCATCCACAACAACAATCCAAGCCCGGGAGTGCTGGTGCGTGGGTCCTGAATAATAATCTTCAGATCATCTGGCGCATTTATCAGTGCTTCCAGACTGGCAGGGGGCTCTGGCAGTTGTTGAGTGTCATAGACAAAGGCGAAGTAGCCCCAGTCGTAGGGCACATAGAACTTGTCGGACCAGTCAATCGGCAAGTCGAGGGCTGACAGATCAATCTGATGAGGAGCCAACAGGCCAGTGTTCCGGGCTGTATCCATGGTGCTGGTATCCAGGCCGAGAATAATGTCGGCTTTGCTGCTGGTACCTTCCAGGCGCAAACGCTGAAGAATATCACCACCACTTTCCAGAACTACGTAATTGACCTGACACGCACACTGTTGCTCAAAAGCCTGTTTTACTGCGGGCCCCGGCCCCCATTTTGCGGCGAATGAAGGGTGCGTATAAATTGTGAGCTCTTCAACAGCCTGGGCGCTAGTAGAAAAGGCAAGGAGGGTAGTGAGAAATAAGCCGGCGAAGCGGATAAACATGAGAATGAATTCCTCCGATGCAAGTAACAGACATACCATGCCGCGGAGGTCACCTTGAATGGTGAAAGCTCAATCCCTTCGCCGGCATGATCCGGATCAGGTTCCGCGGGTGTGGTCTCAGCCCTTTGTTTAGGGCACCCCGTTGAGTCAGGTATAAGTGTATCACGAGAGGGCAAAGAATCCCGTTACCAGATGCCCATCAGTATTCTTGATAAGTGGCTATAAAATATCCAGAAACCCTCTATAAAACATAAAGTTGATAAAAGTAGTTGACGAAAACGGCTGAATCCGTAGAATACGCGTTCGTTGATCAAGCGGGAATAGCTCAGTTGGTAGAGCACAACCTTGCCAAGGTTGGGGTCGCGAGTTCGAATCTCGTTTCCCGCTCCAGTTTTTGCCGTTTTAAGGATAACGTGATTAGCGGTCAAGTCTCTCACAGCCCATCTGAGAGCATAGAAGTCCTTCAATTCCTTTTGGACTTTTCAAGGCGCGGTGGCAGAGTGGTCATGCAGCGGACTGCAAATCCGTGTACGCCGGTTCGATTCCGACCCGCGCCTCCATTATTTTTCCCTGGGATAGACGCTTATCCCTCAAACACTCCCTACGCAGATTGTTCAACTATTGAACACCTTTTCACCCAGTTCCGTCGCAAGCCGGCGCGTCAGGGGGCTCTCATCATGTGTTCCGAAGTGGCACCGATCATAATCGTTCCTTCTTTAATGCCTTCCCTTTTCTACGGTAACTTGGCAATCACCTTGATTTCGAAATCATATCCAAATAGCCAGGTGACACCGACGCCAGTCAAAGTGGGATAGGGCGCTTCACCCCAATACTCTGGAACCACTTGCCAGACCTCCTCGAACGTGGATTGTGGGTCAATCATGAAAACCGTAACGTCGACCACGTCGTCGAAACTACAGCCGGCGGCCGCGAGGATCGCGTTCAGGTTTTCAAAAGCCTGTCGCACTTGCTCTTTCAGTCCTTGTTGCGGCGAACCGTCCTCCAGGCTGCCGACCTGACCAGAGACGAACAAAAAGCCATTGGATTTAATTGCGGGTGAGTAGCGATTTTGTTCATAAAGCGCTTGTCGCGCTGGTGGAAAAACAACGTTTCGTGCGGTCATTGAATTGACTCCTTGATCATTGCGCCGATACCGGCTAGTTGAATTGCTACTAATCATTCTAAGCGCGGACGGATAGCTGATAAACTGACGAATACACACAACACTGTTTGTGAAATCCAAACAATGCCGCGGAGGCGGGGGAGTGAAGATGGACCGTTTCGATGCCATGCTGGCCTTTGCCCGAGTCGTGGAAACGGGCAGTTTTACCAAGGCCGCGGAAACCCTGCACCTGAGTAAAACAACGGTGACGCAACTGGTGCAGCAATTGGAAGCGCACCTGCGCGTCAGGCTGTTGAATCGCACGACGCGCAAGGTCAATGTAACCGCAGACGGGGTAGCCTACTACGAACGAGTATTGCGCTTGTTGGCGGATATGGAGGATGCGGAAACGAGCCTGCCCAGCGCCCTGGCGTCTCCGCGGGGCAGGTTGCGAGTGGATGTTCCCAGTCCGATTGCCAGTAAGATTCTGATGCCAGCATTACCAGCGTTTCACGCTAAGTACCCTGACATCCAACTGCACCTTGGTGTCAGCGATCGTATCGTAGACTTGATTGACGAGAATGTGGATTGCGTCGTACGCGGGGGGGAGGTTACCAACCAATCATTGGTGGCGAGGCATGTGGCAGATCTGCCTCTGGCGGTGTATGCCGCACCGAGTTATCTCACGCAGGCGGGGCACCCCGATCACCCCAGCGAGCTGGAACAGTCACACCACAGAATCGTAGGCTTTTCATGGTCGCGCAATCGGCGCGTGTTCCCGTATACCATGCGCCGTGACAGCGAAAGTATTGACGTGCAAGGCAGGCCAGGCTTGGTAGTCGATGATGGCAACGCTTATCTGGCGGCCGGTGTGGCAGGGGTCGGCGCACTTTGGCTGCCGTCTTACATGGCCCAGCCGCATGTGTCGCTGGGTGAATTGGTTCCTTTATTTTTGGATTGGCAGCTTGACCCAATGCCGATCTACATCGCATTTCCCCAGAACCGGCATGTCAGTGCAAAACTGCGTGTGTTCATCGACTGGATTGTTGAGCTGATGGCACAGCACGCGCCTGTTGTATCCCGACCTCCATTAGGAGGAGGCTCCTAGCGACATCCCGTAATTTAAGTGCACCCACTACTCATCGCGATACGCGCTCACTTTTTTAATGATGTTCGGGCTATCGACGTCACAAGGGAGAGTTTGGATGGTCAAGCCAACTCCGGCATTTTCCCTATACCCCGGAGGCTCGTGACATCAGCCCGGGGTGGTGCGCCGAACATACGGCTGTACTCACGACTAAAGTGGGAAGGACTCTCATACCCAACCCGATAGCTGGCTGTTGCAGCATCAAACCCTTCTGTCAGCATTAAGCGACGAGCTTCGTGCAGACGCAGTTTCTTTTGAAACTGTAACGGTGACATCCGGGTTACAAGCTTAAAACTATGATATAGCGTCGACTCGCTCATGTTGGCGGCATCTGCCAATTCTCGGATTTTCAGTGGCTCAGAGTAGTGATCTTTCAAAGTTGATATCACCGTTGAAATTCGGTGTGACTGTGAATCTGCTGAAGCAAACTTGCGCATCCGCGACCCCATCTCACCGATCAGCGCACGATAAATAATTTCCCGACGAACCAGTGGGGAGAGCACGGGAATGTCCATGGGAGCGTCCAACAGGCTCAGAAGCCGGTAGAGCGCACTTTGCATAGGCAGGTCCATCGGTGACATACAAAGACCGCATTCCAGTTCCGGACAGGAATCCTTTGGGTCCGCCGATGGTGCTGCATCACCCAGTTCCAGCACCAGGTTTGCGATCTCCTGCGGATCGACTTTGACTTTTACTCCCAGGAAGGGGCGATCCGGAGAGGCTTTCACAACCTGCCCCAGCACTGGAAGATGAACTGAGGTGGTGAGATAAGAAAGCGGCTCGTAGGTGATTGTGCGGTCACCTAGCTGGACGGTCTGGATGCCCTGGATTACGAAAAACAGGGCTGGTTCATAGACACAGGAACCAAAGCCAAGTAGCTGATCGTAACGTATCAGATTCACACCATTAATAGCGGAATCCTGCGAGCCTTGTTGTGTCGTCCAGCGATCAATTATCCGGACAGTTCGTTGCAGTAGATTAAGTGAGAGATTCGCGGGAATCTCGAGGGTAGTGCCTGTCATCAGTGAGTCTCCCTTTTTTTCAGCAGTATAGTCAGTCACACTCTGAATTATACGAATCGACATGCAACCTTTGCAGGATCAGGCAATAATTGCGCAGCATTCGGCAATCGCACCGTAACAATCGAGGATGGTTCGCAGAATCAGGCAATCTTCCCGTAGTAATTCGCTACCGTTCAAATCCTCTGACTCTTTATCTTAGCCCACATCTCGTTTCCTGTTTGCCGGCCGCACAAAAATCTTCGGAGGCAGTCCGCGTGTGAGGTTCGTTACCTCTCGAATGGAATAACAAGCGATCAAAAAGGATTACCTGGCAACCGGGATAACTTACAAAACGACCTCGCTAGTGGAGCGAAGAATCATGGGATTTCTGATCAAGAAAAAAACGTTTCTGCCAAGCCGGACAGTGGGTTTGGCTATCGTCTTTCTAGTGTTGTTGACCGGCTGCAATGCACAGAGTGATGAGGTGGTCACCATGCCGTCGCCACCGGAGGTGGATGTGGCAGAAGTGATTGTGGGAGCGGTTACTCTTTGGGAGTCGTTTACGGGCCGGGTAGCTTCGCCTGAAACCGTGGAGCTGAGGCCAAGGGTCACTGGTTACATCGATAAAGTAGCGTTTGAGGAAGGTGAGGTGGTGCAGGCAGGGGATCTGCTATTTCAGATAGATCCCCGCTCGTACGAAGCAAGGGAGCAGGTGGCCGTTGCCGAGCTATCACTCGCAAGGAATCAGTTGAAACTGGCTAAAAGCGAAGCAGGTCGTGCGAAGGCGCTGCTGGCAAGCCATGCCATTTCCCGTGAAGAGTATGACCAGCGTAACGCAGCGTTAATGAGTGCCCAGGCACGTGTGGAGGTAGCCCGGGCAACACTGAGTATTGCGGAGCTTGATCTGCAGTACACCCGAGTAACTGCGCCGACAACCGGCCGTGTCGGACGGGCCCTGATCACCCATGGTAACTTGGCCAAGGCGGATCAGAGCTTGTTGACTACTTTGGTGTCAGTGACCCCGGTACATGTGTATTTTGAAGTTGATGAACTCTCCGCATTCAATAGCCAACAACTGTTGGCCGATAGCCAGGATAAAGACGTTCATATCACGCTTGGTGGTACTGATGGCAAGCAATACAAAGGCAAGCTGGATTTTGTCGATAACCACCTGAATTCCGAGACAGGCACACTGCAGTACCGAGCGGTGCTCGATAACCCCGGTGGCCTGATCAGGCCCGGCCAGTTCGCGCGAGTGGAAATGCCCATTGCCGAGTTAGACAGCGCTTTGCTGGTGAGTCGCAAGGCAATATTGACGGATCAGGATCGTCGCTATGTGTATGTCGTGGATGAAAACGATCGCGTGGCAGCCCGGCAGGTGGTTACCGGTCGTCAGGTTAATGATCTGATAGTGATCCGTAACGGCCTAACCCACGGTGACCTGGTAATCATCAATGGCGTACAGAAAGTGTTTGGTAGTGGCATGGAAGTCAGCCCTCAACTGATTGCCATGAAAGAACCTGTCGAAGACAAAGGCGCGGTGACCGTTGCTCAGGAGGTAACGCAATGAATGCCTCTCGTTTCTTTGTGAATCGACCGATTTTCGCAGCGGTGTTGTCCATTATTATTTTTGCTATCGGGTTGATATCCATACCCAATCTGCCTGTGAGTGAGTATCCGGAAGTGGTGCCGCCGTCTGTAGTGGTGCGGACGGTTTATCCCGGAGCCAACCCCAAGGAAATTTCGGAAACGGTAGCGACGCCGCTAGAAGAGTCCATCAGTGGTGTTGAGGACATGATGTACTTCAAATCCGTTGCCGGCTCAGATGGCGTGCTGCAATTGACTGTTACTTTTCAGCCTGGTACCGATGCTGAGCAGGCTACAGTGCGGGTCCAGAACCGTGTCAGCCAAGCGCTGGCACGACTACCGGAAGAGGTTCGACGTCAGGGTGTAACCACCCAGAAGCAATCACCGACCTTTTTGATGGTGGTCCACCTCACTTCGCCAGGTGGCAAGTATGACACTCTGTACTTGCGCAATTACGCACGCCTACACGTTCGGGACCGGCTGGCTCGCATCCCGGGGGTTGGCAATGCGGAGACCTTTGGCGGTGGTGATTATGCGATGCGTGCCTGGTTGGACCCAGATCGCATTGCTGCGCGGGGCTTGACTGCCAGCGATGTGGTCCGCGCCATGCGCGAGCAGAATGTGCAGGTTTCTGCTGGCCAGATCGGCGCAGAACCCTTGCTGGATAGTGATTTTCTTACCCTGATTAATGCCCGTGGTCGTTTGGAAACTACCGAACAATTTGGAGATATCGTACTCAAGCGCGGAGACAACGGTGAGCTGTTGCGACTGCGTGATGTGGCACGGTTAGAGATGGGTGCTGGTGATTACACTTTACGCTCCCAGCTTGATAGCAAGGATGCAGTGGCTATCGGCATTTTCCAGGCTCCCGGAGCCAACGCCCTTAACATCCGTGATGAGGTTATCGCTGCCATGGATGAAATGGCAGCCAGCTTTCCAAATGATGTGGCGTACGAAGCGGTTTATGACACCACTGTCTTTGTTAGCGATTCTATCAAGTCGGTGATTTCTACCCTGTTGGAAGCCGTGTTACTGGTGGTGTTGGTGGTCACATTATTCCTGCAGACATGGCGCGCATCTATTATCCCATTGCTGGCGGTACCAGTGGCAATTGTGGGCACGTTCGGCGCTTTTTACCTATTCGGTTACTCCATCAACACATTAACGCTATTCGGGCTGGTATTGGCCATAGGTATCGTGGTGGATGATGCCATCGTCGTTGTAGAAAACGTCGAACGTAACATAGAGGAGGGTCTGAACCCTCTTGCGGCAGCTCATCAAGCTATGAAGGAAGTCTCCGGTCCAATTATCGCCATCGCGCTTGTGTTATGTGCGGTATTCATTCCCATGGCCTTCCTGTCTGGAGTGACCGGTCAGTTTTACCGTCAATTCGCCGTTACCATTGCCATCTCTACGGTGATCTCGGCCATAAACTCACTGACTTTGTCCCCTGCGCTTGCAGCTATGCTACTCAAGCCTCGCAGTGCACCCAGGGATCGATTGCAAAGAACGATCGATTTTCTGTTCGGCTGGCTGTTCGCACCCTTCAACCGGTTCTTCAATGCAAGCGCGGGCAAATATCAGGGCGGTGTGTCTCACTCTCTGCGTCGTCGCGGTTCTGTGTTTGTGGTCTATGCATTGCTGCTGGCAGGCACTGGCTTGATGTTCAAGGCGGTCCCATCGGGCTTTATCCCAACTCAGGACAAACAGTACTTGATTGCCGGGGTGAAATTGCCTGAAGGCGCATCGCTGGAGCGTACCGATCAGTTATTGCAGCAGGAGACCGATATTGCCATGGATACCGAGGGCGTAGTCCATTCGGTAGCATTCCCCGGTTTGAATGCGTTGCAGTTCACCAATACCTCAAACACAGGTTTGGTATTCTTGACACTCAAACCATTCGATGAACGTAGCCTGAGCGCAGCGGAGATCAATGCCCGTATCAGCCAGCGAATCAGTGGATTAAAAGAGGGTTTTGCATTCTCCTTCATGCCGCCTCCCATTCTCGGGTTAGGCAGTGGCTCCGGTTATCAGTTATTCATCGAAGACCGAGGTGGTTTGGGTTACGGAGTGCTTCAAGACACAGTTAATCAATTTCAGGGCGCCATCAGCCAGACACCGGGCATGGGATATCCTATCAGTAGTTACCAGGCTAACGTTCCACAGCTGGATGCAGAAGTAGACAGGCTCAAGGCTAAAGCTCAGGGCGTATCGCTAACAGAGTTGTTTGATACGCTACAGACTTATCTCGGGTCAACCTATGTCAACGACTTCAACCGCTTTGGACGTACCTGGCAGGTAATCGCGCAAGCGGATGCCCCTTACCGCGACAGTGTGGAGGATATTGCCCGTCTGCGCACTCGCAATGACCAGGGGGAAATGGTGCCCATTGGCTCCATGGTAAATATTCATCAAAGCTTTGGGCCGGACCCGGTACTGCGTTACAACGGTTACCCTGCGGCGGACCTTGCCGGGGAAGTAGATCCACGGGCGCTATCCTCTGCCCAGGCCATGGGTGTTTTGGCAAACCTGGCGGAAGAGATATTACCGGCCGGTATGGACTTCGAATGGACTGACCTGAGCTATCAGCAGGCAAATCAGGGTAACGCTGCACTGATGGTGTTCGCGCTGGCTATTTTGCTCGTGTTCCTAGTGTTGGCCGCACTGTATGAGAGTTGGACATTACCGCTGGCTGTCATTCTGATAGTGCCCATGTGCATGCTCTCCGCCCTGATCGGTGTGTGGTTTACTGGGGGAGATAACAATATTTTTGTCCAGGTTGGGCTGGTCGTGTTGATCGGTCTTGCTTGTAAGAACGCCATTCTAATCGTGGAGTTTGCCCGTGAACTGGAACTGCAGGGGCGGAGCGTTGTGGAGGCGGCCCTGGAAGCTTGCCGCTTGCGCCTAAGGCCTATCGTGATGACGTCAATCACCTTCACTGCGGCTGTAGTGCCGCTGGTGCTGGCCAAAGGTGCCGGGGCCGAGGTGCGTGAGGCTCTTGGCACAGCAGTGTTTGCCGGAATGGTTGGAGTCACCTTGTTTGGTTTGTTCCTTACGCCGGTTTTTTATGTGGCGCTGCGTCGGTTTTCTGGTAACCATTCCCTGAAAAGTCACGAGATAACCACATCGACACGCGAAAATGACCAGAATAAGAATGTCCTCCCGGGAGATAGTTATGTTTAAAGTAATAACAATAGCGGGAGCACTGGCGTTGTTGTCAGGTTGTGCCGCGGGGCCGGATTACCAGGCTCCAACTACACCTGAACCGGAAGCCTTTTCCCAAGGAAAGAAACTGGTGGCGGAAAAGGTCGATCAACAACAGTTTTGGCACGGGTTTGGTGACCCGTTACTGGAGCAGCTGATTGATCAAACTCTAATGGCCAATTACACCCTGGAAGAAGCTGTGGCTCGTTATGACCGTTTGACTGCATTGCTCTACGGTGCCGAAAGAGACCAATGGCCAGGTGTGACGGCTAGCGCTTCTGCAGGCGAGCAGTATCTTGCAGGTGTCGACCGCTCACCTCCGGATATTGGCCCAAAGCGTATTCAGCGTTTCCAAGCTGGGGTCGGCGCCAGCTGGGAGTTGGACCTGTTCGGACGATTACGACGAGCGACCGAGGCACAACGAGCAGAGCTGGACGCTGCAGGTGCGGATGTTGGTGCTGTGAAGGTGGCGCTGGTAGGGCAGTTAGCCAGCAGCTATTTTGAGCTGCGCGGGTTGCAGCAGCGGTATCAACTGGCTCAAAAAAATGTAGCACTGCAACAGAAATCGCTAAATATTGTGTCGGCACGGGTAGAGGCGGGCAGGGCCACAGAGTTTGATCAAGTACGTGCCCGCACCCAGCTGGAACGTACTCGTGCAGAACTGCCCCCGTTACAGGCTGGAATCCAGGCGGCCATGCACCATATTGCAGTGTTAACCGGACAGCCTCCGATGGCCTTGGTGAACACCCTTTCACCTAAGGGGTCGCTTCCAGAAACTTTGCCGATAATCCCTGCGGATACACCCGGTGAAGTGCTACGCCGCCGTCCAGATATTGCGGCTGCGGAGCGTCGTCTGGCGGCTACCAGCGCTCGCATTGGAGTTGCGACTGCTGATCTGTTTCCGAGTTTCACTCTGAGCGGGTTAATAGGGTTTACCGCCGCGGACGCTGGTGACTTGTTCACCGGTTCGGCTAGAACGCGCAGCGCTGCTTTGGGCATCGACTGGACCTTTTTGGATCGCGGCAGGGTAAAGGCCCGAATAGAAGCAGCTGGGGCCGAGAGTCGTGCCGCACTCGCCAGCTACCAGCAAACCGTATTGAATGCTTTAGAGGAAGCGGAGACAAGACTCGTGCGTTACGAGCGTGCACAGCAACGCGAGAAACGTCTTGAGTTCGCCGTGAGCAGCGCGCAAAGAGCGCTCGAACTGGCCCACACTCGTTATAGGGAGGGCCTTGTTGGCTACTTCGAGGTACTTGCTGCGGAACAAGACTACATCTCCATTCGGGATGCAGCCGTACACAGCCGTACAGCAGTAGTTCTCAGCATGGTTGAGGTTTATAGGTCGCTGGCAGGAAAGCCGGGTTAAGTGCAAGGCCGTCTGTTTAGCCGACACTAGCCGTGCTGTCCAGTGCTAACTGAAATCATCAACTCATGGTTAAGGCAGCAGCGGCCGGAATAATTACTTTGGATCGACAATCTAATGAGGTAGGCGCCACGTTGGTTCCGCTTCGCGCACCAGTAAACTGATCCAATTCACGAACGCGCGCACAGCTGGCGAAAGGTTTCGGTTTTGAGGATATATGATTGATAAAGGTACCTCAGGTGCCTGGTAGGCGCTTAGAACACTCACTAAACGCCCATCCCGAAGATATGCTCTGGCTATAAAATCTGCAATACGGATCAGGCCAAGCCCTTCCAGGCCACAGGTAACATAAGAATCAATGTCGTTAACTGACAGGTTTCCAGAAACGCGGGTTAAACGCTCTTCTCCATCAACAAGAAAGCGCCAGTCAACCGGGCGCCCGGTTCGCCCCGACAGGAACTGAACTGCATGATGAGACTTCAGGTCTTCCAGAGATTTTGGCTCGCCATATTGTTTCAGATATTCGGGGGATGCACAGGTTGCCCATTGAAAGCTGCCGATCCGGCGGGCGACCAGCACTCCTGAAGACTCGCGTATGCCAGCCCGCAACACACAGTCAATTCCCTCCTGCACCAGATCGACAGGGCGGTCCCCCAGGGTCAGGATAAGATCGATGTCGGGATAGCGGCTTTGAAAGTCCGACAGAGCTGGCAAAACAACCCTTCGAGCGAAAGAGGGTGACATGTCAACACGAAGTTTTCCGCGCGGTGGTACCGTGCTGTCAGAAAGCGCAGACTCAGCCACATCGACCTCGCTTAAAATCCGCTGGCAGTGATCGTAATAAACAGCACCGTCTGGGGTTAAGCTGAGTGTGCGGGTGGTTCTCTGCAATAGCCGTGCACCGAGATGAGCCTCCAGATCCTTTATAACTCTGCTTACGGTTGAGGGTGGCATTGAAAGGCCACTTGCCGCACTGGCGAACCCGTTCATTTCCACAACGCGCACAAAAATCCTCATGGCCCGAAGTTTGTCCATGTCTGAATCTCCAGAATAAGGTATCGAGGGCTCTATATTATTCCACTTTTTACAATACTGAAAACAATGTAGATGACTTTATCCGCAGTTGGTCTCCTCGATACACTAGTTTCAAGGTATGTGTTGGTTGGCTCTAATCCTATCCCTAACGTCTAACGTTTTACGCCTCTGATGAGCAAATGTGAATCAGTAGACGCTTGGGTAATTATGCCGAAATATGGGATAGATAAATTCCATCGTGATTACGCTATCGGGCAGGTTGCATAGGGAATTACTTCGCCACTGATACGAGAAACATCAAGGTGACATAATGATTGATAAATCGCGTAGAAAACTGCTTGTTGGATTCGGTGCTGTTGCTGCAAGCTCACTCGTTCCGGCCTTTGCTTTTAACTTTCAGACGATAATGCCGCCGG
>Ga0079223_10002284_pt1 | contig 11818 bp, 7 predicted proteins | sample Stecom2011_FD_75072 | JGI IMG/M metagenome (GOLD analysis project Ga0079223, IMG submission 75072) | Agricultural soil microbial communities from Utah to study Nitrogen management - Steer compost 2011 | ecosystem: Environmental > Terrestrial > Soil > Agricultural land | place: USA: Utah...
CCAGAAATCTTCTTTATACTGCAATAACCAGGGCCAGGGACCTTGTGGTCCTGGTTGGCCACCACAGGTATCTGAACCAGATGATAAGGAACAACCTCATAAGGGAAAGGTACTCATCCCTGGACAGGAAAATCAGGGAATACCTCCACCTTATCCTAAAAATGGAATCGGAGGGAGGGACCTTCATTGATTGACAGGTTGCTTTTCCCAAAGGATGGCTTCTGTTACATCTGCAGGGATGAATCAAAAGACCTGGATCATTCCCTATGCATGGAATGCAGGTGGAGAATCGAGGAGATACACAGGGAGTTCAAGATTGACAGTCCCTACCTTGAGAGTTGTCATTCGTCACTCTTCTACAACAATTTCACAAAGGATGCCATCCACAGGTTTAAGTTTGAAGACAAGAGCTACCTCTACAGGACCTTCCACTCATATATGCTTGAGACAGTAAGGAGGAACAAGATTATTGACTTTGACATTGTAATACCGGTACCGGTACACCCTAGAAAGGAAGCCATAAGGGGATACAACCAGGCTTTTCTTCTGGCAAAGCCCTTGGCAATGGAGGTCAACAGGCCAATACTCAAGGACTGTCTTGTGAAGTCAAGATGGACAAGGGAGCAAAACACACTATCAGCCTACGAGAGAAAGAGGAACCTCTTGGGCTCCTTCAAGGTGAGAAAAAGGGAGAGGATCCTGGGCAAGAGGATCCTCCTGATAGATGACATATTCACAACTGGCAGTACCCTCAAGGTATGCAGCGAGACCCTGATGAAGGCAGGGGCGGCAAGTGTTACGGCTCTCACCTTAACCTCCACAAAACTGTAATGACACAGCCTAGGCTGTGTCATTTTTAATATCCTTATTTATCAACCCGATCAATACGCTTTTACCCTCCAGGGCCTTGTAGCCGTTGTTTCTCAGCAATTCAAACGTAGCATTGATTTCCCCTCCCAGGACGATAACTATGCTGCTGATAAACAACCACACAAGCATAACTATAACCCCACCCAGGCTGCCATAGGTCACCGCATAGTTTCCAAAGTTGGATACGTAGAATGAAAACAGAAGTGAAAGTACAATCCACCCAATGGTTGCAAACACCGCACCGGGCAGGGTTGTCCTTAAGGGTACCGAGTACCTGTTCTTTATGCTTGGACTGTACTTGTACAGGAGTGCAAAGGACAGGATCATAAAAAGCAGTGGAATTACAAACCTCAGGTAGTTCCACATGGTCAGGAAGAGGTCCTCAATTCCAAGAAAGTCTGAAACAAGGCTGCCAATAAGCCTTCCTGCCACAAGAGAGACAAAAACTATAATGATCATAAGAATCAGAACCACTGTAAACAGTAGACTCAATCCCTTAAGCCTTAGAAATGACCTGTTCTCAGCATAATTATAGGCCTTGTTAATTGCCTTTATGACCGCCTTTACCCCAGAGGAAGCAGTCCATAGTCCTGCGATGGCTGCAATGGATAGAAAACCCTGGGAACTTGAGCTAACAACATCATCGTGAAAGGTCTGGATGATTTGCTGAATATCTGTGGGCATGTACTTTATAAGGTCCATTATTACATCCTCACGACCAAGTGGAGTGTAGCTGATGACATTTAGGAGAACCATGAGAAAGGGAAACAGTGACAGGATCAGGAAGTATGTCAGTTGTGCCCCTGTACCCAATACATTGTTTTCAGTAAACCTGTAGGCCAGCTGGTCCAGAAAGATCACTGACCGCTTTTTCATGAGCTCTTTTATGGTTTTTTCCAAAATGGTCACCTGCCTTTAAAAAACGCCTAATCTTTAAGATGCCTATCAAACCAATCCACTATCTCCTTTAGCCTGCGAATCCTTCCCTGTGGCCTTCCAACCCTTGACAATCCATGGCTTTCATTTTTGAAAACCACCATTTTTGAGTCGACTCCATGATACTTTAAGGCTGTATACATCTGCAGGCCTTCGGGTATCCAACACCGGTAATCCTTGTCTGAATGTATGAAAAGGGTAGGAGTCTGGACCTGGTCAGCATACTTAAGGGGTGAATTGTCCCACAAGGCTGAGTAGTCCTTCCAGGGACTTGCTCCCACCTGGTCTGTTGCAAAGTAGTATCCGATATCCGAGGTCCCAAAGAAGGAGAACCAGTTGGAAATGCTCCTCTGTGAAACTGCAGCCTTGAACCTCTTTGTGTGGCCGATTATCCAGTTGGTCATGTAGCCTCCGTAAGACCCACCAGTTACACCAAGCCTTTCCCGGTCTATGGATGGAAATGTTTCAAGTGCCTTGTCTGTAAAGAGCATAATGTCCTCATAGTCTGTGTTGCCATAATTGCCCCGTATGTCGGAGAATTCATTTCCGTAGCCGTCACTACCCCTTGGGTTCATATAGAAGACAAAGTAACCCTGGTTTGCCCAAAGCTGCATTTCATGGTGAAAGACTCCGCCGAATACTGTCTTTGGGCCACCATGTATGTGAAGGATGGCCGGATACCTTCTATTCTTATCAAAATCTACCGGCTTCAGTACCCATCCGGTGAGACTTATCTCCTCGTTGTTAAATGTAAGAACCATTGGTGTCGATAACTTCCTGTCCTGGACAACCCAATCATTGAAGCTTGTAAGCCTGTGCTCCTGGTGGTCAAGTCGATACAGGTCCTGAAGGTAGAGGTCTCTCATTCCCACAAAGACAATGGTTTCATCCACCACATCAAAATCGTCAACAGACCCGTCCTCCAGGCTGACCTGTTCAATGTTCCCATTGAGGGATACCCTATGGAGGTGGCAGCTGTACTCTTTTGTGCTAAGGAAATAAAGGTGGTCACCGGAAACCTTGAAACTCCTGTTCATTCCATACCTGCAGTCGGAATTAACTGAACTCCAAAGGGAAAGGTCAGGCTCAGCAATCCGGACATAGGTCAGGCCCTCATCCTCTGTTACAAAAATACGGGGGTTTTCATTTATTCCATAGGAAGTCATATCTGTTCCCACAAAGATTATCCTATCGTCCATATAGTCAGCATAATAGTAGTTGAAGTCTGAGATTGGAGAAATCTTTTCACAGGTTCCACTGGATAGGCTAAGCTGATACAGGTGGTTGTATGGACTCATCTTGTCAGTGTAGGAGGAAGTTACAAGTATGGCCTTTTCCTTTGAAGGGTGGATTGAAATGCTATCAACATTTGTGAACTCATCGGTTATGGGAGTGAGTTCTTCCGTGCTGCTATCAAATATGTAGCACCTTGTTCTCTTCTTGTTAGTGAAGTCGCCACCGTCGGTCCAGAAGGGTATTTCGTCCAGGACCTGATATTCGTTCTCCTTCTTTAGTGCCTTTACTTTCTCCTCGATCTCCTTGTCATCAAGACCCTGAATTTCACCCAGCCTTCTGTCAAATGAGCCAAGCAGCAGGTATCTGTTGTCCTTTATATGGTCAAACCTTGAAACGTCAAGGTATACCTGGAAGGCTTTCTGTGCCTCTCCGCCAGTGGTTGAGATTTCATAGAAGCAGGTTAGGGGGTAGCCTTTTTCCTTCTTCTCCTTATCTGCCTTATCCCTGATGGAGGAGAAGAGCAACCTGTCCTTGCCCTTCCAGACAAAGGACCCGTCTGAGTCAGATGCCGTTAGCTGCCTTGTACCATCAATCTCATCCCATAGGTAAATATTGGATCTGTACTTGTTTTCCTCTTCATCCGCCATGTGCAACAAAAATCCACAGGTTCTTCCATCTGGTGAAATTTGTGTCCCTGAGAGAAATTTAAACCTCGTCAAGTCCTCCCGCTTTAGATTCTCCATAGCCTTCCTCCTTGTTTCCTTTAGTATATTGGCCAATATTAATAACAATGTTTTTTCTGGGCTTGCTCCATTCCTCAAGATGTGTAGCCACCATCCTTCCAGTTGGAGTGATTGATACCAACCTATCAAAGCCCCTATTTGATAATATACCCATAAATGTCATATATCTTACCAATAAATACAGGTCATCCGAGTCAAGACCGTCCAGTTCAGCCAGATCTTCACTGAAAGTAGGGCCTTCCTTAAGCCTCAGAACGGATTGTAGAAGGAGCTTCATCATCTGCTTTGCATTTCTTGAATCCAATTGGACCAACCCCTTTATGGACTCCTGATTCCAGAAACCCCTTAGGTGGAGGGTGTACTTGTCTTCTCTGGTCATGCCAAGGTATTCACTTGCATTGGCTGTCACAGAAAGTGAGTTCTTCCTTATTTTAATAAGCTTCAACATCAAGCCCATCTGGAAAAAGAAATGCACAACAGGCTCCTTCATCTGGCCAGGCCTACTGAAGTAGAGGGGATAATCCCCTTCAAGGAAGTCTATTATATTGTGCTGGTCAACCTTTTTAATGTGGCCCTTCTTTTCAGTTAGTTCCAGGGGATAGTCAAATACATAAAGAAGAAACCTGTCAAAGTCGTTCAGGTAGCTTTTTATGGCATCGGATTCATGGTCCTTCAACTGGAGGGAAAGGAGAGGATCTCCCTGAGCCAGGGAATTTCTTCTGATTATTTCCTTTAGATAATGAAACCTGTCCCTGCTTATCTGGAGGATCTCCTCATATGCACCCTGGTATTTGCTTGAAATCCTGGACCTGTAACCCAAGTATGCCTTTAGGGTTGATATATAGCTGTTGAACACAAGGCCTGATGTTATGAATTTCTCATAAATGGCATCCCCAAGCATGTCCTTGATTGAAATCTTGTCCATATCCTTGAAGCTGTAGCCTTCCTCGCTGAGGTAGTATTCATAGAGCTCGATCATGTTGCTAAGGTCCTTTTCAATCTGAGATGAACTTTTCTTGGTTGAAAGATACTCCTCAAACTCATCCAGCTCCTGGTAGACCGGAATAAGGTCCTCGCCTTGGGGGTCGAAATATTTGTAGGCGCTTTGGTAGAAGAGGTCATATATCTTCAGGGCATCATTTTTCAGGTAGGTCTTGGTTCCCTCAGAACGTTGGTCCTGGTCAAGCTTGTTGAAGTCCCTGATCAGGGTTCTTATAAATGAATGGATTACGGATTTTGGAACAAAGCTAACCTCTCCGATCATCCTGCTGTTACCAAGCACTGTTCCCAATCTTGACAGGAGGTAGTCTCCCACCTTGAGGACATAGGAAACCTGGGGCTCAAGCAAGCTGTGGTCTTCCCCGGTCAAAACATCGGTTACGACAACGTATGGCTCCTGGAAGTCCTTGATCTGGAAGAGGGAGACATATGATGCAGACTTCTCCCTTAATATTTCAACCTCATCGGGAGTGAGGGAATCATCCTCAAGAATCAGTCTCTCACCAAAGGTCATGCCCTCCTTGTCCCTGTAATCGCAGCAAAGCCAGATATTGAAGGGAAGCTTGGCGCTTTCCTCCTGTAGAAAGGGGTGGAGTCCAAGCATCCTGTCGTAGATGTACTTGATTTCTTCCTGTTTGTTTATATATTTTATCAACTTTTCAGTCGCCTTGCTTTCAAGGAGCTGAAGTCTTTCATATTCCTTTGTATGCATAAAATCCTCCTTATTAATACTTAAGCCATTATACCCCAAGAGAAACACTTATACAATAAAAGGGGTGAAATCAAAACAATTCTGAAACTTTTACAGCCATGACAGGCCATTTCCATGGCAATGAAAACATTCCCTGGTTAAGATGGCAGGGATTCTGGTATATTGTAGTTAGACAAACACGGGAGGTGTATGATGAAATTCGGAGATTACAAATACGAAAGACCCGACCTGGACAGGATGGAAAAGGACATGGACAGGCTTCTTGAAAACTTCAGGAGGGCAGATGGACCAGAGGACCAGAGTCAGGTGATCAGAAGGATAACTGAAATAAGAAACAGATTTGAGACAATGTACACACTGGTAAGCATAAGGCATTCAATTGATACAAGGGATGCCTTCTATGAAAAAGAGCAGGAGTTCATGGATGAAAATTCCCCAAACTATACAAGTATGGTCACCAGGTTCTACAGTGAACTTGTGGGGTCTCCCTTCAAGGAAGAGCTTTCACGGGAATGGGGGGACCAGCTTTTCAGACTTGCCCACCTTCAGATAAAAACCTTCAGCCAGGAAATCATGGATGACCTTGTTGTTGAAAACAAGCTGTCCACAAGGTATGACAAGCTGGTTGCAGCTGCAGCAATCCAGTTTGAAGGCAAGACCAGAAACCTCAGCCAGCTTCGACCCTTTATGGAATCGCCGGACAGAGACATGAGAAAAAGGGCCTACGAAGCCTACACATCGTATTTTCAGGAGAAGGAAGAGGAAATTGGAGAAATCTATGACCAACTTGTGAAGGTAAGGGATAGAATGGCAAAGAAGCTGGGCTATGAAAATTTTGTCCAGATGGGCTATGACAGGATGTCCAGATCGGACTATGACCACAGGATGGTTAGGAATTTCAGGGACCAGGTACTGGAGACCGTGGTTCCAGTGGTAAGCGAAATGAAGGAGAGACAAAGGATACGTCTTGGACTGGACCAGCTGACCTATTACGATGAGCCCTTGGGCTTTTTAAGTGGCAATGCCAACCCAAAGGGAGGTCCGGAATGGATCCTGGAAAAGGGGATCAGGATGTACAAGGAGCTTTCAGAGGAAACAGGTGAATTCTTTGATTTCATGGTGGAAAGGGACCTGCTTGACCTCCTGTCCAAGGAGGGAAAGAGAAGCGGGGGCTACTGTACGGTTATTCCAGATTACAATGCGCCCTTCATCTTTTCCAACTTCAACGGTACAAGCGGTGATATAGATGTGCTGACCCACGAGGCAGGCCACGCATTCCAGACCTACATGAGTATGGACCATGAGCTTCCTGAATACAAGTTTCCAACCCTTGAAGCATGTGAAATCCATTCCATGAGCATGGAATTCTTGACCTGGCCATGGATGGATGGCTTTTTTGAGGAAGGTGTCCACAAGTACAAGTATAGTCACCTTGAGGGAGCTGTGAGCTTTCTTCCCTATGGTGTAACCGTAGACCATTTTCAGCATGTGGTATATGAGAATCCTAACATGACACCCAAGGAAAGAAAGGATGTATGGAGGGACCTTGAAAGAAAGTACCTCCCATTTAAGGAATATGGAGAAAATGACTTTCTTGAAAGCGGAGGATACTGGATGAGGCAGGGACACATTTTCTCAAACCCCTTCTACTATATAGACTATTGCCTTGCCCAGGTTTGTGCATTCCAGTTCTGGAGAAGAAGCCTGGAGGACAGGGAAGGGGCCTGGAATGATTACCTTGACCTTTGCAGGGCTGGCGGCAGCATGGCCTTTACAGAGCTAGTCCATCTGGCCAACCTGAAGGACCCATTCAAGGACGGCACTGTCAAGTATGCCCTGGAGCCTGTAAAGGATTTTCTTGCAAGCATAGACGACAAGGAACTTTAAAAAAACCACCCTGGGGTGGTTTTTAATCTTCTTGATTTTGATTATCCAAAAGATAGATTATGTTTTTTAGCAATCTTTGCAGATGGTAGTTGAAAATAATATCCTTCTCCCCGATTATGGCCTTTTTCTCCCAGATAGGAGTGAAGGAATAGAGCTTTTCCATAAGGTCTATGTTATCCGGGCTGATGATTGCAATGTGCTGCATCATCTGGAGTGCTGACAGGTCACTGTAGATGTCATATATTGTGCTAAGGGTAATTTCAGACCCTGGAAGGTCCCTGTTCCTGGCAAGCTTGATTTTTGTTTCGCTTTGAATTAGGTCGAATATCTTATCGATTTTGGCAAGTTCAGACTTGAAATCCTTAAGGTCCACCTTATACTTGCCCACAACCAGTTTATAGGCATAATCTTTGGCACCGGACATCATCCTCTCTGCATACTTGTCAAACATCCTGTAGCTTTTTGGAGCGGCAACAAAGTAATTTACAATGACCCCTACGGCTATTCCAACAAAGGTATCCAGAATTCTGCTTACAGCATAGGGAACCATTTCATACTCATGGTTAAGGGAAACCGCAACAAATACTATTGCTGACAGGGAGATCGCCTTTTTCCACCCTACCAGATTCAGGATATGGATTACCAGGATGATACCAATACCCATGAAAATCTGGTTTCGGGGTAGGTACAGGGCAAAAATGAGGGCAATAAGACCGCCGACAACAGTTCCCAGAATACGGTTTTTACCGGCTTCAAATGATTCGGAAACAGTGGCCTGCATGGCATGTATGGCACCGATCCCAACGAATAGTGGACTTTGCAAATTAAATACTTCAGCAATGAAGAGTCCTATTGACACTGCCAGGGCAGTTTTTATGGTTCGCATCCCAATTCTGTATTTTTTTAATACCATTACTATTCTCCTCATTAATATTCTTTCATTATACTCTAACCTATACCCTTAAAATTATCAAGAGTATAATCCACAAAATAAACCCCATCAAGGTGCGTTTTCCACAGAGTTGCCCACATTATCCACAGAGACTTGTCAACTTATCCACAGAAACGGGGGAATATTATCCACAAGGCTCCAGGCCTCTTAAGACCCAGCATGGAAAATACTGACAGGAAAACATTGTTTAGTAACCGGTAATCTGAGGGTATAATACAAACAAATAGTATAAGAGATTATACTACATGAAAGGAGCTGGGTTTATGAAAATGAACTATACTGGAAAAAACATGGAGGTAACTGACGCACTAAGGGACGTAACTGAGAAGAAACTGAGCAAGCTTGAAAAGTATTTTCAATCTGATATCTCAGGAAACGTTACATTCAGCACAGAAAAGAACAGGAAGATCATAGAAGTTACCATAAACCTTCCCGGCACAATCCTAAGGGCAGAGGAATCCAGTGATGATATGTACGCATCAATTGACAAGACTGTTGATGTACTGGAGAGACAGGTTAGAAAGCACAAGACAAAACTGCAGAAAAGGTACAGAAACAACGATACCATAAGATTTGAAAACGTGCCTTCCCTGACCAAGGAAGAGGAAGAGGACAAACCTAAGCTGGTAAGAAGAAAGAGATTTGGACTTAAGCCAATGTCATCAGAGGAGGCAATACTTCAGATGGAGCTGTTAAGACACAACTTCTTCGTATTTATGGATGCTGAGTCTGAGGAAGTGTCAGTTGTATATAAGAGGAAGGATGGAAACTACGGGCTTATCGAGCCAGATTTCAACTAAACAGTGGAGATTTCAAGCAGGGCCTAGGCCCTGCTTTTTTGATTTGGCACGATTAATGATAAATGGTATAATTAAATGATGTTAATTTTGAGAGGATGATTTTGATGGGACTATTTGACAAGGTTTTTGGAACCTATAGTGAAAGGGAGCTGAAAAAGCTTGATAAAACGGTGGAGCAGATTCTGTCTCTGGAGACGGAAATCCAGAATCTAAGCGACGATGCACTTAAGAACAAGACAAATGAATTCAAGGATAGATTTAAGAATGGAGAAGGCTTAAATGAAATAATGCCTGAAGCATTTGCAGTAGTGAGGGAGGCTTCCTGGAGAGTACTTGGGATGAAGCACTTCCCCGTTCAGATATACGGTGGAATAATACTCCACCAGGGCCGTATAGCAGAGATGAAGACAGGTGAAGGTAAGACCCTTGTGGCTACACTGCCTGCATACCTTAACGCAATAACAGGTCTTGGAGTACACGTAATTACGGTGAATGACTACCTTGCAAAGCGTGACAGACAATGGATGGGCAAGCTTTTTGAATTCCTGGGATTGACTGTGGGTTGTGTTGTCCATGGAATGAACAACAAGGAAAAGAAGGAAGCCTACAAGGCCGACATTACTTACGGTACAAACAACGAGTTCGGATTTGACTACCTAAGGGACAACATGGTCATCTACAAGGAAGAGATGGTCCAGAGAAAACTTTATTATGCTATAGTGGATGAGGTTGACTCCATACTTGTGGATGAGGCAAGAACGCCACTTATAATTTCCGGAAAGGGTGACAAGTCAACCAGTCTCTACGGCATGGCTGATTCCTTCGCAAGGACGCTTTCCTACAGGAAGCTGGATCCCGAGGAGACCAAGTCGGACCCCTTCAACAGGGAGATAAAGGAAGAGACTGTTGATTACCTGATCGATGAAAAGGCCAAGAGCATTGCCCTTACAGACAAGGGGACTGCAAAGGCGGAAAGTTTCTTTGGAATCGAGAACCTGGCAGATGTTGAGAATATGGAGACAGCCCACCACATCAACCAGGCAATAAAGGCAAGGAGCATAATGAAAAGGGACATAGATTACGTTGTCCAGGATGGCGAGGTAATAATAGTTGATGAGTTCACCGGAAGACTTATGTATGGAAGAAGGTACTCAAATGGTCTGCACCAGGCCATTGAAGCCAAGGAAGGACTGGATGTAAGAAGCGAATCCAAGACCCTTGCCACAATAACCTTCCAGAATTACTTCAGGATGTATGAGAAGCTTTCCGGTATGACCGGTACTGCCAAGACTGAAGAGGAGGAATTCAGGGAAATCTACAATATGGACGTTGTTGAGATTCCTACAAACAAGCTGGTGGTAAGGATTGACAATGCCGACAGTGTATACAAGACAGAAGCCGGGAAATTCAAGGCTGTTGTGGATGAGATAAGGGAAAAGCACCAGATTGGGCAGCCCATTCTGGTTGGTACAATAACTATTGAGAGGTCTGAACTCCTATCGAAAATGCTAAAGAAGGAAGGGATCAGGCATGAGGTCCTTAACGCCAAGCAGCATGAGCGGGAGGCTGAAATAGTTGCACAGGCAGGTAGATTTGGGTCTGTAACAATAGCAACAAATATGGCCGGTAGAGGTACTGACATCGTCCTTGGTGGAAATCCGGACCATATGGCAAAGGATGAAATGAAGAAAAAGGGCTATGACAATGAGGTCCTTGCCTATGTCGACGGATTCTTTGAGACGGATGACCAGGAGGTTATTGAGGCAAGGAAAGTCTATCAGGAACTTGTGAAAAAGCATGAGGGGGAAACCAGGGTCGAGCACGAAAAGGTGGTCCAGGCTGGGGGTCTTCATATAATCGGTACTGAGAGACATGAGTCAAGACGTATTGACAACCAGCTTAGGGGTAGATCTGGACGTCAGGGAGACCCTGGAAGCTCCAGGTTCTACATCTCACTTGAGGATGACCTGATGAGGCTATTTGCCGGTGACAGGATAAAGGGAATAATCGATGGCATGAACATGCCTGAGGACGAGCCACTTGAGCATGCCCTCCTTACAAAGACCATAGAGGGAGCACAGAAGAAGGTAGAGGGAAACAACTTCTCCATCCGTAAGCACGTTCTCCAGTATGACGATGTAATGAACAAGCAAAGGGAGATCATGTACGGTGAGAGAAGGAAGGTACTTGAAGGGGAAAACCTCAAGGACCACATACAGGAAATGGTCAGAGGCCTTGTAGTTGATAATGTTGAGCTTTACACAAGGGGGGAGAAGTATCCGGAACAGTGGGATTTCGAGGGTCTTGAAACCTACCTTGTGAAGCAGTTCGGCTTTAGGCAGGGAATATTCGCCGGCATGGACATTGAATCTCTAACCAAGGAAGATTTGATAGATAGGATCATGAAGAAGTCGGAGGAGGCCTACAAGGTCAAGGAAGCCGAGTTTGGAGAGGACCAGTTCAGGGAGATTGAAAGGGTTGTCCTCCTTCAGGTTGTGGACAGGAAATGGATGGACCACATCGATGCAATGGACCAGCTTAGACAGGGGATTGGACTTAGGGCCTACGGTCAGCAGGATCCGGTGAGGGCTTACCAGATTGAGGGCTTTGACATGTTTGAGGAGATGACCAGAAGCATCTGGGAGGATACTGTTGGACTTCTATACCATGTGGTCAAAAATGA
>Ga0079223_10002285_pt1 | contig 11816 bp, 15 predicted proteins | sample Stecom2011_FD_75072 | JGI IMG/M metagenome (GOLD analysis project Ga0079223, IMG submission 75072) | Agricultural soil microbial communities from Utah to study Nitrogen management - Steer compost 2011 | ecosystem: Environmental > Terrestrial > Soil > Agricultural land | place: USA: Utah...
GCTCTGGTAATGCGATTGCCACCGCCCAGCACCACATCGCACTCAGGCAACTCAAGGCGCTTGCCCAGTGCCTCGCTGGCAAAGGCCAGCATCTGCCTATATTGATAAAAATTACGCTCGTTCTCTACCACCAGCAGATAACGTGCACGGTGGAAGCCAATGTCTACAGAATCACTCTCGATGACCACCACATCTGGCCGGTTAGACGCCAATCCCTGATGATACACAAGAAGAAAACTTACACCTGTACCATGGCGGTGGGAGTTTCCCTTTTTCGCTGCATCTACCCGGCTGCCAGGAACCTCCGCTACATTCTGCAGTGCCACAAAGGCAGTTTCATCCAGAATTGTCACCAACCACCGGTTGGCCTGCACTTTTTCAGTAGCGAATACGTGCCGATGGCGGCTCCGAAACGGTTCCGGGAGCTTTTTCAAGAAAGCCGCATAGTTAATCGCCTGGCCGCGGAGTATTTTCTGAAGATAGTCGTTCAAAGGCTAGCCATAATCATTCTGGAAATGGAGTTAAAAGGGTATGCCGTGTGTGACCGATATACTAACTTACTGCAACTGCCATAGCTTACCTGCATCGGTAGCAATCCAGATGCGACCTTTTGAATCTTCCAGTAAGGCTTATCAAGCGTTCTTTCTTAATTTTCAGATAGCGCTTTTCCTGAGTCACTTGCTGACCGCTCATAACCAAGCGATTAAGATGCTGCAGTTTCAACGCACCCAATAGAAAGTCGCCCTGCCAACCATATCGATCCTGCTCAACCGCAATCAGACTGCCGGGCGCAATAGACGGAATATACACCTTTACTGGAGGGCCTGGACTCTTCAGCAACGCTCACCGGCAACCGCCCATCGCGATGCAGCCGCATAATTGTTCCGGCATGGGTAGTGAGATCCTGGCCATTCGATCGATTACCACGATCACCCACGCCAAAAAACACATAATCGCCTATGAAGGCGATGCGGCTGCCAAAGTGGCGACCTCCATCACTGGCAGACTTGGTAACCAACAATGTTTGCCAGTCTTGAAGAGCAGATAGCAACTCATTCAACTTCACCCGCCCTAAGGCCGTTGCACCCAAACCGCTCTCCTTTTCCCTTTGAACAGGCGTAACATAGGTAAAGTAAATCCAACCAGTTTCCGCATCACCGTGTTTGTAGTCCGGCGGCACAGCAACATCCAACAAACCGCCCTGGCCCATCACCACTACCATTGCCAAATCACCCAGCGATATTGCGCTAAGCGCAATGGCAATGTCGCTCTCAGCGCCTTTTGAATAGCTGCATAGCAGATTCCAAAACCGCATCAGCCTGGAGCGTTTGGCCCAGAATACGCCGGAAACGAAAGTTAGCCTGAGGGATGGTATGACCACCGCCCTCAATTGTGATTAGTGATATACGCGCATCGGCCGATTTCCAGTCTTTTTGCTGCACAACGTGGCCCGATATCTCAACCGGCGGCTTTGTGGTTGCCAATTCAACACCCAAGGTTTGAGCAAACCACTTGGCACTGGCACCCGCTGATAACACATTGCCTCGATTGCCAAAGCCGAACAGAGTGACCTCGCCACCTTCGTAAGGATTAATGGGGTCCTGCGTGCCCTCAATTAGCCCAATGAAACGTGCTGGGGACGTCAAAGTATCGCACACCATGTTGTCCGCAGCAGGCAAATTCGCAGCAATGGCAACGATACCCGTTACGAGATCCGGAGCCTCTAACGCGAGGCGAAAAGCCAAATGCCCACCATTGGAGTATCCGATCGCGTAGACAGCCTTTGGATCAATTCCCTTCTCGATTACCAACTGATCCACGATTCGCCTGATAAACACAACATCATCAATATTCAATGTCCGTGCACTGTATGAAGCCGCTTTGCGGCAGTCATTAAAGTGTCCTTCATAGCCATCGGGGTAGACAATTACAGCGTTTTCTTTCGCTGCGAAACGCTCAAGGGTACGCCCAACCCAACCCCGCATTTCGTCCCCGCTGCTCATTGAAGGGTGAAGTGCGAACAACACACTCGCACCTGGCTTCAGGTTGGAGGGGTAATACACGGAATAGTTTCTGGCGCGATTATCAACGCTGATGGCAAATCTCTCGATGGGCTCTTCTGGTGTCTGCGGACTGGGGGCATAGAGATAATAGATTGCCAGTCCGATAAGCAATATGGCAACAAGGCTCAGTCCAATATAAATTCGTTTTATCATGAGGGTGCTTGTTCGCTAAGCTTGATGAAAACGCAACTCTACTAGAGATGCGGACTGAACCCAAAAGGATCTAACCATGTCGCAATTTCAGGTACGAAAGGATAATTTTCTCATGCAGCGTCTGGTTCCTCTGGACGCTGACACTGTCGATTCAGCACTCGCACCCGGGCAAATCAGGCTTGCCGTAGACCGCTTCTCTTTTACTGCCAATAATATTACCTACGCCGCGGCCGGCGACATGCTTGGTTACTGGCAGTTCTACCCACCTGTGGGTGAAGACAGCGCTGGCTGGGGCGTCATCCCTGTTTGGGGCTTTGCTGACGTTATCGACTCCTGTTGCGATCAGGTAACTGTGGGCGAGAGACTATTCGGTTACTTTCCTCCGGCAACGCACGTTGTTATGCAGCCAACACAAATTACTGAGTATCGACTGATGGAAGGCAGCGCACATCGGGCGGAATTGCCACTGGCTTACAACAACTATGCCCGAATCCGGCAAAGCGCAGATGCTGACAAGAAAGCAGAGGCAGAGCGCATGCTTTTATGGCCGCTCCATATCACGTCATTCTGTTTATGGGATGCCCTGAAAGATCAAAAATGGCATCAGGCCCGGCAAGTTATTCTTCTCAGCGCCTCCAGCAAAACAAGCACTGGCCTGGCGTATGCCCTGGCAAATGATCCGGACGCACCACTCACTGTGGCGCTCACCTCCTCGCACAACCTTCAACTGGTAAAGCAGCTAGGGATCTATCAGCACGCACTTACCTATGATCAGCTTGATCAAATCGATACCAGCCTACCGACCGTTATTGTCGATATGTCAGGCAATAGCGCACGGCTCAAGCAACTGGCCCAGTTGCTGGGGGATAACCTGAATTACAGTATCAGAGTCGGCCTGACCCATTGGACCAAGAGCCGAGGGGATGCTGGTTTAGACAATAGGAAAAGCGAGTTCTTCTTTGCGCCGACATACATCCAAAAGCGTATGGAAGAGTGGGGCCCGCGGGGCTTCTCTGAGCGTAGTGAGCGTTTTATGCATGCATCGGCTGCCTGGAGCCGCAACTGGTTAAAAATCAGAACTGTGGAAGGCTTGAGCGGACTGGCAGAGATCTATGCTGATATCTGCCAAGGCAAACTGGCCGCAGACGAAGGCGTTATCGTTGCACTTGCTTCAGTAAATTGAACGAGCAGGCACCACCCGCAGTTGCGGCAGGTTTACCTTGGCCTTGCTGGACACGGGCCCGTCACGCTTTCCAATCACTTCGCCGTTGCGGGCTAACAGATAGGCTGTGTCTTTTTTATAGTAAAACCAATACTGCTTTATATCTCCCCATATGCCAAGTTCTGCACCGGTTTCGTAGACATGTTCACGACCCATCCATTGTGCATGCCCAAGTTGTTTGTCGAGAGATAATCGCCAAAACCCCTTTGGAAAATGCAAATACCGCTGGTGTTCACAAAATGCCAGCGCGAACAATGGTTGGCTTGTGCGCTTGAACCCGGTATCTACCCAGAGGTAGGGCTTGAAAGCTGCCTTTTCTTCATCGAGCCATTTTTTCAAGCGGGTTATACGCTGATCAGCCAAGGCCATATCCATCCCTGTGGCGGTGCATAGCGCCCGCAAAAAACCTTCGCTGCTGTATTTGAAATCAAAGCCACCGTCATTCAGGCCGAATTCGTGGCTATCCAGTACTCTTTGCAGGCGCTCTTTGTTGGCAGAGGTTATCTTTCGATAACCCATTGCTTCAAGAATAGCCTCGCGGGGAATGGCGGCTGTGCGGAGCACCAGATCGGTTTTGAAGTTATTAATCATAGCTTCTCCTCCCTGAGTAACTCGAGAGCAGGATTTAACCGGGTGGTTTCGAACAGAGCTTTGGAGATTTGTCGGGGCGTGATTATTGTGCTCATAAGACTCTCCTGGTTAATAAGTCTATTATGAAACACCGATGCGACATCTTATGTCGCATCTAACACCACGTTACATTGTTTGCAGAGCGGTCTCGCGCATGGCTTTGAAGCCGTTGGTCCAGCGCAACAGTTCATCCAGCAGCGTCACGGCAGATCTATCAATCAGTTCGTTAGACAGAAAAACCCCCTTCTTATCAATATGGTTAGCCACCATCTGCACCATAACGCCTTCAACCATAGGCATCATCTTTAATGTAGTGATTTGCAGTTTAGCCGCCTGCACTGCACGCAATCCACCCGAGACGCCACCATAACTGACGAAACCGCAGGGTTTATAGTTCCACTCCCGATACACGTAATTGAGCGCATTCACCAACGAGGGCGGCGGGCTGTAGTTGTATTCGGGAGTCACGAATATATAAGCATCGGCAGCCGCCACACTCTCACTCCAGGCCTTGGTGTGGGCATTTTCATACTTCTGTTGCACCGGGTGAATGGGCTCGTCATACACTGGCAGATTGAACTCAGCCAGGTCGACAAGTTTGGCATCGAATCCGCCATGGCTGGCTGCAAACTCATGAAACCAGCGCGCTACGGAAGGGCCTACGCGACCCGGTCGGGTGGAACAGATAATGACATGCAGTTTCGGCAACATCAGTTCACTTCCTTTTATTGAAAACAGGAGAAGGAGATTTAAGCATCTGCACACAGATCAGACGCGTATTCGGTAGTTCGACCTCATGCTTGACTGGTACGGGCCAAACCTTTTCTAAGAGTGTCTTTGATTTCCTGTCTTAACCACTCAGGCTCCAGAATATCACAGTGAGTTGCCTGAGCAGTCAACCACCAGCGCAGGTCTTGGGTATCCCCTACGGTTACAGAAATCTCAAACATTTTTTCGTCAATCGCTGTGGTGATCTGATCGAATCCCAAAGGCGATTCAATCAGGTGGTTCAGTGTTGGCTTGTCGCATCGAAGCCTTAGAAATACCGGCTCGTTCGATATCAAAACACCCATAGCGCCCGAGTGAATATACAGGTCCAGATCAAAATCATCGGGTCGCTCTACTGGTTGCTCAACAATTTTGCCTGCTGTTGCCCTGTGCAAAACCAATTGGCGTATACCTTCCCTGCCATCGATGGTTCCAATCAGATACACGTTCGGATCCCGGAAAATCAACCCTAAGGGATGAACCCTGATTTCTTCTGGTTCTGTCCAGTTACGCGCTTGGTAAATCAATGTGCACTGATGCTCACGCAACAAAGCCTCAGTAACGGTTTCCAAAACATCCGAGTCAATCTCCGGACGACGTCCACCCAACCCGCGATTTATCACCCGCACGCGATTCGGCCACTGGCCAAGAGGGTTGCGTTCCCGAGCCAGAGTGCGATGAGCTTCAGTGAAGTGTGGCTGCAGATGAGACAAAGCTCTGGGCGGCAACACAGGAGTGAGATAGGCCCTGGCCAACTCAAAGGTTAGCGCCGCGGGAAGATCCAGAGCCGGAATAATATCCACGGTAGCCTCCCGATCAAACGACCAGCGAAAAGGCCGCGTGCTTTCGTCCACCAACAACGGAAAGTCTGTGCTCAGCTTTTCAAGATCCCGTTGTATTGAACGAATGTTAACCGAGAGATCCTGCTCTTCCAGCCGTTGCGCCAACTCAGTGGTGGTGATTGACCTTGGGTATCGAGGCACCATTCGAAGCATGGTGAGATAGCGGACAACGGTGCTGGACATCGATTAGTTCCTTACTTGGTCAGGGTACAGAGACTCGCGACATTGTTTGTCGCATGAATCGATTATAGTCTGTTCTGTTCGATCAAAACTCAAATACGCGCCCACCTAAAAGCCTGGAGTCTCACCCCTCGGGCAAATGGAATGCCTACAACTGATGACAGCCGGAGGATCGCTTATATTGAGGCCCGGAGGCGGGCGAGAAGCTCAGAGGGGGAATAGCACCAGGAAGCTTAGCAGTGACGGCGGGGCTATCTCACTTGAAGGTGACCAGCCCGGCAGAAGTCATCCTGGCAAAGAGCGCTGAAAACACAGCGGGCGCAGGAAACGTCTTTGACTTGTTAATTGCCAAGAGTCACCCCCGGATTCAGAACCCAACAACGGTCATTGTGTACGTAACCGATCGGACCATAGTACGAATGGGCTGCCGGTGCTGCGATGAGTATTAATTTACAAAGCGGCCCTAACTGCTCTTGGGTCAGCGACTGTAATCGCTTACCTATTCCTGATCTCTGATAACTCTGATGAACCGCCAGATCTGACAGGTAGCAGGCATAGTGAAAATCCGTAACACTGCGAGCGATACCAACCAACAAATCTTCATCCCAAGCGCTTACGATGAGGTTGGAATTAGCAACCATCCCTTCCATACATTCTCGGTCGTGAATTGGCCGGCGCTCCCCAAGGGTAGAGCTTTCCAACAAACCGATGAACTGATCAGTGGTAACGGGGTGATTTACCTTGAAACTGATAGTCATACTTCTCCTTGGCAATGAATGCCGGGCCAATGGCCGATCACAACAGCCAGTGATAGAAACTTACCCCGCCTATAGACGGTATTAGGATCATTACCGCCAACACACCAAGACATCCTCTGTTACTTCGCACTTGGGCGTATTCCTGCCGAGGATTATTGTCCAGCCACTGGCGATGGCAACCTCTGCAGTAAAGCTTGAGAAAACCATTGTTCCATGCCTGGATAGTTCTTTGGTCAAATTCTGAGGCCGCTCGGCAACGTGCACAGGTAAAGCTCTTTTCGATGGGCTTTCGTTCCCGGTTCAGAATGAAGAACCCTACGACTGCAGGCACACCATAAAACCATGAACTTTCAATTGAGCTGGTGCGATAAAACGCGAAACCAAGGGCAATAAGTGAGCTTAGAATGATCAGAATAGAAATGTAATCAATAGCAATTTTTCTTGGCGGTTTGATTGTATTGTGGCGACTTTTGGCTAACGCTCCCAAAGCGTTGGAAACCCCCTCAAGGACAACACCCTTTGCCCTCAGTCTATTCTGTGAATCCCGTGTTAGGTCGTATAACACACTATCTCCAACTTCAGGCCGTCTCGCAGTGGTCTTAACACTCGAAATGTGGAAAAACAGCTTCTCGGAGCCAGCTTCAGGCTGAATAAAACCAAACCCTTTTTCATCTTGCCACTGGCAAACTTTCCCTTTCATACCTTTTCCAACATCTCTTTAGCCTGACCAAGAATTTAACTCGGAGCATGACAGGCCTTCTGGTGGTGGCCCATCGGGCCGGGACTCAATGCACTTGTTCTAGCTTGGACTTGAGGGCATGATCCAAAGCCCCTTTTAGCAAACATATACAGAAAGCTACCACGGCACAGACTGCGCCTGCCTGGAAGTAGCTCACTAAGGCATCAGAAAGACCGTTAAATTGAATGAAACCCTCAATGCCTGATGGGCCAATGACCTCTCCGGACTCGCCAATTTCTCGGACAGGGCCAACGGTGACGATCAAAAAATACGCCCAAGGCAGGACAATACCGACAAGAAGACTTGTGATGAGATTTGATTTCAAAGTACCAATGCTCCGTTTGGCTTGAGGCTATAACAGCGGATCAGACCGCATTCACTTATATTGCGAAAATGCAGATTCTATATAACACCGATTTTGTCTTTCACCACGCAGCCTCATTGTCTCTACTTAACAGCAGGTTAGCCCAGCTTCCAAAGCCGCGCCACGTAATCGCTTGACTTCGGTGATGCCCCGAATAGCACCACCATACAAACCACTGGCCAACAACTCTGAGCGCTCCCGTGAAATCTGGTTATATTGGGATAAGGGGTCGGCTATTGCTTACTCGCGAAAACGAGTCCAATAAACCAAAGAAACCACTTTCCTGATAGAATCAGCGGTTCAAATGATCGCCATTCGAACAGAACTGAGCATTTAATGATTACTCGTACATCTCCAGAAACCTCCGGCAACATTGGGCCTGAACCATCCCGGCGCTTCTGCGTGGCCCCAATGATGGATTGGACAACCCCTCATTACCGTTACCTGGCCCGCCAACTCAGTCGCCGCACCCTGCTGTATACAGAGATGGTTACCACAGGTGCTCTGATTCACGGCGATACCGAGCGTTTTCTCCGGCATGATCCGGCAGAGTATCCTTTAGCCCTGCAGATCGGTGGTGGCAACCCAGAGGAACTGGCCCACTGTGCAAAACTGGCGGAGCAGTTTTCTTTTGATGAAGTGAATCTTAATGTTGGGTGCCCCAGTGATCGGGTGCAGAACAATATGATTGGTGCCTGCCTGATGGCGCATCCGGATAGGGTTGCAGCAGGTGTTCAGGCCATGCGGGCGGCCACGAATATTCCGGTTACTGTGAAGCATCGAATTGGTATTAATGGGCGCGAATCCTGGGATGAACTGTGCGAGTTTATTGAAAAGGTGGCTGCGGCCGGTTGTAAAACTTTTATCGTGCATGCCCGGATTGCCATTCTTGAAGGTCTCAGCCCGAAAGAAAACCGTGATGTTCCACCACTGAAGTACGATTGGGTGTACCGGTTGAAGGCCACCTATCCGCACCTTGAAATTATTATTAACGGCGGTATCAAGACGTTTGCTGAGTGCCACGAGCACCTTCAGCATACAGACGGTGTAATGCTGGGCCGGGAGGCCTACCATAACCCCTGGTTGCTGGCTGGTGTTGATTCCGAGTTTTTTGGGGAGTCTGGCCCTGCTACATCGCGCCATGATGCACTGCGGGCCATGTATCCGTTTATTGAGCGTGAGCTTGAGCGGGGTGTGTTTCTTGGCCATATATCCCGTCATTTACTGGGTTTATTCCACGGTATTCCCGGTGGCCGTCAGTTTCGTCGGTACATCAGTGAGAACGCGCACAAATCTGGTGCGGGGCTGGAGGTTATCCAGACTGCCCTTGAACAGGTTATAGAGCGTGATCACGCCGCCATTGCAGAAGCTTAATTGTCTCTGACTCCCTTGTTGTCTTGTTCCTGCCTGTTTTGCCCGTTATTGTAGACACAGAGCCCGCATCCGGGAGACGGATGCTCCAATAACAGCCAAACCGGGACAACAGGACGAATGACCAACAAGCTTGAACAACTGAAAACCATGACCACCGTCGTTGCCGATACCGGTGATATTGAAGCCATCGCCAAGTGGCGACCGGTGGATGCCACGACGAATCCATCCTTGCTCTTGAAAGCCGCCGCTTCAGAGGCTTATCGCCCGATGCTGGACAAGGCTGTTGCCGAAGCGCAGCGCCGTGGTGGCTCGGATGCAGAGCAGCTTACGGTGGCGACGGATATGCTGGCAGTCATAGCAGGCCGTGAAATCCTGAATCTTGTTCCTGGTGTTGTTTCAACAGAAGTTGACGCCCGGTTGTCGTTTGATACGGCAGCAACACTCGAGCGGGCACGCCGGCTGATTCGCTATTACGACGAGCAAGGCGCAGATACCAGCCGTGTGCTGATCAAGATTGCATCTACCTGGGAAGGCATTCGGGCGGCTGAGCAGTTGGAGAAAGAAGGCATTCGCTGCAATATGACTCTGCTCTTCTCGTTTGTTCAGGCGGCCGCATGCGCTCAGGCGGGCACCTTTTTGATTTCCCCGTTTGTTGGCCGAATTCTGGACTGGCACATTGCCAATAGTGGCCGTGACAGTTTTCCAGCCGAGGAAGACCCCGGCGTACAGTCTGTTACCCGTATCTATAATTATTACAAAGCCAATGATTACAACACTGTTGTTATGGGTGCCAGTTTCCGGAATACCGGCGAAATAGAAATGCTGGCGGGTTGTGATCGGTTAACCATCAGCCCTGCTCTGCTTCAGGCACTGCAAGATGATGAAGGGCACTTGCCCAGAAAGCTGTCTGCAGAGGGTGCCAGTTCGCCGGATCAATTCGGGATTATCAACGAAAACCTGTTCCGCTGGGAATCCAATGAAGATGCCATGGCAACCGAGAAGCTGGCCGATGGTATTCGTCGTTTTGCCGCAGATCAGATAGAGCTTGAAAACCGCGTGCGACAGTTATCATCAAAAGCTGCCTGACCTGACTATTAACCTCCCCCGGGTGATGTTGTCATGATTGAACGCCTGAAAAACTTATTCTCAGTGCCTGAAACCGGAAAAAAGGAACCCGACCCGCACGAGCTGGCGGTGGCGGCCATCGCGCTGATGGTTCAACTGTCGCGGGTAGACAGTACTGAGGATGAACGGGAACTACAGGTCATGATGGACTGTGCCATTCAAGCTCACCGGCTCAGCCCCGAAGAAGCAGAAAGTGTTCTCAAGAATGCCCGGAGCCAGGCGGATAAAGCGACATCTCTGTATGAGTTCACGGCGCAGATTAACGAACATCTGGATCAGAATGCCAAACAGTCACTGCTGGTGAACATCTGGCGTGTCGCCTTTGCTGATGGCCGAATCGACAAATACGAAGAGCACCTTATTCGCCGCATAGCAGAGCTGCTTGAGCTTAATCACCGGGAATACATACTTGCTCGGCATCGGGCGGAAGTGGCCCACTAACACAAGGAATCCGTATGCTAGCCATTCTTTATCCCAACACTGCGCTGGATAGCGATGAATATCGCCAAACCATGCACTACCTGGAAGCCTTGCCAGGCATTTCCATTAAAGTGCAGGAAATACAGGGTGCTACTCAGCGGCTGACCGAAGTGTATCTTCTGGGCGATACCAAATCGCTGGATATTGATGAAATTGAGGCGCTTCCCGCCGTTGAACGGGCAATCCGTATTTCGGATGATTATCGTATTCTGGGCCGGCATAAAGACAGCCACAGGCAAAGCGGCTTCACCTACAACGGCGTGGAATTCAGTCAGACCAATCTGAATGTATTTGCTGGTTTATGTGCGGTCGATGTGCCCGAGCATGTAGAAATGATGATGCAAGCTCTGGAAGACAACAACGAAGTCTGCACACGGATGGGTGCTTACAAACCCAGAACCAACCCCTATTCTTTTCAGGGACATGGTAAGGGCTGCCTGCCGTGGGTTTTTGAGAAGGCCGGCAAACATGGCATCAAAGTAATTGCTATGGAGATCACTCATGAGAGCCATATTGAAGAAATTGACACCTGCCTTGAGAAGCTGGGAAACCCGACTGGCGTACTGCTGCAGGTAGGCACCCGCAACACCCAGAATTTTGAATTGCTGAAGGCGATTGGCCGCCAGAATACCTACCCGGTCCTACTCAAGCGGGGCTTCGGCATTACCCTTAATGAATCGTTGAATGCCGCTGAATACCTTGCAAGTGAAGGCAATGCTAACGTTATATTTTGCCTGCGCGGCATGAAAACAGAAGCTGGCCAGCCCCACAGGAACATGGTGGATTTTGCTCATGTACCCGCGGTTAAGCGCCTTACCCGAATGCCGGTTTGTATCGACCCGTCGCATTCCGTAGGTACTCGCGATCAATGTCCGGATGGTATTCTGGATGTAATGCACGCCACTGCCCAAGGCGTGATTGCCGGTGCTAATATGGTGCTTGTGGACTTCCATCCAAATCCCGGAAAAGCGCTTGTAGATGGTCCACAAGCGTTGCTGATGAACGAACTGCCGGCCTACCTGGAAGATATCTACCTTTGCCACGATATGTGGAAAAAACGTCAGGCAATTTACCAACGCATGCGAGGTGAAATTACGGAATGATTGTTTACGGGCACA
>Ga0079223_10002287_pt1 | contig 11812 bp, 11 predicted proteins | sample Stecom2011_FD_75072 | JGI IMG/M metagenome (GOLD analysis project Ga0079223, IMG submission 75072) | Agricultural soil microbial communities from Utah to study Nitrogen management - Steer compost 2011 | ecosystem: Environmental > Terrestrial > Soil > Agricultural land | place: USA: Utah...
TAATGAATTACTTTCTTCAACTGATTCAGCTTTTCTTACAAATGAAGCATTATTCTTTTTTAAAATATTAATTATTAATTCAGCATCTTCTTCAACAACACTTCCTCTTCCATCGACTTCCAACAGAAGAATTGCATCACTGTTACGAGGCAGGCCAATATGAGTGAAATCTTCTACACAATTTATTGTTGTATTATCAAGAAACTCCATCATACTCGGAACAATATGCGCGGCCACAATATCGGAAACAGCTTTTGCACTATCAGTAAGCTTATCAAAATATGCAAGCATCGTTATTGATTTTGCGGGTTTAGGTATTAATTTCAATAAAATTTTAGTAATGATACCAAGAGTACCTTCACTGCCTACTATAAAATCACGAAGATTATAACCAGCAACATCCTTCATATTTTTACCGCCGGTTTTTAGTATATCACCGTTAGGTAAAATCATTTCCGCACCGAGTACATAATTTTTAGTAACGCCATACTTTAATCCTCGTAAACCACCGGCATTGTTTGCAACATTGCCTCCGATTGTACAAACATTTAAGCTGCCTGGATCGGGAGGATAAAAGAGTCCGTATTTTTCAACTTCCTTCTGGAGTACGCCTGTTACAACCCCGGGTTGAACAGTAGCAGTAAGATTCTGATTATCAATTTCAATTATTTTATTCCATTTTGTCATTACAAGAACAACAGAATTTTCAACTGGAATAGCACCGCCGCTTAAACCTGTTCCTGCTCCTCTCGGTACAATATTAAATTTTTCCTGATTTGCGAGTTTAACTATTTCAGATATTTGTTCTTCAGTTTCAGGAAATACAATTGCTTCAGGAAGATATTGATAGACTTGTGTACCATCGTATGAATAACTAAGCTTATCTTCCTGTGAACCGAAATATCGCCCACTCCCTACTATCTTTTTTAATTTTTCTTTGATTTGTTCGTTCATAATTTCATTAAAAATGTTGTATATAATTTAAGAATAATTTAAAGACAAGTTAAGACAGGATAAAAATAAAAAAGGCAGATAATCAAAAAGATTATCTGCCTTTAAATAAAGGAGAAGCGAATAACTATTTATTATTTAACATTCTCTTATAAAGAGTATCATTATTAACAATATTGATTGCAGTTAGAAATTGTGGATCGTGATTAAGAAGCTCTTCAATCTTTCCTTCCAATCCTATATATCTTGATGCAAGTTCAGATTTAATTTCTTTAATAATCTCTTCACGGGAAATATTTAAATGCATAGTGTAATTCTTGCTAAAGTGACTTTTAGCTTTTTCAAGATCAGCTATAATTGCATCATTAAAACTTTTCTTTTTAGCATCTGCAATTAAAAACTCAAGTTGCTTTTCTTCATCAGATGAATAGGAATAATTATTCGTCTTAAGAAATTCCCTGAATTCATCAAACACTGCTTCATCTTTGACAGAAGAAAAATCACTGTCGAGATGCTGATAATAATAGTAATCTGCAAATTTAAATATATATCCTTTGGCGAGAAGATCTGCAGTTATACCATTCTCATTTCCATATTCAACTATGGAATCAGGAGTAATTCCACCTGAACCATAAACAAGCCTGTTATTATCTGTAGAGAACGGAGTTGTAATCAATGAATCAACATTTATAAAGATATCATTATCTTTTGAGTAATCAATTTTCTGAATACATCTTCCGCTGGGTGTATAATACCTTGCAGTAGTTATCTTTATTGAAGTATTATAGTTTAAAGGAGTAATAGTCTGCACCAGCCCTTTACCAAAAGATTTAGTCCCAACAATAACTCCTCTGTCGTGATCCTGAATGGCACCTGCAACAATTTCGGAAGCAGAAGCTGAACCTTCATTTATTAATATTACTAATTTTGCATCACCTATTAATGGCTCCTGTTTAGCAAAATAATCTCTCTTTGATTCAGGATATCTTCCTTTAGTGGTAACTATGAGCTGGCCTTTTTCAATAAACTTATCTGCTATATCAACTGCAACATCGAGAAGACCACCCGGGTTGCCCCTGAGATCAAGAATAACAGAATGAATTTCTTTTTGTTCTTTTAATTCTTTAAGAGCACGTCTTACTTCATCATCTGCTGAACGGCTGAAGTTTGTTAATTTAAGATAGACATTATTACTGTTTTCAGGATAGAAGCCATAGTATGTTAAGTTTTTAAGAATAACTTCTTCTCTTATAAGATTAAAAGAAAGAGTATCGTGGTCACCATTTCTTAAAACTTTAAGATTAACTTCTGTACCTGGCTCCCCTTTTACCAATGTAGAAATGATATTAATGTTATCAGGAGTAATTTTGACTCCGTTTGCTTCAATTAAAATATCGCCTATTCTCAAACCCTGTTTCTGAGCAGAATAACCATCGAGCACTTCAACAACTGTAACTTTGTCTGCCCTTATTCCAATAGAAATTCCGACGCCACCATATTTTCCGTTGGTTATAAGTTCAATATCACCTTTCTTCTCTTCATCAATAAAAACAGTATAAGGATCAAGGGAGTTGAGCATTCCTTTAATACCGGCTTCCATAAACTTTTCGGGATCAATTTCATCAACATAGTTTAATGAGATTTCTTTATAGACCGTTCCGAACAGGTCTATGTTTTTAGAAATTTCAAAATAAATATCATCTTTACCGGCAAAGAAACCGGAGAATAAAACGATAACAACAAATGACATTACATAGCCGAAAAGTTTACCTCTCATAGGTGCTCCTTTTTTCTAACATATTTATTTCATTAACGATTCTTTGGTGTATTTCATCTATAGTCATAGTTCCATCAATAATTCTGAACCTTGAATTACCTTCAGCCAGTTTGAGATAACCATTTCTTACTTTTTCAAAAAAATTACTATCTGAAACTTCAATTCTGTCAAGGTCTTTGTTTTGCTTTCTCAGCTCTGCAACTTTTACCGGGATATCAATAAAAAAAGTTATGTCGGGAACTGTTTCTCCAATAGCGAGCTTATTTATGTGCTCAACAATATTAATATCAATTCCTCTGCCAAAGCCCTGATAAGCTGTGGTGGAATCATGAAACCGGTCGGAGATAACATATACTCCTTCTTTAAGGTAAGGTCTGATTTTCTCTCTTACTAACTGGGCTCTGCTTGCTGAGAAAAGGAAGATTTCGGTTTCCATCATCATATGAAAATGTTTTTTGTCAAGCAGAACCTCCCTGATCTTTTCAGAAATCTCAGTACCCCCTGGTTCCCTGATTAACTCAACACGTTTTTTTTCTTTAACAAGATAGGCTCTCAGAAGTTCCACCTGTGTGGATTTTCCGGAGCAGTCTATTCCTTCAAAGGTTATGAACATATATTATGAATAGCACTAATGAGAAAATAAAATTAATTTCTTTTTTTATTTAGAGTATATTCTACCAAATAATTGTAGAATATTTACTACCCGTACTGCCCATGGTCAACAACATTAAAGATGGTAGACCCGGAGTTAATTATATTTTTTAATTATATATCTTAACCTGTCTGGTTTAGTATAAATTAACGAGGTATTTTTTGGTATCTCTACATGTGGTGCTACACTACCCAAGGTATCAAGAACAACATCCCTGTAATAAACATAGGTCTTAATTTCATCCTCATTTAATTTTCCAAGAATATTTATTCCTCCCCTTAATCCTACACTAATTCTGTTTGGCAGAAGAACAACTTCCCTGTCCCCTGGTATATCAATTACCGAGACCACAAGGTTATCAAAATTTTTATCTACAATTTTTTGCACATCGAGAGTAATTGAAGCGGTATTAACAGAATAATTCATACCGGTAATACTTTTTAAGTTAACCTGTTCTACTACACGTGAATCGAGGTCGGATAATTTAATCTCTTCTGTAAAAACTGAATTAATTCTTTTAAGATAACTCGTCGGACCGGAGATTATTGTTGAATCAGGAAATACTTTTATTTCTGTTGCTAATCCATAACCTGGCTTAAATTCAAGGTTAAGATCGGGAATAATCTTCACTTTCTTTTCACTTATTCGTTCTATATAAATTGATAAGGTGTCAGGGCTTAAATCAATAACTTCCATATCAGATGAAAGCCATTGATTATCTGAAAGATAATTATGAAGATTAAAATATTTTCTTCCTGTATCATTGCCTGCTGAAATAATATATTCACTTTCGGCACCAAGATTAACTGCAACAAGCTTCCAGCCGTTGCCCCTGATTTTAGCAGAGATTTTTTCAGGAAGTTTCGTTCCGCTTGAGTATCCTTCAGGGAAATTTATTACTCTTACAGGAAACTCAATTGTTATATAATAATCTTTGGAGAGGGATATTGAACCCCACAGCAGGAATGAAAAGAAGAGTGATATTATTACTATATGTAAATTTTTTCTCACAACAGCAAATATAACTTTAAATGAAAATAAAAAAACTCCACATAGGTGGAGTTCTTAAAATTTACATACAAAAAATTTCAGGCAAGGCTTTTAAAATGATCAAGAAGTTCCCTCCTGTTTGCTCTGGAAATTTCTCTTCCCTGGATAGGGAATCCTTCTGTACTTCTCGCAAGTCGTCTTAACTGGTGCACACTCAATATTTCAATCTCCCGTAAATTAATTTTTCCTGATGAAACAGATTCAGAAGATTCAACTCCCAAAGCTTCTTTTCTTAAACGTGAAATAGTATCACTGGGAGAAAAATCATTTTTTGTATCAATTATTTTATCCTCAGTTTCCGATGTTTCTTTTATTTTAGTTTCAACAGAAGCCTCATTATCTTCCGAAATTCTTTCCACCGCGGAAACTAATTTCTTTTCAGGATCCGAGAATGATTTTATTTCCCTTCTTACTTTTTTTACAGGAATATTTTTATTCTCTTTTACAGGAACATTTTTATCCTCTTTTAATTCAGGAAATAAAATTGCTAATTGCGGATCAGGTTGAGAGATAACGAGTTTGGAAACCAATTCTCCTACACGACTTGCTGCTGCTGCACCGGCTTCAACAGAAGCTTTAACATCGGCAGTTTCGCCGGTAATTTTTATTGTTACTAATGCAGGGTCTGTAATTTCTTTACCGATGAGTTTTACATTTGCCGTTTTTAGCATGACATCGGCAGCTTCAATTGCTGCAACAAGACCCCTGGTTTCAATTAATCCTAATGCTTTTGACATAATTTATTTTCCTTTAGGAAGAAGAACTTCAACACCGGAATGAGGATGAGGAATCACATGTACAGAAACAACTTCACCTACTCTTTTCGCTGCTACTCCGCCTGCTTCTGTGGCAGTTTTAACTGCTCCCAAATCTCCTCTAATCATAACGGTCACATAATCTCCGCCGATATTTTCCTTTCCTAATAATTCAACCTTTGCAGTTTTAACCATTGTATCTGCAGCTTCAATAGCACTAACAAGACTTTTTGTTTCTACCATTCCGAGTGCGTCCAAAGACATAAGATGCTCCGAGGTGAATATTTAAGCTATCCGAAAATATGGTTAATGGTTTTAATAGTCAATTGAATTTAATAAAGAGGTGTAAATATGATTTTAAAAACTAATTTACTTTTTTCTGCTGTTAAGATACTCCTGCAGTATAATTGCAGCCGAATGGCGGTCGAGCAAACCTTTATCTCTTCTCTTATTTTTTTTTGTAACTGACTCTATAATTTTTTCCCCTGCAATTAATGATGTGTAACCTTCATCCCAGTTAATTACTTCAATTCCAAGTTCATTAATTTTTTTCTTTAACGAAAGAATTTTATTCTTCAGTTCATTCGTACTTTTGTTAACTCCATCGGGAACACCAAGAATTACTTTTTCAACATTTTGTGCCCGAAATATTTTTTTTAATTCATCAATTAAGCTGCTGTTGTTGGGAATGGTTTTAAATGGATATGCAAATATCTTTAAAGGGTCACTTAATGCTATTCCAATTCTTTTCATGCCAAAATCAATTGAGAGTATTCGTGTTTCCTGGTTTGTCATTTTAGTTGAGGTGTGAATTGCCTTCGAATCTTTCAACAGAGTAAACACCTTTAATCTTTTTAAGGCGTTCAATTATTTTTGAGAGATGATCGATGTTATGAACATAAAGTGTAACACTTCCCTCAAATGTTGAATTACTCGTGTTGATATTAATTGATTTGATATTAGTATTCTGATATGAAACAATTGAATGAGAAATTTCATTAAGAATGCCGGGACTATCCTCACCCATTACGGTTAACCCGGCAACAAATAGATTTGATTCTGATTCAGGCCATTGTACAGGAACTAATTTACTTCCGTCTATTTCAGATAATTTTATAAGAGTGCTGCATGTTTTTCGGTGAATCTTTATACCTTCTCCGACAGTTATATAACCAATTACAGGATCGCCGGGAATAGGATTGCAGCATTTTGCATAAGAGTACATAACATTGCTATCCAGTCCTTCAACTAAAACACCACCTGCAGAACTTCTTGCCGTATCTGCAAAAGTATTGAATTCAAGAACAGGTACTTTTTCTTTCTTCTCTTTTTCTTTGGATGCAGTTAATATTTCATCGAGATTTACTTTTCCCTGGGCAATAACTTTAAACATGTGGCGGGGATTATCAAACTTCAGACTTGCTGCAAGTTTATCCAGATCATTTTGTGTAAATGAGAGTTTGAATTTTTTGGTTTTCTTTTCCCAAATCTCTTTGCCTGCTTTAACAATATCATCTTCCTCTTTTTTAAGCCACTTTCTTATTGCAGTTCTGGCTTTATGAGTTGTAACAAATTTTATCCAGTTTTTATTCGGGTGCTGATTTTTTGAGGTTATAATTTCAACCTGGTCACCACTGTGAAGTATTGTATCGAGAGGAACAATTTTACCATTTACTTTTGCACCGATACAATGATAACCCACTTTGCTGTGTATATCAAATGCAAAATCAACAGGAGTTGAATTTACAGGGAGCCTTCTTAAATCACCCTTAGGTGTAAAGACATAAATTTCATCCTGGTAGAGATTAAGTTTAAAACTCTCCATTAAATCTTTACGTGCTTCATCCTTGGAAGCATTTTCAAAAATATCTCTTATCCAGTTAACCTAGTTTTCAAGATCTTTGTCACTTGCAGATTTATTTTCTTTATATCTCCAGTGAGCAGCCACACCTCTTTCGGCTACCTCATGCATGCTTCTTGTTCTTATCTGAACTTCAACAAGGCGACCTTCGGGTCCGACTACAGTTGTATGAATTGACTGATAATTATTTGTTTTAGGAATAGATATATAATCTTTAAAACGATCGGGAACAGGAAGATAAATCTGGTTTACAATACCAAGTGTAGTATAACAATCGTAAGTATTCTGGGTATCAAGAATAATTCTTATTGCAAAGAGATCATAAATTTCTTCGAAGGGTTTATTCCTTCGCACCATCTTTCTGTAAATGCTGTAAAGATGTTTTGGTCTTCCGCTTATTTCATATTTAAGTTTGTATTCATCGAGTTTTTCTATAATTGGTTCAGCAAATTTTTTTATATATGATTCACGTTCTTTTCTTTTTGCAGCGACTTTCTTTACAAGCTCTTCATACGCATCTCTATTTAAATATTTGAATGAAAGATCTTCAAACTCCCATTTAATTCTACCAAGACCAAACCTGTGTGCAAAGGGAGCATAAATTTCAAGAGTTTCCTGTGCTATTCTTCTCTGCTTCTCAGGATTAACAAAATCAAGTGTCCTCATATTGTGAAGCCTGTCAGCAAACTTTACGAGAATAACCTTTACATCTTTAACCATTGAGAGGAGAAGTTTACGGTAATTTTCAGCTTTGGTAATCTCCTGGCCTTTAAATATTCCGCTTATCTTTGTAACACCATCAACAATCTCAGCAACTTCACTCCCGAATTCTTTTTCAAGCAGGCTTATATTGAAATCTGTATCTTCAGCAACATCATGCAAAAGAGAGCTTGCAACTGTAATATCATCGAGAGGCAGTTCTTCGGCAACAATAAGTGCAACATGGTATGGGTGAATGAAATATGGATCGCCTGATGCACGGAGATCATTCTTATGCGCTTCAACGGAAAACTCAAAGCTCTTTTTTATAAGATCTTCATTAACCGAAGGCAGATTCTGCCTGCAGCTTTTAAGAAGTTCCTCGAGCATTTTCTTATATTTTAATTCACCTGCTGCCATAAACATTTGTATCTGACAATCTAACTTAAAGTTCCGTTTTATGTAAATCTCACTTAATTTACCTTTTTTATATGATTAGGTAAAGTCATTGAGAGGAGATTATTTTCCTATCCTGCTACTTTTTATAAGTTCTTTATGAAGATTTTTCACTCTGTCGAGCCTTTCTTCCAGCAAATCCAATTCATAGTCTGAAAAGTCTTTTATTGAAAGGATTTCATTACATAATCTTAAAGATTTTTGTTGCTCCCCTGCTTTATAATATTGTTGGGCAATGAGATGTTTAAGCAGAACCTCATTGTAACGGTTAGGTTTTTCTTCGGAAGAGAAAGAATGAAGTATCTTATAATATTCTTCTACAGCCTTAAGAAGATCAATATCTTCATAAGCTCTTGCAAGACCAAATCTGAAAAACCTGCAATCAGGATAATCTTTTAAGATTGATTCGGCAAGTTTAACTGCTTTTGCTGGTTCTTTCCTGTCAATATAAATCCATATAAGTGAATGAATTGCCAGCCAGGAATTATAGGATGAATTTGCTACCGCTTTTTCCAGATACTGGATTCCTTCAATTCTTTCATCAGCAATAAAAGGAATAAAACTTGTTTCTTTGCTTTTCCAGTATTTGTAAGTACCAATAGCTGTTAATGATTCATAAAAAGATGGATTCCGTTCGAGACAATGTTCAAAAAGTTTAACAGATTTTAATCCCTGACCAAATGCTGAAAGCCAGTTTCCCTTCAGTGCATTGTAATAAGCCTCATAACCATTTGCCAAAGCAAGAAAATAATAGTTCCATATATTCGATTCATCATCCTCAATTAATTCTTCAGCCTGCTCTGCTGCTTCATCCAATTTCTGGATAATAAATTGATTGTTATATGGAATAGCCAGGTCAGAAGCCTTGGCAATTTCTGCAGCAGCCTGATAAATTTTTCCTAAAGGAATTTCAGGAAATTTTTTTTCAAGAATTACAAAGCTTTTCTTTGCAAGATCATAATCCTGGAGTAAAATTTTTTCTATTCCTGTTTTTAGTAATGAATCAACAAATGGGTCGGGGTAAGTTTGAGAATGAATAGAAACTGGAAAGAAAAAAAATAAAAATAAAAGGATTAATAAAACTCTTTTGCATGAATGCACAGATGAATAGATACACGAAATGATTGGGTGATTGTTTTTATAAAGTTCCAAAAGTCCTGTCACCTGCATCACCAAGTCCCGGCAAAATATAACCTTTGGAATTCAATTGTCTGTCTAATGCAGCACCAAAAATTTTAACATCGGGGTGTTTTCTATTTAATTTTCTGATGCCTTCGGGAGCTGCAACAAGGCATGCAAAAAATATTTCCTTACCATTTTTTTTCTTAATGTACTTTAAAGCTTCGGAAGCACTGCCCCCTGTTGCAAGCATTGGGTCAAGAATAATAATTCTTGAACTATTTTTAATCTTTGGTACTTTGAAATAATATTCAAACGGCAGAAGAGTTTCTTCATTCCGCTGCAGACCGATGTGACCAACTTTTGATTCAGGAATAACATCCAGAAAACCATTTACCATACTTAATCCTGCTCTTAAAACAGGAATAAGAACAACCTCCTGGTTTATACGGTAACCTTTGGTTTTTTCTAGCGGAGTTTCAACAGAAATAGTTTTTAATTTAAGGTCTTTATTTATTTCAACAGCCAGAATATTTGATAATCTTCTTACTGCTGTCCTGAATAATTCAACACCTGTTTTTTTATCTCTTATAATTGTTATATCACGTTTAATTAAAGGATGGTCAATAAGATTGAACCGGAGAGAATTTTTCTTCACTATTTATCCTTAAATAATTTTCCTCAGGTAAAGATAATAAATTTATTGATGGTGACAGCAGCGGAACAAATTCGAAATTTATCATTTCTTCTTAAAAACTAAAGTAAAGGGAACTCCTTCAAAACCAAAATGCTTTCTTATTATTCTATCAAGAAATCTCCTGTAATGCTCAGGAACTTCTTTGGGGTAATTAGTCAGAAAAATAAAAACAGGATAGTGCTCTCCACCCTGGGTAATATACTTTATTTTAACTTCTTTACCTGTTCCTGTTGAAGGAGGAGGATTTTTTTCAATTTCGGGAAGAATAGTATCATTTAAAGTACTTGTAGGAATTTTCTTTTTTCTTTCTTCACTAATTTTTTTACTGAGATCAATCAGTTTATATATTCTTTGTTTTGTTAAAGCTGAAATAAAAATTACCGGAATATATCCATACATACCCATTTTCTCACGGATAGCTTTTTCATATTGTGCAGCAGTGTTTGTATCCTTTTCAACAAGATCCCATTTGTTTACTGCAATAATAATTCCTTTTCTTCTCCTTATTGCTTCATCAATAATTTTCTGATCCTGCTTCTCAAGTCCCGCAACTGCATCAAGCATAACAATTGCAACATCGCACTCACCGATGGCTTTAAGTGTTCGGACTGCAGAGTAAAATTCTATACTCTCTTCAATCTTCTTTTTTTTGCGGAGACCTGCTGTATCGATTAGTAAAATTTCTTCACCATAATATTTTAAAACCGAATCAATACTGTCTCTTGTTGTACCGGGAATATCTGTAACAATACTTCTGTCATAACCAAGAAGAGAATTAGTAAGAGAAGATTTTCCCACATTTGGTCTGCCTACTATAGCAAGCTTAAGTCTTGGATCTTCGGCTTCTTCTTCTACAGGTTTAAAATTTGCAGTAAGTACATCCAGAAAATCACCTGTCTTTCTGCCCATTAAAGCTGAGATATCATAAACTTCAGGTACACCAAGTTTATAGAATTCTGCAGCAGCAGCTTCATAGTGTTCGGAGTCAACTTTATTTACAAGAAGATAAAAATTCTGTTTAGATGCACGGAGCATATTTGCAATTTCAATATCGACAGGATTTATACCTGTTCTAACATCGACTAAAAAAATAATTGCATCAGCTTCGGTTATTGCAATTTCAACCTGTTCACGAATAGCTTTCTCAAATAAATCAGTTGAGTCAGGGACATAGCCGCCTGTATCGATCAGCTTAAATTCTTTCCCGTTCCACTCAACTTCGCCGTAGTTGCGGTCGCGTGTAACTCCGCTTACATTATCCACAATGGCATCTCTTTTTCCAACCAACCTGTTAAAAAGAGTTGATTTGCCTACATTAGGTCTTCCTACTATTACTACAATTGGTGTTTTCATATCTTTTCATTAATTCTGGAGTTACAAATATAAGGAAGGAGATTTAATTGTTTAATTGTTTAATTGTTTAATTGATTAATTGTTGAATGGTCGGTAATAAAAGAATCATTAGTATAGAAAATATCAATATTACTTTTTTCATTTTTGATTCCCATTAAATTTTTAATAATTATTTAATTAATAATGCTTTTACTGTCTGTGAATATTTATCAGCAGTTAATCTGATTAAATAAACACCCGAAGGAAGTAATTTCCCATTACTATCCTTTGCTTCCCAATCAATCCTATAATTGCCTGGAGATATTTCTTCATCTAACAATGTTATTATTTCTTTCCCTAAAATGTTATACACTTTAATATTAGTATTCGACTGTTCAGAAATATCAAATTCAATTTTGGTTTCAGGATTAAAGGGATTAGGATAGTTTTGAAATAATTGAAA
>Ga0079223_10002290_pt1 | contig 11809 bp, 8 predicted proteins | sample Stecom2011_FD_75072 | JGI IMG/M metagenome (GOLD analysis project Ga0079223, IMG submission 75072) | Agricultural soil microbial communities from Utah to study Nitrogen management - Steer compost 2011 | ecosystem: Environmental > Terrestrial > Soil > Agricultural land | place: USA: Utah...
GGATCGCTATGAAGCATGTTATGTGCTTCCACTTGAATGTTTAACTTCCGGAAAACTTTGATCATCTCCCGGACTATCAGCAAAGTGTTACCTGTCCCGCTGAAATAATAGAAAGCAACTTTTTTCCTGTTCATCTCTTCAAACTCCATGAGTTATCCCTGAAAACACTCCAGTTGATAAAACTCTGTTATGATGACTAGATTCCGTAATGATCCATTTTGATACTCAATCCTTTAAAAGATTTTCCCGGTCCGGATTATCTAAATAAATTACCATGCGAAAAAAGATGGTACGCCTGAAGGGATTCGAACCCCAAACCGTCTGATCCGTAGTCAGATGCTCTATCCAATTGAGCTACAGGCGCACAATATATTCCAGAAAATATATTGAGCATATCTGTCAAGCACATTCTCTCTGTATCCAGCTGTAGAAGCCATAAACCTCCTTTCGTTCTCCTCTCTGCTTCAGAATTATTACGCTGCAGTTTTGACCGACAGGTAGATAGATAATTAAAAAAATATAACATAAATAGAGAAAATGCTTGCCAGTATTTCCTTCCTATCCATAACGTCGTCCAGAAATGTGGCAACACGAGATTTGGTGTTGTCTGACGCTAATGAAAAAAATCAGTAAACTGGCTAAGGATAATAAAATGAATTTATTGGTAAATGTTAGCATGTACTCCGGTTCTCCAATCTTGTCTGAAAAACTGCTTATCCCAAACAAGTCATATAAGGTAACAAGAATATGATAGTTGATATCTTCCTCTCGTTCCTGGCGTTTTTCCTCTACTTACAGTTAGGGCTCTATGTTCTCTTTACAAAGTCAGGTTCTAAAGTAAATCGTTCCTTTTTCTATCTCTGTCTGAGCCTGGTAATCTGGTCTTTCGGATTTATGTTCATACATGCATCGACAGATAAGCAGATTGTCGTGTTCTGGGAGACTGTAGCCTCATTCGGATGGATATTTTTCCCGGCTTTACTGGTAAATTTCTTCTTCGATCTTAACAGGGCACAGAGTCTGCTTTTTAAGAGTATAACGAAGCTGGCATTTTTTCTGGCAGGAATTCTTTTCTTTATTCAATCGATTCTGGGCAATCTTCTGACGAATGAGTATGTCTATATAGATGAGCAGTGGGTCTTCAAACCGGATATAGAATCCATCTGGTATCTCTCTTTCATGATCTACCTGGTTCTCTCAATTGGAATCAGTTTCTATCTGCTGATCAACTGGAGCTTCAAAACGCAAGTCAGGAAGGAGAAGAAGCAATCGCAGATCATAATGGCCACTCTAACTCTATATTTTGCCGGGATATTCCTGAACAGTTATTTACTTCCGATTATCCAGCCTGTAGATTTTCCTTCCCTGATCCATGTTACTTCGTTTCTCTGGGTAATCGGTTTCAGCTATGCCATAGTAAGATACAAATTTCTGGTCATTACTCCCCAGATCGCAGCCAATGAGATCATAGCCAATATGAAAGAGCTTCTCTTTTTTCTCGATAGTGAGGGGAAGATAATCAGGATCAACCAATTTACTCAGGATATACTTGGTTTTGACTGGCCGGAGATTATCAACAAACCTTTCGAAAGCATCCTGATAGATAAGGATCTGGCCCAGCAGTTGCTATCCGGGCAGAATGATCTTGAGGATGTAAAACAGCACGATTACTATCTTCGCAAGAAGAATGGCGAGATCATACCATTCAATCTCTCTTCTGCAGAGGTTAAGGATGATGCCGGTGATATTCTCGGGACTATTATCGTCGGTTATGACGTCCGATATGAGAAGATGCTGGAAGAGGCTTTACGAAGCAGTGAAAAGAAGTACAGGGAGCTCTATACTATGGTGAGGCTGATGTGTGACAACGTTCCCGATCTCATCTGGGCTAAGGATCTGGACCGCAAGTATATCTTTGCCAACAAAGCTACCTGCGAGAAACTTCTGAATACAGAAAATCCTGAAGAGCCGATCGGTCAGAGTGACGAGTTTTTCTATCAGCGTGAGAGGGATTCACGCAGCGACAACAAACAGTGGTTTACCTTTGCAGACGATATTGTCGATTCTGACAGGATGACGATCGAGAAACGTGAGCCGGGCCGTTACCTTGAATCGGGATTCGTTCGAGGCCAGTTCACCTTTTTTGATGTTCATAAGGCACCGTTCTGGGATGAGAATGGGGAGATGATTGGAATAGTCGGTTGTGGCCGGGACGTTACCCAGGAGAAGAGAGTCGAAGAGGAACGACTGAAGGCAGAATTAGCTCTTCATAAAGAGAAAGAACTCTTATCGGTTACTCTCAAGTCAATCGGAGATGGTGTTATCAGTACCGATATTTCAGGAAGAATAATCTTGATGAATAGTGTTGCAGAAGACCTTACCGGCTGGAAGAAGGAAGAAGCCCTGGGAAGACAATTCTCTCAGGTCTATCGGATCGTGAATCCGAAAACTGAAGAGGAATACAATAATCCTGTCCGGTCAGTTCTGGATTCCGGTAAGATTGTTACGTATGATCACTATCCGATTCTTCTTACAAGAACAGGAAAACGGTTGTTCGTCTCTAACAGTGGAGCTCCGATATACAATCAGAACGGGATCATAATCGGAGTAGTGGTAGCCTTCAGTGATGTTACTCAGAAACAGAGGATCGAGCAGGAATTGATCAAGATACAGAAACTGGAGACAGTAGGAGCTCTGGCTGGAGGAATAGCCCACGATTTTAACAACATCCTCACTGCCATAATGGGAAATATCTCTATGGTAATCAGAAAACTGAGGAGAGAGCGTGGATTCGAGAGTCTGACAGGGCGGCTCTATACAGCAGAGAAGGCTTGTTTCAGGGCAAAGGATCTCTCACGGCAGTTATTGACCTTCTCCAGGGGTGGCGATCCGATCAAGAAGATCATCAAACTCGAGAAGACGATAGAGGATACCGTTCTCTTTGCTGCCAAGGGTTCAAAGGTTAATTGTCATTTGAATATATCTGATGATCTTAAAGCAGTCGAAGTCGACGAAAACCAGATATGCCAGGTTATTAACAATCTGGTTATTAATGCTCTTCAGGCCATGCCGGATGGTGGTGATTTGACGGTTAATGCCGATAATATCGAAATAGGGGAGAAGTCTGATTTGCCACTGAGAGCTGGAGAATATATAAGAATGGAGATCGCTGATACCGGTGAAGGAATAGCAGCAGAACAACTGGAACAGATATTCGATCCCTTCTATACGACGAAACAGGAAGGTAGCGGCCTCGGCCTCTCTATCAGTTTCAATATAATGACACGGCATGATGGTTATTTGCTCGCCGCTTCAAAACCGGGGGAGGGTTCACTATTTACGATGTTCATTCCGGTTACCCGCGGGGAATATGTGCCGGAGAGTAAAGAGAAGATCGAACTGTCGTTTAAAGGAGAGGGGAAGGTTATTCTGATGGATGACGATCTGGAGATCAGAATGACTCTTGGTAATATGCTCGAGTCACTCGGTTTCCAGGTTATAGCAACCCAGAATGGAGAAGAGACTCTCGATATTTTTCAGAAGGCTAAAGCTATCGGAGAAGAAATATCTTTTCTGATTCTCGATCTGATCATTATTCAGGGTATGGGTGGTAAGGAGACCATTACAAAATTGAAAGAGATAGATCCGGATATCAAGGCGATTGTTTCCAGCGGTTATTCCAATGACCCGGTAATAGCCGAATATGCAGATTACGGTTTCGACAGCGCCATAGAGAAACCCTATACTATCAGCAACTTGATCAGAGCTATCAACAGCATGCTTAAGAGTTAGAGATCCTATTCCAATATCGATTCTACTGGAAATACACGATCAGAGAGACAGACTTACCCTTTCTTCATTTCAAAGGATCCCAATCAATCCTTACCCAAATTACAAACAAAAAAACATCGCAACAACTTTAAGCTGTTGCGATGTTCTGTCTAATTCTATTCTCTTACTCTGTTAATGAGATCTACGCAGGTTATGTTCTCCGCTGCTGTGCGGAGATAACCAGGTAATTATTATATCTCAACATTCAGAGCAATCACAAAGGACAGTTTACGGTAAGAGCTTTGGAGCCAGTTCCGGTTGTCTCTGTCTCTGGATCTCTATCTCTTCTGATACATCCTGATGCCTGAACCTTCGTTCGTGAATCGAGGGCAGGATAGTAGCTTTTAGCAGGATAATAAGCTCTTTGTTCTGGACTTCCTGACGATTATATCCGGTAAAATACCTGATCCCGAATACCCACCACGGTAGATCCTTCAGGAAGGGTATCCCCTTACGAAGATGCCGCGTGCCGGTCGTTGTCAGGCCACCAATAATAGTCTCCTCACCGCTGTAGAGAGTCTTATGGCTGTTTACTTCTGCTGTAGCTTTGGAATATCCTGTCGGATTGGGTTGTGCCGTGCTGCGTTCGACCCTGATATCCATCTTGATCGCCTTTTCTCCCTCTTCATCGAGGATGACGGTCGGAGTAACCCTGACGATTGTTCCTGATTGAACCTCGACTTCTCTGGCCTGTTCGACTTCTACTCCGGTAGTAGTAATACCGGCAAGCAGGATAGTATAGTCAACACCATCCTGGACACTTCCAGTTTCACCGGAGGTAACTGTAACCTGGGGTGTGGAGATCACATGTCCATTGTCAGTTGCAGCCAGTGATTTGAAGAGGGTATTGACATCAATCGAAGTAGAGCCGATATCAAAACCTCTATTTCCCAGATCGACCGTTAACAGGTCTTCAGCCAGCTGGTTCGTGCTGACCAGATCGGCATTGATCCTGACCCGGCCACCGACAAAGGTACTCCAGTCTATTCCGAGTTCTCTGACAGTATGAAAATCAGCTTCGAAGAATGTAGCTTCGATCAGGATATCATCCAGATACTCAACCTCTTTATCATCGGGAGCTTTCAGGTCACTCTCTTTCCGGATTACATAGGCGTTTTCCCGTTCCTGAACCAAAAGTTCATTATTCCTCAGTATACTGTAAAACGCGGCTTTCCAGTGAATACGGTCGAGATTGATCCCTATAGGGGCATCAAAATCTGACATATCGAGAAGAACCTTGTTTTCGTGCTGGCGATACAGAGTGTCGAATATCCTGACTGCATCGGGGAAACGAACATTTTCCGACAGGCTGATCAAATCCTTTTCGCCTTGTGGTGCGGCATACAAGCCACAAGTAGCGATACAGAGCATGAGTGCTACTAGTGTTGAATAAATTAATTTACTTCTCATTATAAAGAACTCCCATGTTTATTCCACTGATGAATCCCAACAGGGTCATTCTTCTCAGTTCTCCTTTTTCTGGTTTTCATCAATGGATACTCCTTGTTTAATTGTTATTGAGCCTCTATCTGAAGACGGATCTCTTCAGCCAGCCCGGTAGGACTTATACGGAATACAACTTCTTGATTTATCCAATCAATCTCTATTAAACTACCATATCTGATCTCGTCTCCGGGATACATAACTTGGATATTCCCGGTTCGACGGTTTCTAATAAATATACGTTCCTGGGTCATGCCCACAACCATGATTTCGGAGATATCGAGCTTTTCTCTGAGCTCTTCACTATCCATAGGTTGATGGATTCTGGGATAGAAGATATTATATACCAGCCTTCTTTCCCGGAGATTCTTAAGGGCAACGTCTTCATGGGGAACCGCCCCATCGTTCGCATAGTAAGCCTTGAAATCGATATTGAAACTCACCTTGCCTCTCTCTTCGGGTGGTTGCGTCCCGAGTTCTATCGTCTCTATCGTGTAGAAGGCGGGCTGTCGTTCCAGCTGGTCCAGAAATACGTAGAGCAGGTTGATATAAGCCTGGCCGGTCATATTATAACGGATAAAGTGAACATCTTCGTCCCCTTCCACTTCACCGGTGTTAACCAGCCGGTAATTGAAGTGGAAATTGGTGCTGTATTTCTGAAAAATGTCGAATATGTATGAGAGTGTTATGGTCGTATTATTGTAATCGGGCATCAGTTTATCCGAAAGGAACTGCTCCTCTTTCAGTTCTGCAAGCTGTTCTCGCAGTGATTCTTCGGTTGCCAGTTCTGCCATGATGTTAGAGAGTTCAAGCTGAAGTTCGGCATTATGAGCCAGCAACTCTTCCCGGTTCGCCTTCATCTTGTTACCTATCAGTATTGCGATAACGACTATCAATACGAGAATAACAAACAATACTATCACGTTCCGTGTCTTGTGATCGAGTCCTCGTTTATAGAGGAATGTTAATTTATATTCTCCCATCTTTCTATCTCCCGTCTGGATTGTTATTTCCCTCAATATCTGAGAGATAGGATCTATCTGTGTTCTCAATGCTGGAAATGATTATCGGTTCCACGATCTGATTATGTCGGCTTGGCATGCTCATATTCGTTATCCTCGATTCTCGCAGGTGATCGAGACGCTTGGTCTCCAGAGGATCAGGGAATCTGAAAAAGATCTCGAAATACCAGACAGTATTATCTTCTATCGGATTCTCGTTGATGTATTCTATAACAGATTCGGGGAAGAGCTTCGAGAGAGCAATGATATGAAGCCGGTTCGTTGTATTACCGATGACCCGGAAACCATCTCGCTCATTCCTCAGGGTGGTAAGCCAGCTTATCCTGTTGCGATGGAATGAATTAGAGATCCGCTCCATTATATAGTGCCACTGGTTACGCTCTCCGATCAGGAGGTTAGAGCGGGATATACTCTGTTCGATAGCAGCAATTTCATCTCTGATAACCTCCAGAGTGTCCAGCCTGGCCTGATTAACCTGGATCTGAGATTCGGTTCTCCCGATTTCCAGCTTAATCCTCCGATTTTCCGTCTGCTGACGGAGAACATTATTCAGGCCAATCAGAGCAACGATGAGAATTGCTCCCAGCATGGCAATACCTGCCGGATTAAGCGAGAAGAGATTCTGTTGTTCTTTCAACTGCCTCGGCAGGAAGTTAGATCTGATCAGGACAGGATTTTTTGGCAGGGCAGCCGTGACAGCCAGCATAATCGGTATAATATACTCGGCGAGCATCGGTTCATCATACTTATCAGAATAATCGACCATATCGATCAGTTTCTGAGGCAGAAGATACTCGACCCTGGATTCCGGTTGTCGGTCTGCGATGAATTCCAGCATGGAATCGTTCAACCCCTGGCCGGCTAAGAAATAGTTATTCACTACGGTCAGGTTGAGGTGTGAGCTCTCCAGCATCAGACGGGAAAAGATCGTTTTGATAGTATCTTTCGACTTGTAGCCTTCGTTGATGATCGGTAATTCTGTCAGCAGGTCATAACCCTTGACCAGGGTTATACGGCTGGAATCTGTCCCGATATAGACTATGGCAGAAATATCATCTGGCCTCACATTGTAGTTAAAACGGAGGGCATTGATCAGAGCAAATTCATTCGGCTGGATATAGGAATAATGATACTGTTTCTTGGATATGGAACGATTGACATTGATCAGATTCTCCAGAAGCTCCATCTTCCCTTCATGGCTGATACCGACGATTGAGTCGTCATGACGCCGAAGATAGGAGAAGGTCATCACCGCTGGTGATTCATCATCGAAGAATAATTTCTTGATCTCGGAATATATCTTCTTCTTGCTTGCCTTTTCGGGAACCTTCAATTCCTTGTAGGTCACATTGGAGATATCGAGATTGAGGGAGATTCTCCCTTCTTCGAAATTCATCGATCTCGCAATGGCCTCCAGATTGGGTTCGTCAGATTTGGCTGCTATTGGTTCCGGACCTTTGGGAATCTGAAAATCCTGATCCGATCCGGATTGATCTCCACCTGAAGAGGGGCCCTCATCACTGCCACCTTCAAAATCGAAATCGAAATCCATATCGCTCAGGGCTTCATCAAACATACCGTCAGGTGTCGTAGGAACCTCCACCTCCGGTAACTTTACCGTCTGCAGATCAACTATCCTTACCAGTTCCTTATCGGCTTCCAGGTAGGCTATCTTGATCGCAGAACCGTCCTGCATCAAACCAAAAGATCTTGTTACTTTTGCCATACTCAGTCTCTTATGCCATCTTATTCTTGTAATACTGAATAAGATCGACTATCCTTTTTTTGTTGTTAGCATACGCGATTGCATTCTTTCTGGTTATTACCTTATTCATATATAAACGGAGCAGATCCTGCTCCATGGTTATCATTCCGTATTCTTTTCCCTCGGTGATCATCTGATAGATCTCGCTGATATTATTATTGATGATCGCTGCCGCTACGTTAGGAGTAACGTTAAGGATCTCTTTCGCCATGATTCGCTTCCCGTCGATCGAGGGAACGAGCTTCTGCGAGATTACGACGCTGAGAACATCTGCCAGACGCATCCTTACCCGCTGCTGCTCCTCTACCGGACACTCTGCTACTATACGATGAATACTCTCCGAGGCAGAAGCTGTATGCAGAGTTGAGAATACCTTATGACCACTATCGGTGATCTCCAGGGCAGTCATGATCGTATCAGGATCACGCATCTCACCTATGACAATTATGTCGGGGTCCTGACGCAAGCACTCGATAGTCCCCTGTTTGAAAGAGAGAGTATCTCGCCCAACCTCGCGATGCCTGACTATACATTTATTCGATTTGTGGAAATACTCTATCGGGCTCCCGATGATGGTGCAGTGTGCTTCGTTGTGATTGTTGTTCATATTGATTATCGCATCGAGAGTGGTACTCTTACCGGATCCGGTTATACCGGTGATCAGGATCAGACCTTTCTTCTCGAAATCGAGGTCGAGCTTCCTCACGATGGGGGGCGGGAAGCCAAGTGATTCCATCGAGAATGGCTGGGGATTGATCCGCCGGAAATTCACGGCCAAATAGTCAAGATCCATATAAGCATCGGCACGAAAACGATGAAGAAGATTGTCACGCTTTAACTGATATGAAAAATCGGCATTCTGGGAAAGGATAAGTGAATCTACTTTCTTCTCCGAGAGTATGGAGCAGATCAGGGCTGCTGAATCGTCCAGATCTAGATGGGAAAACTCTGTATAGGGAAATTTGCGGCTGAAGATGCGCATCCAGACCATACGGTCAGCACCCATCCCGCCAAAATCAATATCTGATGCTTCCAGATCGATCATCTTGCCCAGAAAGGTATCTACCACCTTCTGCGCTTCAAGACGATAGTCCGGATTCTCTGAAATAATCCGGTTGATCTCCGCTACTCGGTCCACTCCCTGAACATAGAAGGGAATCTCCTTCAACTTCTTCGAAAACGAAAAATTCATCTGAACCCGCCTTGCTCTTTCAAATTTGCACTCCCTTCACTTTCTGATTTGAAATTCATTGGACTTCTATGCAACATACCGTGATAACTGTCAAGAACTAAATCTATGATAATCATATTCTTATCCTCGCTTTAGTGAATATTTTGCACTCTCACAGCTCTGCCTGGTTGCTCTAACTCACTGAAAGATAGTAAGATAGAAAAGCCAAGGCTGCCAGATACCGCTGGTAGTGAAGCCTCTGTTTTTTCTCTCTGAAAGATCCGCTCCCATCGAGAGTTAGCTTTTTCGAAAGTAGAATTATCACGCTGATAACGAGTTAGAAGTTCCATGATTATTTATCCCATCCCACAGCATAATAATAGAGATTGTAGTTAAGGTCCTTCATTCTGGCGAGAGCTTCATCATAATGGAGTTTGCTGTAGGGATTGCTCTGGAGATGAATCTCTCTTCCTACGAGTGCACCGTATAATCCCATCCCTGGTCCTGAGACTGTTATGAGCGCTTCCGGGGCATATACAGCCCCTACCAGTTGTCGGTCAGTCGAGCCGGTAATGCTTATCTCACGACATTGCTCTGTGCCGAAGATCATAAGGCTGCTTGCTGCCGGGTTATCGTTGACGAACCCCGCTCCGGCAACTCTCAAAAAGCCGGAGACGAAGAGGACGAGCGAGGAGTTTTCGGTGATTCTTATACCCTTATTACCTTCTACAATCAAATCATTTTCTATATATAGAGAGACATTTCCATTTATGATAAGACCACGTGCCTCTGAAATAGACAGGGTATCCCTGATCCTGTAACGTCCGGAGGTCAGTTCTAAGATTCCCTTACCTTTGGCTGGAACAGTGATCAGTTTACCCCCACCGGGATCGGGGAGAGGGGAGAGGTTCTTTTCCACACAGTAATGTATATCACCGAAGATCTTACCTTCGTTTCTGATTGTATATTCACCCCCACCGGTGCCTATATTGAGATTGTTAGATTGCCCGGGTGATTCCCAGAAACCTCTGCTCGAATCGTAACTGTCCAGATAGGAGAGTTTATTGATCTCGATCCGGTCCCGGGCGAAGAGGGCATAATCGAATATGACACTATCCGGTTGCCGCCTCATTAACCGATATTCAGTCTCATACTCATAGTCGGAATACTTACCCGAAACAACGAGACTGAAAGAATCGGCACTCTTTTCCAGCCGGGTCAGCCTGTAGCTCCCCTCCATCTCCGGCCAGTCCTGATAAGTGTGCAGTGGATGGTCGTTGATCAGGCCGTCCGGACGGTCGAAAAAATCCCAGTTGTTGGCCCTGGACATTATCTTCCTGATTATGTTCTCCGCTACACTGTTAGATATATTCCGGGCTCGCTGGTAAGAGAGAGAATTGATGTCAGGCTGTGTCGATGAAGTATGTCCGCTGATCGTGCTGACTGCATAATAGGTTAAAGCAATCAGTAACGTGGTTATCAGGACTATGCTCAGTTTTCCCATTATCTCCTCCCGGGTTTCCTGTTCTGACCTCTGTTTCGATTCTCTTTATTCTCCATATGATGCAATATCCTTGCCAATTGTTGAACTGGAACTGATTACTTCCTCTATTATTAAGATCTATGCAGATTATACCTTTTGCTCAATTGAATCTGTCAGGACTGGTTATCGACTATCGAGTCATTTGACAGATCTCACCAATTACCGAATTCATCCATCTCTGTTTTCTACCTTATATTACTGAGAACCTCAGGAGTCGGATGGAGCCGACTACCGGAGTCCCCAGAGGTTGAACAGGAATAGAACAAATCAGGTCCCTTATCCAGCGACGTTTTAGGCTTTTCTCCTCGCTTTGAAAGTAAGATATAAGAATAAGTATTCGATCACTGTGAATATACAGAAAAAAACCCACACATTGCTGTGTGGGTTTGAACATTGTTCAATCAGACTAGTAGGTTTATATCATTATCCCGCTGGTGTTGGGTCTGAATCAATAGCCTCCACAGTCATATCACCATCTGGACCTACTGTAACTTTACGTCCGTGTTCATAAGTTCCGTTCCAGCCACTTATTTCGACAACTTTGTCACTATCATCTGTGCCTGTAACTTCAACAACAAATGGTACCGTAACATTATCGGTTTGTTGCATTTCGTCAGGAAGATTATCAAAATATCCTGTTGTAGCTGTGTCAAAACCATCATATGATCCACCACCGCCACCCATGCTGACGGGTCTGATCTTATACTGATAAGCCATGTTACCAAGATTATTCAGGTCAGAGATAATGCCATCCAGGTTACTGTTTCTGGCCTGAGCCCTGAACATAGTGATACCGACCGCTATAGCGATACCGACCAGTATTACACTCAAAACGATCAAGAGTATCTGTTGTTGTCCCATTATATCCTCCAATTAGGTTTCCTTGTTGTCATCAGTTATATGCAAAGTATGTGCCAAAGATGATCGGCAATAGTCATTATTGAGAGATATGCATATTCTGTAACAACTTTTATAACATTATAACCCTGTTATCCTCTCTGTTATACTGAACTCAATTTATACAGAGTCCTTGA
>Ga0079223_10002294_pt1 | contig 11794 bp, 8 predicted proteins | sample Stecom2011_FD_75072 | JGI IMG/M metagenome (GOLD analysis project Ga0079223, IMG submission 75072) | Agricultural soil microbial communities from Utah to study Nitrogen management - Steer compost 2011 | ecosystem: Environmental > Terrestrial > Soil > Agricultural land | place: USA: Utah...
CGTACCGTTGAAGCGGACGAGACCCTCCTCGAAGCGGATCTCCTTCGGATCGACGTTGTGAATCTCCGCCGCGGTCGAGCGTAGCGCCTCACGCAGGGCGCTGGCGGCAAGCCGGGCGGCATTGCCGGTAACGTACGTCTGGCGCGACGCGGTCGTCGCACCGGCGTCCGGCGTCAGATCGGTATCAGACAGGAGCACCCTGACGCGGTCGTAGGGCACGCCAAGTTCTTCAGCGGCGCACTGCGCGACGACCATGCCGAGGCCCTGGCCCATGTCGGCGGCAGAGGTGCGGACCTCGATCGTGCCGTCCTCGAAGGCCTCGACCTCCGCGGCGGACTTGTCCGGAGCGCCACCGCCCAGGCCGGTGTTCTTGTAGGCGCAGGCGATGCCCCAGCCATAGGCCTTATTGCCCTCGCGCCAGCTCCACTGGAAGGGCCTGTCGCCCATCTCGCGCTGCATCAGCTCGCGGGTCTTCTCCAGCGTCTCGATCAGCCCGACGCTCTCGCGCAGAAGCTGGCCGGTAGCTGTCGTGACGCCAACACGCTGCGCGTTCTTCAGGCGGAACTCGATGGGGTCCATGCCCAGCGCCTCAGCAACGAGGTCCATGTTGCTCTCGACGGCGAAGGCGGACTGGGTCACACCGAAGCCGCGGAACGCGCCGGAGGGCGGGTTGTTGGTGTACATCACGTAGCAGTCGATCTTGGCGTTCTCGACCGTGTACGGGCCGGTCGCGTGGGTGGTCGCACGGGTCATGACCTTGTCGCTCAGCGAGGCATATGCGCCGCCGTCGCCGTAAAGCTCGGCCTCGACCGCGACGAGCGTGCCATCACGCTTCGCGCCCGTCTTGATGCGGATCTGCGTGGCGTGCCGCTTGGGGTGGAAGAGCAGCGACTCCTGCCGCGTGTACAGCATCTTGACCGGACGGCCCGTGGCCTGGGCGAGCAGCGCGACGTGCGCCTGCCCGGCGAGGTCTTCCTTACCGCCAAAGCCGCCGCCGATGAGCGTACCACGGATGCGCACCGCGTCGTCGGGCACACCGAGGATCTTGGCTACCTGGTGACGGTCCTGATATGGGATCTGCGAGCCGACGTAGACGGTGATCTTCTCGTGCTCCTCATCGTAGCCGGCGGGCACGCCGATGGAGCACTCCGGCTCAAGGAAGGCGTGCTCGATCGTCGGCGTGTGGTAGGTCCGCTCGATGATCACATCGGCCTCTTCGAAGCCCTTCTCGATGTCGCCGTGGCGCACCTTAATGTGCTTGAGCAGGTTGCCGGTCTCCCACTCCTCGTGGACGATCGGAGCGTCCTCGCTGCGGGCATAGACCGGGTTGTCCACGACGCCGAGCGGCTCGTACTCAACCTCGATGAGGCGGATCGCCTCTTCTGCGATCTCAGGCGTCTCCGCCGCGACAATGGCGATCGGGTCGCCCATGTAGCGAACCTTGTCGCCGCACAGGCAGGGCCAGTCCTCGTAGACGATGCCGTGAATGTTCTCACCGGGGATATCCTCGTGCGTGAGCACGGCATGAACACCGGGCAGCGCCTTCGCCTTGCTGGTATCGATCTTCAGGATGCGGGCGTGCGGGTAGTCGGCACGCTTGGTACGTCCGTAGAGCATGCCGGGGAAGACGTAGTCGTCGGTGTAGCGGGCGCGGCCCGTCACCTTGTCAACGTCGTTCGGGCGGTGTACCGGCTGGCCGATGACCTTGAGCGGCTCGACGGTCTGCGGCGGCTGGAAGGGGATCGGCCCCTCACCGCGCAGTTCGCTCGCCGCCGAGTGGATGGCGTTAATAATGCTGGTGTAGCCGGTGCAGCGGCAGAAGGTGTCCTTGAGCGCAATCTTGATGTCGGTGTCGGTGGGGTTGAGGTTCTGGTCAAGGAGCGCCTTGGCTGTCATGATGACGCCCGGCGTGCAGTAGCCGCACTGTACCGCGCCATGATCGATGAACGCCTTCTGGAGCGGGTGCAGCTCGCCGTCCTGCGCGAGGCCCTCGATGGTGGTGACCTCGCAGCCGTCGGCCTTAAACACCGGGTAGATGCAGGAGTCGACGGGCGTGCCATCGACCAGCACCGTACAGATGCCGCACTCGGCCTCTTCACAGCCGATCTTTGTGCCCGTCAGCCCCAGGTCGTAACGCAGGAACTGCGCCAGCGTCCGGGATTCCGGGATGGACTTCTCGATCTTCTTGCCGTTAACGGTGATCGAAATGGTGCGCATGGATTCGATCTGAATCAGGTCAGTCATCTCTCTCCCCCACTCACTGCAGCCCGATGCCCTCAGGTACGACTTCGCCGGTGCGCGCGCGCTTGACGGCAAGCGGCAGTGCCCGGCGCAGCAGCACCTCGACCATCTCGGTGCGGTACTCTGATGTGGCGCGATATTTGCTGGTGCGCGGCTTCAGTTCGGCGCGTGCAACACGGACGACTTCTTCGAGCAGGTCGTCGTTGTACTGGCTGCCGTTCAGCACCTCTTCAACGACGCCGATGCGCGTGGGCACGGGTGCAACCGGGCCGATGCACACCCGGCTCTTTTCGATAGTGTCGCCGTCCTCACTGAGCCGTACCCAGACGGCGGCTGCCAGGATGGGCAGCGCGACGCCCTGCGGGCGCATAATGCGCTTGAAGGCCGAGGCCTCGCGTGGGCCGGCAAGCTGGAAGCGGAACTGGATCAGCAGGTCGCGCGTCGAGTCCAGAATGGACTGGCCAGGGCCGGCGAACATCTCCAGGATGGGAACCCAGCGCCGTTCGCCGTTCTGCCAGATCTCCGCCTCGGCATCGAGCGCGACGAGCGAGGTCGTGCCGTCGGCGGCGGGCAGGGCGTGAGCCACATTACCGCCGATCGTGCCGACGTTGCGGACCTGCGGCCCGCCAACGACGCCGCAGCTCTCCACAAGGCAGGTCGCACGCTGGGCGATCACCTCGCACCTGACGATCTGGCTGTGAGTGACCCCTGCGCCGATTGTAATCGTATCGCCGTTTTGAGTGATATGTGTGAGGTCTTTAACCTTGGTGATGTCGATGAGGGCTTCGACGGGAGGACGGTGCCCCTGCTTGATTTCAAGCAGCAAGTCAGTACCGCCGCCAATGACACGGGCTGCGCCGCCATATCGTGCCAGGAGATCAGAAGCTTCCTCGAACGTATGGGGAGTGTGGTAGTGCTCCCACAGTTTCATAGCTCGAAACTCCATCTCTACTTAGGTTTAGGCGTGTGGAGATTGGCAGCACTTTTCGTCGGGTGGGGGACCCGACGCCGTTGGAGCATCGTTCCAGCGACTACCAACCGGTTCCAGGGTAGTTTTGATCCTAACATACCTGTCTTGCAAGGGCAAGAACGCGGCTGGCAGAAGGACATTTGGCCGTGCGAAGGTGGAAGAATATCAATTGGATGCCAGTTATCTTTTTACACGTTTCTGATTCGCATTCCTTGACAAATGCAGGCGCGGGGGTAAAATATCACACGTGACAGCCGAAGTGGCGGAACTGGCAGACGCGCTACGTTCAGGGCGTAGTGAGCACAAGCTCATGTGGGTTCGAATCCCACCTTCGGCACTGCGCAAAAGCTGAGCGCCCGCTCAGCTTTTTTGTTAAGGAGAGCACGAACGTTGGCTGACTCGCCAGACGTCCAGGATGCTACCCGGGCAGATAGAGGCTTTCGCTTCCGCCGCATGCGGCTCACCAACTGGCAGATCATCCTGATCGCGCTGGTGATCTTCGGCGGGCGGCTGGTGTTCGACTTCAGCGAGCGCATCATCGACGGGCAGCAGAAGGTGGACGAGCAGCGCCGGCTGGAAGCGGAGAAGGCCTACTACAGCAGCCCGGCATACGTCGAAGCCTGGGCCCACAGCGAAGGGAAGATGGTCCGTGACGGCGAGGTGCTCGTCGTCCCGCTGTACGAGCGCCCGACGCCGGAGCCCCTCGTGGCGATAGCACCGCAGCAGCAGCCGCAGAGCGATCAGCCGTTCTCGTCATGGCGCGTGTGGTGGTCGCTGTTCTTTGACGATCCGCCTCCTTTCGCCAAAGCCCGCTAGAGCAAATTCCTTGAGTTATAAAGTTCCACCCGGCGAGCATACACGCATGCGCGGGTTGGAATTCACCCTGCACGCACTGTAGAATCCGGGTTAGCTGGCGGGGCAATCGCCCGCGCCTGCAAGCCCGCGTTCATTGATTGAGGAGGACAAGATCAACGCGGTAACTCACTCTCCCCTGCGCGTTGCGATGCTGAGCGTCCATACGTGCCCGCTTGCCGTACTGGGCGGGAAGAAAACCGGCGGCATGAACGTGTACGTTCGCGAGTTAAGCGCCGAACTCAGCCGGCGCGGTATTTACGTGGATGTGTTTACCCGCTCGCAGGACCCGTGCGTGCCCCACGTGAACGATACGGATCTCGGCGACCGCGCGCGTGTGATTCACATCCCCGCCGGGCCGGAAGCGCCGCTGTCCTCCGACCAGATCTACCCACATCTACCCGAGTTCGTCGAGAATGTAACCCGCTTCGCTGAACGCGAGGGCATTCGTTATGACGTGATCCACAGCCACTACTGGCTGTCGGGGTGGGCGGCTCACAAGCTCCAGCAGGCATGGGGCGGCCCGCCCATTGTGCAGATGTTCCACACGCTGGGGCGGATGAAAAACCGGATCGCGCGGAGCCAGAGCGAGCGCGAGTCGGCGCTGCGCATCGAAACCGAGCAGCAGATCATGAACTGGGCGGACATCCTCGTGGCGGCCACGCCTGCCGAGCGCATCCAGCTCATATGGCTTTACAACGCCGACATGCGCAAGATCCGGGTTGTGCCGCCGGGTGTGGATGTGGAGCACTTTCAGCCCGTGCCGCGGCGGGTGGCCCGTCAGATCATCGGCATCCCCGAACACGCGCAGTTGTTGCTGTTCGTCGGGCGTATCGAGCCGCTGAAGGGCGTCGATACGCTGCTGCGTGCGATTGCCATCCTCAAGGATCGCATGGGCGATGACATCGAGCGGCTGTGCCTGTCCGTCATCGGCGGCAGCCTGGACGACGAAGACGACGAGGATGTGGAGCTGCGGCGGCTGCGGGCGCTCAGCGACGAGCTTGGGCTGGAGAATTTCGTGACGTTTCTCGGCGCGAAGAGCCAGGATACGCTCCAGTACTACTATTCGGCGGCAGAAGCGGTCATCATGCCCTCGCACTACGAGTCGTTCGGCATGGTCGCGCTTGAGGCGATGGCCTGCGGCACCCCGGTCGTTGCGTCCGAGGTGGGCGGGCTGGCGTACCTTGTGCAGGACGGGCTGACCGGCTTCCACGTGCCCGCAGATGACCCCGAAGAACTGGCCGGGCGCATCCACCTGATGCTCCAGAATGACGAGCTGCGGCGCGAGATGTCCTCTGTGGCACGCAGCTACGCACAGGGCTATAGCTGGCCGCGCATTGCCGACCAGATCGAGCAGATCTACCGCGCGAGCATCGCTGCGACGCCGGAGCCGGTGTCCGTCCGGCCCGGCTCCTGGGAATACGCCTGAGGGGACGGCGGACCGTCGCTGCCTCGCAGCACCGCTTGCCGGGTGCCACGATACGCACGATAATCAAAGACGCTTGCAATCTGTACCGGCCCATCGGGCCGGTTCCCCGTTTTGGCACTCTGCCCGGCGCGGCTGCTATCTGGAGGATCTGCCATGCCTGACAACATCCCCGCGTATGCGACGCTTGACGGGTGGATCACATCCGAAGCGATCCCCTTTGCGCTTGACTCGACGGAGAGCCTCAACGCCGCCGCCGACCGGCTGATGGCCTCGGCGGGCAGCTCGATGGTGCTGCTCGCGCTGGGCGAGCCGCTGCACGGCGGGCAGGAGTTCCTTGTGCTACGCAACAGGCTGTTCCAGCGGCTGGTCGAGGCGCACGGGTTCAGCGCCATCGCCATTGAGAGCAGCTTTACGCGGGCAGGCGTGGTCAACGAGTACGTCGCCGGACGCGGGCCGGACTCCTACGAGGCGATCCGGGAGACGGGGTTCAGCCACGGCTTTGGCAGCCTGGAGGCCAACCGCGAACTTATCGAATGGATGCGCGAGGCGAACGCCGACCCGGATCGCACGGTCAAGCTGCGGTTTTATGGTGTGGATAGCCCGACGGAGATGACGAGTACGGATAGCCCCCGGCAGGCGCTGGCCTTCGTGCTCGACTATCTCGCTGCGTTGGACGGCGGGGGCGAGGAGCGCCGCCAGCGCATCGACTCGCTTATCGGTGCGGATGCGGACTGGGAGAGCTTCGAGGCGATGATGGACCCGGCCAGGGCGGTGGGGCTGTCGCCCGCGGCCAGCGCACTGCGCATTGAGACGGAAGACCTCATCTCCGAGCTTGACGTTCGCCGCCCGGAACTTGTCGCCAAAGGCGGTTGGGACAGGTACGCGGAGGCACGGCAGTATGCGAAGGTGGCGCGGCAGCTTCTCAACTACCACGCCGAAATCGCGCGCGAATCGCCGGACCGGATCTCGCGGCTGCTTGGCATCCGCGATGCGATAATGGCAGACAACATCGCCTATGCAGTGGGGCGCGAGCGCGGGCGGGGCAGGGTGCTGGTCTTCGCCGCGAATGGCCACGTGCAACGCGGGCAGATGCGGTGGCAGCTTGGGCCGCACGCCAATGTGTGGTGGCCCGCCGGCGCGCACCTCGACGCGATATTCGGAGCAGGGTACGTGGTGATCGGTACGGGGCTGGGCGTGTCGGCGGAAAACGGCATCGGCCAGCCGGAGGCGGGCACGCTTGAGGCGCGGTTGATGGCTGCACCCGGCCCGGCGCGCTTCGTGCCGACCTACCGGGGCGCGGGGCTACCCACAGCCGAGATAGACTCGCTGCCCGTGCGATCCGGCAGCACCAAAAACTCGACGTACTTCCCGCTCACTGCGCAGAGCCTCACCGATTTTGATTGGCTGGCTCTACTCGACGAAGCGACGTACACCCCCGGCGGTCCGCCGCTTCCGGGTTGAGGCAGGCCCCACCAACAAAAAGCCCCGCATCTGCGGGGCGCTGTGCTTCCCTGGCTGCGGCTAGCCGCCGCCGATTGCCTCCTGATACACGTGCTGTGTCTCAGGTGAGGGCTTGAAACCGTACCGCTCCTTGAACTCCTGCTCCAGCTTCTGGTAGTGATCTGCTGCCTCACTGCGGCGGCCCAGCTTGCCGTACAGGCGAATCACTTCGCGATGCAGGTCCTCGCGGTTGCGTGCCTCGCTTACCGCACGCAGGTACAACCCGAGAGCGGCTTCGTCCGCGCCCTGCTGCTCGCGCAGACGGGCAAGCTCGCTGAGCGCTTCCAGGTAGCCCTCGCGGAAGTCGTCACGACGGGCAAGGATCCACGCATCGTCGTGACCCTGCAGGTAGGCACCGCGATACAGGTCGATGGCGTACTAATAGTGCTGGGCGGCCTCCTCACCCTCGGCGCTGCGTGCCTCGACCAGGCTGCCGACGAACTCCAGCACGTCGTACTGCAGGTTGAGCTGCGGATTTACACGATAGTGGCCGCCTTCGTGCACGAGCACGTCAAACCCGAGGGCTTTGTGCAAACGCCGCTTGGTGACATGGAACACATTGACAGCTTGATCGAGGGGTAAATCCGGCCAGAACGCCTGACAAATATCAGCGCGCGTCACCATGGGACGATCAAGTGCGAAGAAAAACAGGAGACGAGGTAGATGCCCTTCCCATGTCGTGACATTCTGGCCGTTGACCAGCACATAACCCGGCCCCAGGGCATATACCTCGACGTTAGGGTTTTCGGAGATCCTCTCGGTGTAGAAGCCGCTGGTGAGCAGTTTTGAATCCCGGAGCACCACCGCCTCGTGTTTGGCGACGAGTGCAACCCACGGCAAGCGCGGCAGTGTCCGGCTGTTGATCAGCAGGTGACACTGCTTGGGCAGTTTGTCGAGCAGCACTTCGACGAGGGCCTGAATCTCCTGCACCGCATCCGCACGATCGTACTCGTCGAGGATCAGCAAGTAGTCCTCGCTGTTGAGATCGTCCAGGTCTGCGGCGAGAGCCTGGGCCAGCTTGTCGATGTCGTCCGGCGACTCATTACGGGCTTGATTCAGACGGCGACCGAAGGTTGGGCTCTGATCGCCGAGATCATGCGATAGACCCGTCAGGAACTGTGCCAGACTGTTGTCCCGAATGCCGAGGCTGTAGTAGTACAGCGGGGCAGGGGGGGAGTCGATCAGGGCTGCGATAAGGAGCGTGCGATATCGGCTACTAGGATGGATCAGAAGTAGCTTGTTCGTCGCGAAGTGAGCAGCCAGGGTCTCTATAGATGGAGCGACCTGCTCTTTGAGAGACATAACCTGCTTCCTTGCTCTAGTCAGTAAACACGAAGAGAACCACCCACATCCTGCTGAGCTCAGCTATCGTATCTTATCATGACTTGCACGTTGACACAATCATTACTAAAGACTTAAAAATTACCGAAGATCATTTTTCACAGATGTGATTCACATTTGTACAGCACTATAACAACCCGTCAGTCTTCGGCTGACGGCTGGCGCGCCGCCTCGCACTCCGGGCAGGGACAGATACGACGCAGGTGCTTCCATGTGTAGATACCTGCGTCGTGACCATCATTCCAGGTAACGTTGAGGGCGTATTTGCCCACAAGCTGGATATCCCGCACATCGTAGGAGCGTGCGGGCGTGAGCAACAACAGATCGGGGTCGTGCGCCGGGCCCATAAACTCATGTCCACCCCGGCACTCTGCGCACGGGCAGGCCTCGCGGAGGGCGTCTAGCGGGTAGACGCTCGCGTGGCCATCGTTCCAGGTTATACGCAGTTCATGCGCTTCGCGGTCGAGGTGGATGTTCGTCGGGCGAAGGTTGGAAGGCGCAGATGTAGAAGTCATAATTGGCCCTGGTATTAAGATTGCAAATAGTCTTTCAGGTTGTGCTGAACGGCATAGGCTGCTGCCTCGGCACGGTTTGCCACGCCGAGCTTGCCGAGGATGTTGCTGACATAGTTGCGGACAGTGCCCTCGCCCAGGTACAGCGCTTCGGCGATTTCGCGGTTTGTCTTGCCCTCGCTGACGAGCTGCAGTACCTGCATCTCCTGGTTGGTGAGGTCACTGAAGGCGGAAGCCTCCTCCTCGCGCTGAGCCTTGCGGACTTCCTCAAACACGCGCTGCGTGAGCATCGGATCGAGGAGGGCTTCGCCGCGCCCCACGGCTTCAATAGCACGGGTGAGGTCGTCACCGCCGATCTGCTTGAGCACGTAGCCAGCGGCCCCGGCGCGGATGGCGGCAAAGAGCATCTCGTCTTCTGCGTACGATGTCAGCATGATAACGTGAACGTTGGGGTACTTGTCGGTGATCTGTTGGCAGACCTCAACGCCGCTCATGCCCGGCAAACGGATGTCGAGGACGACGACGTCAGGCTGATAGGCCTCAACCTTCTCGATCGCCTCGCGCCCATTGCCAGCTTCGGCCACCACCTCGAAGTCCGGATGGCGCTCCAGCAGTGAGCGAAGTCCCAAGCGGACCACTTCGTGGTCATCAACGATCAGGATTCGCTGCCGTGCCATACATCACTCCATGTCGTTTCAGGCTTCACGCAGTCTGTGGTTGGTCAGAGTATAGCTTTTGACTCAGATTCCTACAATGCAGCAACCTTCTGATGTTAATAAGATCCAAATACTTCGCCGTATTGAAAAGGGGGCATGGGAATGACTCGCAGGGCAGTCATCTTTGATTGGGGTGGGGTGCTGATGCGTACTGAAGACTACTCACCTCGCCACGCGTGGGACGCACGCCTCGGCATGCCGACCGGGCATGTCGAGAGTGTGGTGCATGGCATCGAGGCGTGGCAGCAGGCGCAGCGGGGCGAGATCAGCGTGGATGCCTACTGGCAGGCGGTCGGGCGGGAACTGGGCCTCGACGGGCAGGCGCTGGCGGAACTACGGGCCGGCTTCTACAGCGGCGACCGGCTGAACACGGCCCTTGTCGAGTTGATCCGGGATCTGCGGACGCGGGGTGTGTTGATCGGGCTGCTGAGCAACAACACGCCCGACCTCACTGACGCGCTGCTGGAGCATCAGGTCCACAACCTATTCGACGCGCAGGTGATCTCGGCGGAGATCGGCGTCATGAAACCCGATCCCCGACCCTATGAGCTGATCCTGCAAAAGCTCGATGTGCAGCCTGCCGATGCACTCTTTGTGGACGATTTTATCGAGAACGTGGAGGCGGCGCGTACAGTCGGCATGGCGGCGGTTCACTACCGGCCTGGCATGGACCTGCGGCGCGAGATCGAGGTGTGGCTGGGTGAGACAACGGGAAACACCCGTCACCGCGACTAAACGTCGCGGCTAAACGTCGCGGCTCCCCCTCATCCATCGCCTTGACGATCTGCACTCGTCGGGCGCAACGATTGCAAGCGGGCGCCTGCCACATTACAATAGAAGCGATATCAGAAGCCTGGTTATTCCGAGAAGAGTATGCTGCGCACGCGTATGGCCCGCGCCCACCATCATCACGGGTATCGCCTCCACGCTTGTGGAGCGGCGCAGGTGCTGTACGCCTGACGGCTGCCCGTTGGAAGTTCGAGCGTGGAGTTGACTGCAACTCCACGTTTTTTGTTGACTCACCATGAGGACATGAGAAAGGACACGACGAATGGCTGAAAAGGTTGCGCCCCGCATCCCCGCCGGGATGCGTGATATCCCGCCCGATGCGATGCTCAAGCGGCAGTATGTGCTCGACGTGGTGCGCGGTGTGTTTGAGGAATTTGGCTTTGAGCCGCTGCAGACCTCGGCGGTGGAGCTTGCCGAGACGCTGATGGGCAAGTACGGTCCGGACGCCGAACGGCTGATCTACCGGGCCTGGTACGGCGAGGAGCCGGGCGGCGAGTTCGCGCTGCGCTACGACCTCTCAGTGCCGCTCTCGCGCTTTGTGGCGATGAACCCCGACCTGCCGCGCCCTTTCAAGCGCTACCAGATCGCCCCGGTGTGGCGCGCCGACCGCCCGCAGAAGGGCCGCTACCGCGAGTTCTTCCAGTGTGACGTGGATATCGTCGGCACAGCGAGCATGATGGCCGACGCGGAGATCGTCGCAGTGACGGTCGAGGCGCTGCAGCGGCTGGGCTTCGAGGGCGTGACCATCTCCATCAACCACCGCAAGCTGCTTGACGGCATCGGGCAGTATGCGGGTGTGCCCGACGAACTGCGACCGGGCCTGTATCGCTCGATCGACAAGCTGGACAAGATCGGGCTGGAGGGCGTGCGGCGGGAGTTGATGATGGTAGGCGTGCCGAGCGACCCGGTGCAGCCACTGCAGCGCATCGCGCGGCTGGCGATTCAGGGCAAGCTGGCGCTCGATGACATGCGCCGCGCGATGATCGAGGATGAAGGGCTTGACGCCGAACTGGTAGACGAGGTGCTTGATCCGCTCCGGGCGCAGGTCGAGGATGCCATCGCGCGGAAGGTGCCGTCCGGCGAGTTGCAGGCCGTCACGCGGGAGATCGTGCAGGAGGTCGCGCCGGGGCTGCGCAGCTACTATGGCAGGCGGGCAGCGATCATCCCCGAAGACGTGGTGAACCGCCTGCTTGACCTGCTGCACATTTCCGGGCCGACGCGAGAAGTGCTGGCTGACCTGCGCGCGCGGCTGGGCGATTACCCGCGTGCGGTGGAGGGCATCGATGAGCTTGAGCAGATGTTCCGCTACCTGGAACTGTACGGGGTAGGGGAAGAGGCGTACTCGCTGAACTTCGCGATGGTGCGCGGGCTGGAGTACTACACCGGCCCGATCTTCGAAACCACGGTGGAGAAGCCGAAGGCCATGCCGAGCATCACCGGGGGC
>Ga0079223_10002296_pt1 | contig 11794 bp, 8 predicted proteins | sample Stecom2011_FD_75072 | JGI IMG/M metagenome (GOLD analysis project Ga0079223, IMG submission 75072) | Agricultural soil microbial communities from Utah to study Nitrogen management - Steer compost 2011 | ecosystem: Environmental > Terrestrial > Soil > Agricultural land | place: USA: Utah...
GAACCCCCTGGGCGCATTGCCGCCGGCGAAATCCGGCTGGGTGGCCGGCGCATCGACCAGCTCGACGACGACGCCATGCGGCGTGTGCGTGGCAAGGAAATCGGCGCGATCTTTCAGGATCCGCTCACCTCGCTCAACCCCCTGTACACGGTGGGTCAGCAGCTGGTGGAAACGATCACCACCCACCTGCCACTGTCGAACGCCCAGGCCCGCGAACGTGCGATCGAACTGCTCGAATCCACAGGCATTCCCGCCGCCCGCGAGCGCATCGACCACTACCCGCACCAGTTCTCGGGCGGCATGCGTCAACGGGTGGTCATCGCCCTGGCGCTGGCGGCCGAGCCGCACCTGATCGTGGCCGATGAGCCCACCACGGCGCTCGACGTCTCGATCCAGGCACAGATCATCGATCTGCTCAAAGGCCTGTGCCGCGACCGGGGCGCGGCGGTCATGCTCATCACCCACGACATGGGCGTCATTGCCGAAACCGCCGACCGCGTCGCCGTCATGTACGCCGGGCGCGTCGTGGAAATCGGCCCGGTCGATCGCGTGATTCGTGCACCACAGCATCCCTACACACGCGGGCTCATGGGCTCCATTCCCTCCATCGGCGACAAATCACGTTCGCTCACGCAGATCGACGGCAGCATGCCGCGACTCAACGCCATTCCGCCCGGCTGTGCGTTCAACCCGCGCTGCCCGCAACGCATGCGCCGCTGCTCGGAAGAGCGACCCGACCTGATGCCGGCCGACGGCACACAGGCCGCCTGCTGGCTTTACGACAAGGTGGTGCCATGAGTGCCGATCACGACTTCGTGAAGGTGGAAAACGCGAGCTGCTGGTTCGACGTGTCGGCGCCGTGGCTCGAGCGCGTGGTCAAGCGCCGCCCGCGGGTCCAGCTCAAGGCCGTCAACGGCGTGTCGTTCTCGCTCAGGAAAGGCGAAACACTCGCGCTGGTGGGTGAATCGGGCTGCGGCAAGTCGACCGTGGCGCGCCTGCTGGTGGGGCTGTACACGCCCACGTCGGGCCATATCGAGTTCGACGGCGAACCCATTTCCAAGCTGCACACGCGCGAAGGCAAGTCGCTGCGGCAACGCCTGCAGATGATCTTTCAAGACCCGTACGCCAGCCTGAACCCGCGCTGGCGGGTGGCGCGCATCATTGCCGAGCCGCTGCGCGTGCATGGGCAGATGAGCGCCGCCGAGCGCGATGCGCGCGTCGACGAGCTGCTTGAGCAGGTGGGCCTATCCGCCACCGACCGCAACCGCTACCCGCATCAGTTCTCCGGCGGGCAGCGTCAGCGCATCTCGATCGCCCGTGCGCTGGCCGCCCGCCCCGAATTCCTGGTGTGCGACGAGCCCACCTCGGCCCTCGATGTCTCGGTGCAGGCGCAGGTGCTCAATCTCATGAAGCGATTGCAGCGCGAGCTGGGGTTAACGTACCTGTTCATTTCCCACAACCTTGCGGTGGTGCACCACGTGGCCGACCGGGTGGCGGTCATGTACCTGGGCAAGATCGTGGAACTGGCCCCGCGCGACGCCCTGTTCGAACGCCCGCTGCACCCCTACACCCGCATGCTGCTGTCGGCCATTCCCGATACGTCCGGGGCCGGCAAGCCACGCGTGCCGGTCGCCGGCGAGGTGCCCAACCCGCTCAATCCGCCGCAAGGCTGCCCGTTTCACCCACGCTGCCCGCATGCACGCGATCTGTGCAAGAACGAGATGCCGGCCACCGAGCGCCACGACGAAACCGAGGTGGCCTGTCACGGCATCAGCCAGGGCTGGATCGCCCTGAACGAAGAAGGCATCCACACGCCCTAGACGCGTGGATGCCTCGTGATGCTGTGAAATGCCCGGTCAGTGACCGGAGTTGGGATCGACCGGTTCCTTTGAATAGAAGATCTCGTGATTTTCCTCGCCGCTGACTTCCAGTATGCCGGCAAGACCCTTTTCGGCCCGTGACAGCGCGTGGTCAACCAGAATGTAGTTGCCCGGTACGTCGAGCTTGAACTCCACCATGGTGGCGCCACCCGGCGGTACCAGCGTGGTTTGTACGTCGGTAAGCGGCGGGCTGGTCAGTGAGCCCTGGTTGTAGACGCGGTCGAAGATCTCGCCGATGACATGGAAGCTGGACGTCAGGTTGGGGCCTCCCACACCGAAAAAGATGCGGACCGTTTCGCCGACCTTGGCCTTGAGCTTGTGGTCGTGCGTGAGCGCGTTCATGGTGCCATTGAACATGAGGTGCTCAGGCTTTTCGTCGAGCAGTTTCTGCAGCGAGAATTCCTGATGACCCGGCGCGCCGTGCTTCTGCGCGGTGTAGAGCTCGCCCTGCATGATGTAGAACTCGCGATCCACCGGCGGCAATCCGCCCTCGGGTTCGACCAGAATCATGCCGTACATGCCGTTGGTAATATGCTGAGCCACCATGGGTGTGGCGCAATGGTACACGTACAGCCCGGGCTGCATGGCCTTGAAGGTGAAGCTCTTGGTCTGGCCGGGGCCCGCCTGCGTGACGGCCGCGCCACCCCCTGGCCCGGTGACTGCGTGCAGGTCGATGGAATGGATGTGATGCGAATCGTCGGCGTTCTTCATGTTGATGGTCACCGTATCGCCCACGCGCACACGCATGAAGGGGCCTGGCACCGTATTGTTGAACGTCCAGTAACGGTATGTGCTGCCCGGAGTCAGGAAGCCCAACACCTCGGTGGTTTCGAGGTCGAACGTGACGTGTTGCGGTTCGCGGTCGCCCACCGGAGTGCCCACGCGGGTGGGGTCTTGCGCAATATCGAGCGCGTCGATCTTTTCCTGCGCCGGCGGCTCGCCCACGATCAGCTTGCCGAACATGCCGGCCGCCTTGTGGCCGGGCAGCGTGCACAGGTATTCGAACACACCACTCTTGGTGGCACGAAAGACGATGGCGGTTGCGGCGCCCTTGCCGGTGATATTGTCGGACTTCACGTTGAATTCCGGCACCGCAATATCGTGGATGGCGCCGTCGTCGTTCACGAGGTTGATCTGCACCACGGCATTTTCCGGCACGTGAAGATCGGGGTTCACCTTGTCGGTAATGGCGCCGCTGGTACCCACGAACACCAGCTTGCCATCGGAAATGCTGGTACGCAGCGAAATGACGACATCGGCCTGATACGTGACGTCTTGCGGCGAGGCCGACGCGGCCGCCACCTGCACCGGCTGGGCCGACTGCCCGGCTGCAGCGTCATGCCCCGCCCCCGCGTGGCCTGCGTGCTGCGCCCACACGACACCTGGAACCATCAGCGCCGCGCATGCGAAGCCCACTATCCTTCGTGACCATCTCATGGAAGTCTCCTTTTCTTTGTTTTTCGCGCTCTGCAATGCGCGATGCATGGCCGAGTGACGCTTCCCTGCGACAGCGTCGCCATACGCCATACAGCTTAACTACAATGCAGGCGGCTGCGGGTGAATGCGCAGGCTCCGTATCAATAAGAATCAAATAGTTACATGAACTCATACATGCGCCGGCGTTTCGATTCCGCTGACTCCCTCATGGCCCTCCTTCTGGCTGTACTGGTGGTCGTGTGGACTCTGCTGATGGCAGTCAGCCACGGGGCACCCGACCTCGACGGCATGGAAGAACTGGTCTGGGCCGTGACCCTGGAATGGGGCTATACAAAGCATCCCCCCCTGCCGTCATGGATTCTGTACGCGCTTGCGCAGCTGCTGGGCCGCCCCCTGTGGCTGCCCTTCTTTGCCGGCATGTGTTCATCGGCGCTGGCCCTCTGGTTTTTGTGGCGCCTGGGGCGGGAATTCACCTCTGCGGGCAAGGCCGCCGCAGGGGTGCTGCTGGTTTCCGTCACGCTGTATTTTTCGATTCGGGGCACCATCTACAACCACGACACCGCCCAGCTGTGGTCGGTGGCGGCCTGCACGTGGCTCTTTTATCGCGCACTGCGCCATCAGCAGCGCAGCACCTGGGTGTGGCTGGGCATCACTGCGGCACTGTGCACACTCACCAAATACAGTGCGGTCATTCTGTTCACGGCGTTCTTCTGCTTCATGCTGCGTCACGGCAGCTTTCGTGACGCCCGCACGGTGCGTGGCGTGGGCCACGCGCTCATAGCCTTCGGGGTGGTGTTCGCACCGCACCTGCTGTGGCTCGTCATGAGCGACTTCGCGCCGTTCCGGTACGCAGGGGGCTCACTTGAAGCCGGCGGGCGTCTCGACGCACTGCGCGATGCCTTCTCGTTCATCGGCACCCAGGCCGCCCGGCTCTCGCCCATGGTGGTGGCGTGGCTGATCTGGCGGGCATGGGAACGGCGCCGCCCCGCCACGCGCTTTGAGCCGGAAGATAATGAACGCTGGTCAAGCGGCCTCACGCCATGGGATATTTCTTTCCTGCGCTGGGTGGGCCTGACCCCCGTCATCGCCACACTTCTTGTGTCCACCCTGTTGGGCACCCGCCTCGTTGCCGCCTGGGGAACCACCTTCTTCATGCTGTGGGGCTTTTACATGCTATGGGTCATACGCGGTGAAGAGCGCGAAACCCTGCGGCGCATCGCCATCGTAGTGATCGCCGTACAACTGGCCATGGCGCTGGGCTATGCAGTGGCCCGAGGCCCGCTGGCCTGGTGGAACGGGCGGCCGGCACGCTCCACCTTTCCGGGAGCGGAGATCTCGGCCACGATCAACCAGATCTGGGCCGAGCATCTGCCCGGCATTCCACTGCGCGTCGTCGCATCCGACACCTGGCTGGGCGGCAACATCGCCCTGAACAGCGGCGTGGACGTGCAGGTGTTTATCAACGGTCGTGCCGACGAATCCCCCTGGCTCGACGCAGAGCAGGCCGTGGAGTGCGGGCTGCTGGTCGTCTACAGCCGCGTCACGCGCCGCGGCGGCGAGCCCGCGCCCGAACTCGTGGCGCTGTACGAACGGGCACGCTACAGCGGCGTGGCCGAACAGCGCTGGTCGTCGCAGCGCAGCCCGATCATCGACCTGAACTGGGCCATACTGCCGCCCACCGCACGCTGCACGACACGCTGAGCGCACCGACGCGGGCACCGGCTGCGCCCCTTGCCCGGCGGTTGCGGCGCGTGCTTCTGCTGTGTTCCCTGTTGCCCCGGCGGTTGCGGCGTGTGCTTCTGCTGCTTCCCTTGTTGCCCCGGCGGTTGCGCCGCGTGCTTCTGCTGCCTCCCTTGGTGCCCCGGCGGTTGCGGTGCGTGCTTCTGCTGCTTCCCTTGTTGCCCCGGCGGTTGCGACGTGCTTCTGCTGCCTCCCTTGTTGCCCCGATGCGCACACTGTTCCAAATATGGAATATTGCTGCGCACGCAAGGTGGTTTATTCGCCTTTCTGGAAAGGTGACAATGAAGCCATCACAACCGGACAATCAAGCAGGAGCACCCTCTCATGAAGTTATTGCACGTCGATTCCAGCATCAATGGCGCCGCCTCCGTTTCCCGTACGCTCAGCAAGCAGGCGGTCGACCAGTGGATCGCCCGTAACCCCGGCACGACGGTCAAGTACCTGGACCTGGCCGTGAACACCCCTGCGCACTTCTCGGCAGATTCGATGGGGATCCGCCGGCCGGCCAGCGGCGCCGTAAGCGAAGCCGAACGCAAGGAAAACGAACTGGCCGAACAGCTGGTGTCCCAGTTTCTTGCCGCCGACGTCATCGTGATCGGCGCGCCGCTTTACAACTTCTCGATTCCCAGCCAGCTCAAGGCCTGGATCGACCGCCTTGCCCAAGCCGGCCGCACCTTCCGCTATACCGCCGAAGGCCCGGAAGGACTGGCCAAAGGCAAGACCGTGATCGCCGTCCTGTCACGCGGCGGCATCTACTCGACGTCGGAAGTCGGCCAGTCCATGGAGCACCAGGAAACATATCTGAAAACGGTGTTCGGTTTCTTCGGCATCACCGATGTGCGTGTGGTGCGCGCCGAAGGCACCGACCTGGGCGAGGAAAGCCGCAAGACGGCCTTCGCAACGGCCGAGGAACAGATTGCTGCCGCCACCGCCCTCCCGCTGGGCCAGACTGCCAGCGAAGAAGCCGGCGCTGCGGCGTAGTTCACACCGCTACCGCAAGACCGCGGGCAGTCGGTTGACGCTCAAACGTTGATCTTCTGCCCCCGCCGCAGGCCTGAATCCGGCCGTGTCGGCACGACGCCCCTGTGAAGCGTCGCCACGTTGGCGGCCGGTCGCAGGGGCGTCGTCGCTTTCGTGTTTCACACTCCGGCCATGAGGCCATCCTCCACGCCGGCACGAACGGCGACTCGCTACGGAATGCCGTGGAGACCGGGGAGACCGAGGGAGGCCGGGGAATGCGATGGAGTGGCGCCCGCGCCGCCCGCTGGTCAGCCTTCCAGCTTGTCTTTCAGCCAATGGCCCAGCTTGGCGGCCTTGGTGCTGAGATAGCCCTCGTTATAGGGATTGCGATTCACCTGAATCGGCACCCGTTCGCTCACGGTAATGCCCAGGCGTTCGAGCGCCTGAACCTTGCGCGGATTATTCGTCATCAATCGCAAGGCCTGCACGCCGAAGTACTTGAGCATGGGCTGACACAGGTCGTAGCGGCGCATGTCGGCCGGGAACCCCAGGCGTTCATTGGCCTCGACGGTGTCGGCCCCCGCATCCTGCAGCTGATACGCGCGAATCTTATTCACGAGGCCGATGCCGCGCCCTTCCTGGCGCAAATACAGCACCATGCCACGGCCTTCATCGGCAATGCGGCGCAAGGCCGTTTCGAGCTGGGCGCCACAGTCGCAGCGCTGGCTGAACAGCCCGTCGCCCGTCAAACATTCGGAATGCACGCGCGCCAACACCGGTTCAGGCCCGGTGACATCGCCCAGAACGACCGCAAGATGTTCCTTGCCGCTGGCGGGATCGACAAACGCGTGCAGGCGAAACACTGCCCAGGGCGTGGGAAGATTGCAGGCGGCAACGTGATCGAGCTGGTAGCTGACCGGCGGGCTCGTGGGAACCGGCCCGCCTGCACTTCCCGGTTCGAGCGCTTCGGCGTGTGGCCGGGGCGATGTGAGTGATTTCTTGGACACAAAAATGCAAAAGATGGTATGTGAACGCAGCACGGCTGCGCAGGCTCAATCATACTAAAATCGCCTCGGTCACAATCAGGAATAATCATGAACCCTACTATTCAGCGGATCCGGGTTTGGGATCTGCCCACGCGACTGTTTCACTGGCTGCTGGTACTGTGCGTCATCGGTGCCTTCGTCACCGTCAAGGCCGGCGTGCTCTGGATGGACTGGCACGTGCGCTTCGGGCTCGCCGCACTTGCGCTGCTGGCGTTTCGAATCGTGTGGGGTCTGTTGGGGCCGCGCTATGCGCGATTCAGTCACTTCGTGAAAGGGCCGGTTGCCGTCATGCGCTACCTGCACGAACCGCAAGAACATGGTGTGGGCCACAACCCGCTGGGTGGGTGGTCGGTCGTGACGATGTTGGTGCTGCTTACCTTCCAGGCGGTCAGCGGCCTGTTCACCACCGACGATGTCCTGACTTCGGGCCCGCTCGCGTATTTGAACAGCGAATGGACGGCGACGCTCACAAATCTGCACAAGCTGAACGAATGGGTACTGATTGTAATGGTGGCCGTACACGTGGCCGCCGTTCTGGCGTACCAGGCGCGCGGGCGGCGCCTCATCGGTGCCATGATCCACGGCGACGCCCTGCTCGATTCGCCCGCGCCCGTACGGCCGGCAGCCGACACCTGGCGCGTGCGTGTGATCGCGCTGGTGCTGATTACGCTGTTCGGCCTGGGGGCCGCGTGGCTGACTACGTTCGGTGCATCCGGTGACGCTTTGGATTTCATGTAAACCCTTGCATTAAAAGGGGAAATGAAATGTAATGATCATTGCAGGGCTGTACCGAATCAGCCTTTCCCCTTTCCGCAGTATTTCACGATGCACACGCCCAAATTTACGGGTCGCAGCCTGATCGCCGCGCTATTCCTGTTCTGCGCGCCGGCCCTTGCGGCCCCTCAAACCAACTGGCCCATCGCCCCCAAGCTGGTCGAGCTGCCCACCCCGTACGGCACGCTGGCCGTCGGCGAAAGCGAATACATTTACGAAGCCCGCCTCCAGCTCGACGGCACCCACATCGAGCCGCCCATCAGCGGCATGCTCAGCATCAGTTACGCGTTCAGCATGCCCGACGCGCAGGCCGCCCTCATCGCCATCAGCAAAGGCAGCGAAACCTGCCCCGTATCGTATCGCTGGGTGGTGTTATCGCCAGGCGGCTACAAGGTGTCACCGGAATTCGGGTCGTGTTCAGAGCTGATCAAGGTCAGTGCAGACAGCCGTCAGCTGACATTACACACGCCCAGTAAAGAGTCCCCCGACAAGCTGGATGTATATGTGTACGACGGGAAGACGGTGAAGAAGAAGATGGTGGGAAGGAAGGCCGAGGCAAAGAAGTAGGCTCAGGCCGCCACACTTCACGGCGCGCAGGCCGTTTCGCTTTACCTGACAGGCCAGAGTCCTCGGGACTCTGGCCTGTTTCGCTCATGACTCGGCAACTTTTAGCCGCAGGCTCCGATGGCGCCGCAGGCCGTGCAGAATTCGCAGCCGTCTTTCTTGATGACGGTGTGATTGCCGCATTCCTGGCAGGGTTTGCCCACCATTGCGGTTTGGGCGTGCGCGGCACGCGGGGCAGCGGGCTCATCGGCCACCACACCCATTGCGTTGATCGGCATGCCCTCTTCCGTAAGAATGCCCAGCATGGCATAGCGGTGGATGACCAGGCGCGCGATGTAGGCCACCGTGGAGGGATAGTTTTCCTGCCGTTCCGAGCCCGGCACACGTGCCAGGAAGTCGCCGCGCGGCTCGGCGTAATTCAGCAGTTTGCGCAGCTTCATGCCGATCCAGGCCGGGTCGATCACGCGCATGTCGAGGCTGAGCAGCTTGCACAGGCCGTCGAGCGCCACGGGGTGCTCGCCGGTAAGCCACACGCTGTAGGGGCGGCGGCTGCCGTCGGGCATCTGCAATTCCTTGAGCATGAGCACGAAGTCGTCGCCGGTTGACGGGTTGCGCACGTCGGCCACCCAGGCCAGCGTGCCATCGGTACCCGTTTTGGGCTCGTGGGGCGCGAACAGTGCATTGAGCACGGGCGACGGATCGTCGGGGCGCGCTTCCAGCGCCCCCAGCGCGTCGTAACGCCATTCGACCAGGCGGGCCAGCGCGGCCGTGGCGCTGGGCACCTGCACCGGTTCGCCGTTGGGCGGCATGGGCATCTTGAAACCGTCGCCATACGCGCGCGACAGCACCGACAGCTTCTTGCGCAGCCAGCCGCGGTCGTTGGCGCGCATGTCGGTGGAAAGCGTTTTGGCGATGGCGTCGAGCCCGCGCGGCGGCTGGCCGCCCAGCACCCAGACCTCGAACGGCACGTTGGCCTGATCGGCCACCACCACGGCGAACTCACCCTGCGGGGTACGAATGGTTTCGCTCACCCAGCCGGCGGCCCCTGCCGGCAGGCTGGGCCGCGAGGGCCAGCGCAGCGAGGCCAGGGGCGGCGACTTCATGACTTCGGTGAGCACCATGCGCTTGTCTTGTTCCGAAAGCTTGATGGGCTCGGGCGTGCTGGCCCCGGATGCCGAGCCGGCCGCGCCTTCGCTGCCCGCGGGCACCGACAGCACGGCACCCAGAATATTGTTCGGGCGGTAGGTGGTGATGCCCTTGAGGCCCCGGTGCCAGGCCTTCATGTACAAGTCTTTGAAGTCTTCGTACGGGTAGTCTTCGGGCACGTTGACCGTTTTGGAGATGGCCGCGTCGACGTACGGCGCCACCGCCGCCACCATCAGCATGTGGTCGATGGCGGAAATGTCGAGTGCACTGACGAACGCCTCGGGCAAATTGTTGGTGTCGCCGCCCAGTGCGCGGTAGACGCGATACGCGTGGTCTTCGACGGTGTATTCCTTCTTGCTGCCGTCGGGCATGCGCTTGAGGCGGCTGTAGAACCACGAAAAGGCCGGCTCGATGCCGTTGGACGCGTTGTCGGCAAAGGCGAGCGAAATCGTGCCCGTGGGCGCGATAGAGGTGAGGTGCGAGTTGCGCACGCCATGCTTGCGGATCTGTGCCTTGATGGAGTCGGGCAGACGCGACGCAAAGCCGGAAGCCAGGTATTTGTCGGCGTCGAACAGGGGGAAGGCACCCCGTTCGCGGGCCAGTTCAACCGACGCCTCGTAGGCGGCGTCGCGCATTTCGCGCGCAAAGCGTGCGGCCAGCTCACGACCCTCTTCCGAGTCGTAGCGCTTGCCCAGCATGATGAGCGTATCGCCCAGACCGGTGAAGCCCAGACCCAGGCGACGCTTGGCATCGGCTTCACGCTTTTGTTCTTCAAGCGGCCACTTGGTGGCCGTGAGCACGTTATCGAGCATGCGCACCGCCAGGCGGGTGGCCTTGCGCATTTCTTCGAAATCGAAACCGGCCTCGTCGCTGAACGGCGAACGCACGTATGCGGTGAGGTTCAGGCTGCCCAGGCAGCAGCAGCCGTAGTCGGGCAACGGCTGCTCGCCGCAGGGGTTGGTGGATTCGATGTACTCGCAATAGGCGAGGTTGTTTTCTTCATTGATGCGATCGAGGAAAAGCACCCCCGGCTCGGCCGCCGCGTAGGTGCTCTGCATGATCAGATCCCACACTTCGCGCGCGCGCACCTTGCGGTACACCCACTGGCCGTCGTCGCGCTTGTAGGCGCCCTTGCTCTTGAGGTCGGCATTGGGTTCAACGCTGTGCGTCAGCTCGAAATCGGTGTCGTCTTCAACGGCCTTCATGAAGGCGTCGGTGACGCCAACCGACACGTTGAAGTTGTTCAGCTGGCCGCGTTCCTGTTTGGCGGTAATGAATTCGAGGACATCGGGGTGGGTGACGTTCAGAACGGCCATCTGTGCCCCGCGACGGGCGCCGGCCGATTCGACCGTTTCGCATGAACGGTCGAAAACGCGCATGTACGAGATGGGGCCGGAAGCACTGCTGCCGGTGCCTTTGACCAGGGCCCCACGCGGGCGGATGGCCGAGAAGTTGTACCCGACGCCGCCACCGCGACGCATGGTTTCTGCGGCCTGGGCAAGCGCGGTGTAGATGCCCGGCTTGCCGGCATCGGATTCGGTGATGGAATCGCCCACAGGCTGCACGAAGCAGTTGATGAGCGTGCTTTGCAGATCGGTGCCGGCGGCGCTGTTGACGCGCCCGGCCGGCACGAAGCCATGCTCCATCGCCCACAGGAATTCCTCGGTGTACTTTTTGCGCAGCTTCGGTTCTTCGACCTGCGCCAGGGCGGTAGCGACCCGGGTGCGCACCTCGCGGATCGTTTTTTCACCGTTCTTGGCGTACTTTTCGAGGAGGACTTCCGTGGAAATGTCTTGGGGTTCCGCCAGGGCGATGGCGGCACTTTCCAGATGTTGCATGCTATGGATCCTTGGTGACGCTGCCGGCAAGAAAGGCCGCCGGCGAGCAAGTTCAGGCGGGGATTATAAGACCCGTTTCCGGGTGGGCCGGGGTCGCGGTTATAGCTGCGACTAACCCAACAAAGTTAACCTGCCCACCCCTGACTGACAAGTTCGAAAACGCCCGCGCAGGGGCTTGACACGGTGCAGCAAACCGCCTCAGGCCGGCGACATTCCAATGGCCTGCATCAGCAAACGCAGCAGCCATGCGGCCACCCCCAGCACCGCCACGCTGCCCAGCCAAATCACCACGAGCCACCCCGCCCTGCCCAGCCATCGCCTGACCGTTGCGCGCACGCCTCGCTGCTCAATGATAGCCTTCGCCGGCCCGAATTTTTCCACGGAACACATAATACGACCACCCCGTATA
>Ga0079223_10002297_pt1 | contig 11791 bp, 10 predicted proteins | sample Stecom2011_FD_75072 | JGI IMG/M metagenome (GOLD analysis project Ga0079223, IMG submission 75072) | Agricultural soil microbial communities from Utah to study Nitrogen management - Steer compost 2011 | ecosystem: Environmental > Terrestrial > Soil > Agricultural land | place: USA: Utah...
CGGCTGTTGGTTACGGTCAGGTGATAAAAAGGACGTGCTTTAGAGCCGCCACGTGACAGACGAATAGTTACCATTGAGGTCTTCTTCCTGTATGAACAAATTCAGCACCAGTTATCTGGCACCTTGTTAAAAATCGTTACTCGCACACAAGCGTTGCGAAAGGCGCGGTATTCTAAGGGAAACATTTTGTTTTGTATAGCTTTGTGGCGGCAGGCGCAGAGCGGCATTCATTTTCATTCCTGCCGCTCGATAAAGGCGCGCTAATCTACACCATGTCACTAAAACGATTGTTGAAATCGAGGTCAATCTTTTGAGCAAAACCGGGTAGTGATAATGCCTGCTTATTGATGTCAATTTGACTCTCGTTAATCAACCCTTCTCCGAAATGATAAATAGTGTCAAATTGGCCTCTTAATGCAGCCTCATCATAGTCGGCTGCTTTTGCTCGCACCTGTTCACGTCGCTTTTGATAGGCTTCGAAAGCCTCGCTGCCATAACGCCGGCGGAGCATCCCTTCCACGACATGGGGCGCCAGAATGCTAGCAGTTGCATTGTTACCGCCAAATCCTTTCGAGTTTAAAAACGCGACGTCCAGCGGCTTCTCACGTCGATCAATATCCGTTAAAGGGATTTGCAAGCGCTCAGCAAAGACATCATCTGCCACTTTATCGATAGTTTTGATTCCCGGGATAAAGCCGTATTTGAATATCCCCAAGGTTGTTGTCAACTGCTCGCCGCTCGCTGACGACAAGGAATGACCGACATAAGCTTTGATGGCCGCAACTGGCCAATGATCAATTCCGAAAACCCTGGCCACCTGATCGAATATCTGTGACTCAGTTACCCGGTTTTGCGGAGTACTTGAACCGTGAGCCTGAACCATAGAACGCTCACGAATTGACTCATCTTTTAAAATAGCCCGCGCAGACGCAACCGCTTTGGCCATTGTGATGTAATTGCCCGGTCCAGGAGATGAAATGGATTTTTTGAAACCGTCAGCATTGATAAATACATCGTTAACCGCCGCATGTATATCCGCCCCCAATTCCATTGCCAAAGCGTCATCCATCAACACGATGTACTGAGTGGCCTCAGCTATGGTGAAACCACAATTTTCTCCAAACGGACGGCTGGTTCGACGAGGATCCGCCTCATCAGAGCCATCCAGTTTTTTGAGCTTTTCTTCCGCAGCCAAGGCCCCCATCGTGGCGTAGCCATCAATGATTTCGGTGGTGATCGGAGCCTCGGCATTTCCCACCACTGCGACCCGGCATTTTCCGCTACTAATATCCTCAACCGCAGCTCGCAGATTGTAGAGAAATGAAGCACAAGCTCCAGCGATAGCACCGGTATGACCAACGCTCCCAAGGATGTAAGCATTTACAAAATCAGCTGGCATGCTATTTAGCCCGAGCGGGCACTGCTTGGTGCTTACTCGCCCACCTTTAAGGCGTGACTGCAGAAGACCACCAAAACCATTTTCGTCCATCTGACTCATGACATTACTGGCATATACGCCTATTTCGTCCGGCCGCACTGAATCAGCAATAACCTGCCAATCAATGCCGATCGATCTCACCGCATCCGATGCACCAATGACAGTGAGCTGAAGAGCACGCGGGTGGAAGTGGGCATTGTAGAGTGATGCAGGATCAAAACCTCGCGGTAACTGTCCGGCAGATTTCACCGGCAAAGCTCGATAACTATCCATTTTCACCGATAGATCACCCGAGAGTTTCACTCGTACCAATCCATCGCCCAAGGTTTCTACGTTCCATTCAGCCGGCACTGGCTCAGGCAGATCACGAGCCTTCATCTCGAACACGACGGGTTGCTGCGCCCCACTCAAGGTGGCATTTTTTTGCCAGTGCACAGCATCTACATCAAAGAAGGTTTCTTCTATTCGGCGTATCAAAGTGCCATTAAGTACACTGGGACCGAAATCCTTATGAATTTGGGAAAGCGTTAAAACCTCCTCGTTTTCATTTCGGTACTGGCCGTCGACCACTTTGATTAAGCCCATCATGATTGCCAACCCAGCTATGGTCTCTTGCTGCTCTTTCACGGGAAGACTTTCGAGCACCATCCGGCGATAAGCATGATGTGCAGAACTTCGCCCTGCCGCGTTAAAACCGCCAAAACCAACAATTACAGGCAAACGAGAGACAGATAAGGGGGGCATTGAATAACTCCACGAACGTAGCGAACGGATAACAGAATAAGCGCTAGTTTATGCGCAAAAAACCGCGCAGTCCTTGTTGATTCAGCCAAAATATGTGGTATTTTGGCCAAAATCACATCCCAGCCGTAAAAAATTATGCATAGCAATGAGCCTCATCCCACCCGAATCACCTTTCTATTGCTGGATAACATGCTCGCTACCAGCAGCACCCTTCCAATGGAAATGCTGCTCGCCGCCGACAGCGCCGCGAAAAAACCTATCAAGCCCGTAAAGAACAAGATTTCCGGATTGCAGATACGCACCGCCTCACCCACCGGCGAGGCGGTAGTGACAAGATCGGGGCTGCGTTGGATGCCAGAAGGCCCGTTAGCGCAATTGGACACTAGCGATATCATCTACCTGCCCGGTTTGTGGCGGAATCCTCGCCCCGCTCTTCGCGCTAACAGCTATCTTTTAAATTGGCTTCGAGAACAGCATCAAAATGGCGCTTTAATCTGCGCCGTGGGTACCGGATGTTGCTTCTTAGCTGAAGCCGGTTTGTTGAACGGAAAAGCAGCGACCACCCATTGGCACTACTTTGATCAATTCCAAAAAGATTATCCGGCCGTAGATTTGAAGCGTCAGTATTTTATTACCCAAGCCAGCAATTTATATTGCGCCGCCAGCGTCAACTCTCTCGCGGATTTAACCGTACACTTCATTCAACGCTTAATGGGAAAAGCTATAGCAAGTCATGTTGAGCGACACTTTTCCCACGAAATCAGGCGCTCCTACGAAAGCAGCAGTTATCTGGAAAAGGATCATAGTTATCACCCGGATGAAGAAGTTATCCAAATCCAGATATGGTTACAGGACAACTTTCACCGCAATATTTCTTTTGCCCAAATCGCCGAGCGATTTGGCATGAGCGTCCGCACACTTAATCGACGATTTAAAACGGCAGTCGGTCAATCTCCGTTGATGTATTTGCAGGAGATCCGAATTAACACCGCTCGTGATCTATTAAAAACCAGCAACCTTTCAATTAGTGAAATTGCGGATAAAGTCGGATATCAAGACAGCGGTTATTTTACGACGCTTTTCAAGAAACAATTGTCCACCACACCGAACGCGTATCGACTAACTGTTCGAGCAAAACTTTTTAGTACAGAATGATATTCAAAAGAGCCGATGACGAAAAACGCCGAGACTTTACAGCCTCGGCGCTTTAAAGATTACTATCGTTGATGTTTAGCTGTTAGGCAGCAGCACTTTCTTTGCCCTCAATGCCAGGCACATTACCAGCGTTGATAGGAATAGTCCGCGGCTTCATTGCTTCTGGGATTTCTCGCACAAGTTCGATGTGCAACAAGCCATTTTCCAAATCCGCCGATCTCACCTGCACATGATCCGCCAGCTGAAAACGCCGCTCAAAACTGCGAGCAGCAATGCCTTGGTGAAGATAAGTGCGGCCAGAATCATCAGCCTTTTTTTCTGCGGAAATTGTCAAATTATTTTGGTTAACTTCAATATTCAATTCAGATAAATTAAAACCTGCTACAGCCATAGTAATACGATACTGATCCTCTCCTATCAGTTCGATATTGTAGGGAGGATAGCCTGGCTGAGATTGTTCAGTACGACTTATGCTATCCAGTAAATTAGCCATACGATCAAAACCGATGGCAGAACGATACAAAGGAGTGAAATCAAAATTTCGCATTAAAATATCCTCAATTAAGCAATATAAGGTTCGGCTCATCAGGTGATCGAGCCATTCATTTTTCGTAGTCCTCAGATGAGCGCCTACAAAACTTAAATAGGGTCGCTTAAGAAAAGATCAAGCCCACCTGAAAAAATTTTCAAGGTTTCCTGCTGCACCTATATTGCCTGACTCGCCTATCCATTCGCCTACCCATTCGCCTATCCTATAGAGCTACCTGTCGCGTTTGTCTAGCCTATCCAGGTAAAATCAGTATGCACAATGACGAGCCAGTAGATGCGTCCGTTTCCTGCAGCAGATACCCCCTACACTTCTCCGCCACCAGAGGTACGTCAAACTGGAAGGGCACGATACCAAACAACAAAAACTGCTACAAATATGCGAACCAAGGAATGAATAAAATATTCTCAGACATAAACGTTCTTAAAGGGCTTTGAATGGAGCTTGAAATTTCCAATAAAAGGGCCAATATAGATCTGGAAGGCAAAGCTTTTTATCCAAGCCTTTTTTCTTAACGGTGAAGGAGATATAGGAATGAAGCCCGCAGTCGACGTAATTTACCGTGATTTAGATTCATCAGTAGCACTCAATGAGATCATTAGTAAAAAAGTAGAGAAACTTCAAAAATTCAGTGATCAGATTACCTATAGCCGCGTAGTCCTTGATACCCCTCATAACCACAAGCACAAAGGCAAACAATTTCGAGCATCCATTGAGCTGGACATCAAAGGTGGCGCGGTTGCTGTAGCGCAAAATGATGCATCTATTCATGTCGCTGTTCGCGAGGCTTTTTTTACCGCCGAACGGAAAATTAAACAGCTAACCGCCAAACAACGAGGCATGTAATTAACGACGCGCGACTTTAACGAAATGAATTATTTATTGTCGCGACATTGTATTAGATACTGAAATAAAAAAGGCCCACATCTGAAGCAGATGTGGGCCTTTTTTATTTCACGAATGCAAGTTACTTGGCGGCAGACATGCGTTCGGACATTTTGGAAATCAGCGTATTCAAATTCGCTAAAGATTGAATATGGCTATAGATCAGTTCAAGCCCGTCCTTTTTGAAAAGATCCAGCGCATCAGCGTCGCTAATCGCCTTTAATTTTTCACGCTTCACCACGTAGAATCCGGTGAGATTCAGATTGGCATTATCGTTATCCTTAAAGGTAATGTTCGCCTGCATCGGCTCTAACAAATCCAGGTCATGAAGCTTTTTACAAAATACCTTCGTCATTTCGGCGCGGTATTGGTAGTCCTTTAAAAAGGCCACAACTTCTTTTAAGTGCGCAGATTGCTCACCGTCTTCTTCAAACAAGCGCTTACCTTGACTCCCATCTGGACTACACGCTTTGCTGTTTTCGTCGATACAGAGGGTTAAGGTCTCAGCTTCTTTATTACCTGCGAGAACAAATGGATAACGACGAATGAACGCAGGGATATATCTGGCCGAAATTCTACCGGACTCATCTACAAAGAGATTCTCACCTTCTTTCAAGCCCATGACCGCTAAGGGAAGATACTCACCCTCTGTCGCGGTCGCAGAAAAAATAATGGGATACTCGCTCGCAGCAAAAGGGATTTCGGTAGCCAGTAACGGTGCTGAATTCAACCCTGCGGCAAAATCATAGCTGGTTACACCGACAGACCAATTACGGTGCTTATCTGATAACGGTTGAATATTTTCGTAAATCAATAATTGCTTTGACACAAGTACACCTCTAGTTATTGTTAATTACGCACATAGCGATAACTGAATGAGGCTCACATAGTAGCACTTTCGTTATAACGTGCCACTAGCTGGTTTGGGACTTTGATTACCAGTTTTTTCCATTTGCAAGGTCTATAGTGTACATAATTTACGCACCTATACAGCCGAGCGGGCATGAAGCTCAAATACCCCAGGTGAGCACAATGGACGCTATTCGCGCGCTATATCCCCGGCTTCATGGTTGTAACGAAAGATACTTTGGCCAACCCGTGCTGGACGTCTCAATGATTCGGAATTTTCCGTTCTTTACTCCATCCTCGCCTGACGGAGCTGATGACCGATGGAATTACCCTGGGAGCAATCCCAGCACCGCTGCGCGGCATCGCCATACCGTGACGTGATATTCATACTAATGAAGGCCGGTAACTCACCTATAAATTCCAATCCCGACCAGTTGCTGGTCAGCAGGCTATTATTTGGTTCGTACCCACAACCCAAGAATTATGGATCAACAGCCCCCCCCAATCAGCATATTCATCACTCAATGGATTGTCGCACCAGCAGGCATATCTATCGTCATAGACGGGGTCGAGCTCATCAAAGTCCATGAATTTTCCGGAGCCGGTTGAAGGCAAGACTAGCCAGATCATTACGGCAGTTTTCACTGTGAGATTTTTAAACGACCGCAAGCCTAACGTGATTGAAAGACACATATTCGACTGCTTCAGCGAGGTGGGTCTGATGTGTATATTCCTCAACCTAAGAGGCGTATGTTCGAAGCGAACAAATCACTGTTTTGACGTGATGCGTATGTAAATCAGATCATTGAGCAAGCCAGTTTCGACCGACGTTCGTTGCCACCGATGATAGGAAGCGACACACAGGAGCGCGAAATTTATCGCTTGAGAAGTTGGCTTGCGAGGAAGACCCCGGCCGATTTGTCTGTCAGTTGCTTGTGGTTCAGAGATGGACAATAAGTGCCATCACCGTAAAGAAGGAATTTTGCAGACAATATCAAGAAAGGAAAAACAGCTTGATCGATAAATGGTCGGAACGGCGGGATTTGAACCCACGACCCCTACACCCCCAGTATAGTGCGCTACCTGACTGCGCTACGCTCCGATTTATCTGATTCAGCTTTTCTACAGCGATTTGGGCCGCTGCGAGGGACGGCATAATACCGCAATTTATTGAGATTGCAACTGCCGATCTTACTGCTAAATTTTACAACAGCTATTTTTTTAGCAGATCCAATAACATCTCTAACTCGGAAATCATTTGTTCGACTAATTGAGTGAATTGATTGGAATCGCTGCTCGGGGATTCGTTGCTCATTTGCATCCGAGCGCCACCAATCGTGAAGCCCTGTTCGTAAAGCAAAGTACGGATCTGACGAATCGTCAACACATCCTGACGCTGATAATAACGACGGTTACCACGACGCTTGACAGGTTTTAACTGCGGAAATTCTTGTTCCCAATAACGCAGCACATGAGGCTTAACCGCGCACAATTCGCTGACTTCACCAATTGTAAAATAGCGTTTGCCGGGGATAACCGGCAATTCATCATTATGGCTTGGTTCCAACATATGCTTCCACTCGGGCCTTGAGTTTTTGTCCTGGACGGAATGTCACAACACGGCGAGCGCTAATAGGAATTTCCTCACCTGTCTTTGGATTCCGTCCGGGGCGCTGGCTTTTGTCGCGCAAGTCAAAATTGCCGAAGCCGGACAATTTAACTTGTTCATTGTTTTCCAGCGCGTGGCGAATTTCTTCAAAGAAAAGTTCGACAAGTTCCTTAGCTTCGCGTTTATTAAGGCCGAGATCCTCATAAAGCTTCTCGGCCAAGTCTGCTTTGGTCAGAGCACCATCCGCCATAGTAATTATCCCTATCTGAGGGTAGCCGCAAATGTTGCCTCCAGATGCTGCGTAATATTGGCTATGGAGGCACTAATCTCATCCTCTGTTAGAGTGCGCGAAGGATGCTGAAACGTCAACCCCAGCGCAATACTTTTTCTTTGCGGATCAATACCTTTGCCGGTATATACGTCAAACACCTTTAAGTCTGATAACGAGTCACCAGCTTGGGATTTGACCGCATCGAGAAGGTCACTGGCCGACACTGTGCGATCCACCAGAATTGCCAGATCCCGCCGAACTTCAGGATATTTTGATAAAGCCTGGAAGGCTGGAATCCTCGCCGTTAATACAGCGCTCAGCTTGATCTCAAAAACATAAACCGGTTTCGGTATATCCAGTTGTTGCTGCAACCCCGGATGCAGGGCGCCAATATATCCCTGTAATTCGCCAGATTTAAAAATGCCAGCACACTGACCCGGGTGAAGTGCAGCGTGGGTCTGCGGCAAAAATGAAAAGCTCGCATCGTCTCCGGTTAACGCCAACAGAGACTCCAAATCACCTTTCATATCATAAAAGTCGACAGCCTCCGCCGGATTCGACCAGGCTTCTGGCATACGATCGCCGTAAATGAGTCCGGCCAACATAGCCTCCTGCACTAGTCCGTCAGCACCGGGCACGAAGCGCAAACCGCTTTCAAAAATACGCACCCGCTCCTGTTGACGATTCAGGTTATGACGTAACACGCTTACCAGGCCAGGCAACAAGCTGGTGCGCATTGCTGCCATATCTGCACTGATAGGATTGCGAAGAACAACAGGGTCTAACTGGGGATCAAATAATTTGTTCAAGCCCGGTTCAATAAAGCTATAGGTAATAGCTTCTTGAAATCCTCTGGATACCAGATGCTTGCGTAACGCCGGGAGCCCAAGCAAGATTTCGGGGTGAGCCTGGATCTGAATTGGCGCCGCAAGGCTGCGCGTTGGTAAACGATTGTAGCCATACACACGCGCTAACTCTTCCAACAGGTCAGCTTCGATAGAGATATCAAATCTGTAGCTGGGTACTGCAAAAGACCAACCATCGGCGTTGGTTTCCAGCAGCTCGAGACCTAGACGAGTCAAGATATCAATCACCTGATCATCAGGCAGCTCAAGGCTCAATCCGTTCACGATCCGCTCGCGACGCAAAGTCACCTGGCGCTCTTTCGGTAATTGCTCGTTTTGGACGTGAATCAGCGGACCGGCTTCGCCTCCGACAACGGATAACAATAATGCGGTCGCACGCTCCATTGCCTGCTCTTGCAGCTGATAATCGACTCCACGCTCAAAGCGATGAGATGAGTCGGTGTGTAAACCATAGGCACGAGCACGTCCGGCAATGGCAAGTGGATTAAAAAATGCGCTTTCCAGAAAGATATCGCGAGTCTTTTCGGAAACTGCGCTCGCTTTACCGCCCATCACACCAGCAATTGCCAGCGGACCTTTGCTATCCGTAATAACCAGGGTATCGGCTTTCAGCTTAACTTGCTGATCGTCCAGTAGCGTTAATGTCTCTTCCCCCTCAGCCAAACGAACATTTATTCCGTCGGTCAATTGCGCCAGGTCAAAGGCGTGCATCGGCTGACCAAGTTCCAACAGGACATAATTAGTTACATCAACAACCGCATCTATACTGCGAAGGCCTGCACGCTGTAATTTTTCCTGCAACCAGAGAGGACTGGGACGTGAAATATCGATATTGCGAATAACGCGCCCTATGTAGCGACTGCACGCTTCACCGGCATTAAGTGCGACCGGAAATGTATCAGGAATGGTCGCAGGAACAGCCAAGATCTCGGTAGCATTTACGTTCGTACTATTAAGCACCCCAACCTCACGCGCCAAACCTTTCACGCTTAAGCAGTCGCTGCGATTAGGGGTCAAATCCACTTCGATTAGCTTATCGTCAAGATTCAAGTATTCGCGCAAATCAGCTCCGACCGGTGCATCCGTGGGCAACTCCCACACACCACTGTCGTCATCACCTGCCGCCAGTTCTGTCTGCCCACATAACATGCCAAACGATTCAACGCCGCGCAGCTTGGCCTTTTTGATTTTGAAATCACCCGGCAGCTGAGCACCTATAGTTGCAAAAGGAATTTTGATACCCGGCCGCGCGTTAGGCGCACCGCAAACTACTTGGGCCAGTCCCTCGGGAAGGCCGGCAACCTGACAAACACGTAATTTATCGGCGTCCGGATGCTGCTCACAGGCGACTATTTCACCGACGATAACGCCAGTGAACTCACCAGCAACAGACTCAACGGCATCCACTTCAAGACCTGCCATGGTTAGCTGTGCCACTAACTCATCGGTAGAAATAGCGGGATTAACCCACTCACGCAGCCAGGATTCACTGATTTTCATAATTCACTTATTCCGTAGGTTGGGGTGAGCTTCGCGACCCAACATAACAAACAGGTAACAACCGTAATTACATTAAAATTACTGCGTTATTATTTTCGAAATCACCGCGTCATTTGCGTTGAGATTCGCACCTCACCCGAAATTACGCGCAGTTAAAATTGTTTGAGGAAACGCAAGTCGTTTTCGAAGAACAAACGCAGATCATTTACCCCATAACGCAGCATAGCCAGACGCTCAACACCCATACCAAAAGCAAAACCGGTATAGGTTTCCGGGTCTACGCCACTGGATTTGAACACTTCCGGGTGAACCATGCCGCAGCCGCCTACTTCCAACCAGCCGGTGTTCTTACACATACGGCAACCTTTACCGCGGCACTGAGTACATTGAATGTCCATCTCCGCAGAAGGCTCTGTGAAGGGGAAATAAGAAGGACGAAAGCGCACTGCAACATCTGCTTCAAAAAAGGCTTTGAGGAATTGATCCATGGTGCCCTTGAGATCGGCAAAGCTGATATTTTTATCAACCACCAGACCTTCCACCTGATGAAACATTGGCGAGTGAGTTACATCTGAGTCGCAGCGGTAAACCCGCCCGGGACAAATTACCCGAATCGGTGGCTGCTTATTCTCCATGGTGCGAACTTGTACCGGCGAGGTATGAGTGCGTAAAACATGGTTGTCATTTACGTAAAAAGTGTCGTGCATCGCCCGCGCGGGGTGATGTGACGGAATATTGAGCGCTTCAAAGTTATGATAGTCATCTTCGATTTCAGGGCCGACTTCGACGCTGTAACCTACCGCCGTAAAAATCTCTTCGATACGCTGAAGAGTGCGAGTAACTGGATGTAAACCGCCGGTATGCTGGCCTCGGCCAGATAAGGTCACATCAATAACGTCGCTGGACAGTTTCGCAGCAATGGCTTGCTGTTCCAGAAATTCTTTGCGTGCAGCAATAGCATCTGCCACCGCATCTTTTACTTTATTGATTTCTGCACCGGCAGCCGGACGTTCCTCGGCAGAAAGCTGCCCGAGATTTTTCATTAGCGCACTAATACTGCCTTTTTTGCCGAGATATTCGACACGCACATTATCAAGAGCCGCAAGATCTTGCGCCTCGGCCACCAACTTGAGCGCTGCTTCGGTGAGCGCAACCAGATTATCCATCTGCTATTCCACGATTTTGTTGTTTGTAAGCAATGAGCGTCTATTAGCAAAGACTGTATAAACCAAAAAAAAAGGAAGGAACTGAAAACAGCCCCTTCCCTTTCATCACGTTCGCATCGGTGCACTACTACAAGTAATACACCTGACAGTCATTGGACGATTAAGCAGCCAGAGCTGATTTAGCCTTCGCAACAACTGCAGCAAAAGCTGCTTTATCGTATACAGCCAAATCGGCCAGAACACGACGGTCAAGAACAATGCTGGCTTTTCTCAGGCCTGCAATTAATTGACTATAGGTCATACCTTCAGCGCGAGACTGAGCATTAATACGAGTAATCCACAATGCGCGGAAGTTACGCTTTTTAACGCGACGGTCACGGTAAGCATACTGACCCGCTTTGATAACGGCTTGTTTGGCTACGCGGAAAGTACGTGAACGAGCACCGTAATAACCTTTTGCAGCTTTTAAAACTTTCTTGTGACGACGACGCGCCTCTACACCACGTTTAACACGGGCCATAACTCAATCCTCTCAAAATTCTCTGTTAAACCAGGGTTAGCTGGCCCGAAACATACGGTCAATTGCTGGTGCGTCAACAGCTGAAATGATGCTGGTTCCGCGCAAATGACGCTTACGCTTAGTGGTCATTTTGGTCAGGATGTGGCTACGGTTAGCGTGCTTGTGCTTATAGCCTGCGCCGGTCTTCTTGAAGCGCTTGGAGGCGCCACTGTGTACTTTAGCTTTAGTTGCCATGGGAAAA
>Ga0079223_10002298_pt1 | contig 11786 bp, 7 predicted proteins | sample Stecom2011_FD_75072 | JGI IMG/M metagenome (GOLD analysis project Ga0079223, IMG submission 75072) | Agricultural soil microbial communities from Utah to study Nitrogen management - Steer compost 2011 | ecosystem: Environmental > Terrestrial > Soil > Agricultural land | place: USA: Utah...
CCCATTCCTCACGACCTGCCTGCGCATCATCCCAAGTCATCTGGCTGTAAGTCGCTTCATCGGTATCTAATGCTCGAACCGAATAATCATTCAAATCCACCACGTACAGGCCGTTTCCAATCATGGCATCCGCATCGACGGTATAGGCGAGGCGATTGGCTGCTTGATTAAAGGCGAATTGGCTCACATTTCCGATATTAAGTAGCTGACCATCCTCCAAATTTCTCAGGATCAAATCGGTTCCCGAATGTTTGGATTTGTCATCGGCAGCCTTTTTACGGTGCACTACAAAATGCTTAGAATCGTTGGAGAAAGCATACCGATTGATATTCTCCATGCTTTGCTTCTCTCCAGTCGCCAAATTCAATAATACACCGGTCGCAGGCACATCTTTACGTGCCTCGCGTAATTTTTTAGCTTCCTTAGCGGAAACACCTACCGTGTAAGCAGCCCATTTCGCATCATCGGAAAAAATGGCTCCATTAGAATGCGCCACCGTATATAAAGTGTCCGTCTCCGCATTTTTAATAAATAACGTCAGGTCACCCCCATTTGGAGTTTGCGTATACGTAATCCACTGCCCATCCGTACTGATTCCTGCCCTGGAAATCCGATTCCATTTCGAATAATCATCGAACGTCAATGGCTTTTGTTCCTGCGCTACGCCTGTTGATCCCCATCCAACAGCCAGCAGGCCGGTTAGTAAAAATAAGATTAATGTTTTTTTCATAATTTTCCTCCGAATTTGTTTTGTAATGCGGCCAACTTACTGGCCATGTCCTGCTCCTTGACCGCACGCTTAGGTTCACGTCGAAAAGGCTTATTTTTGGTTGGTTTTTTATCTTTTTTGGCCTTGGTTTTGGCTTTCTGCTCTTCGGTTTTCATGCTCAGCCCAATGCGATTTCGCTCGACATCGATTTCTGTGACGGTGACCATCACTTTTTGCTGCACTTTTAGCACTTCATTCGGATCTTTCACAAAGCGATCGGCCAACTGACTCAGGTGCACCAGTCCATCCTGGTGAACGCCGATATCTACAAAAGCTCCAAAAGCAGTAATATTCGTGACAATACCCGGCAAGCGCATACCCAAGCGCAGGTCTTGAATACCATTGACGCCATCGGTAAATGTGAAGGCCTCAAATTGCTCACGTGGGTCACGACCAGGCTTGGCTAATTCGGCCAAAATATCATTTAAAGTGGGCAATCCCACCTCATCGGAAACGTACTTCTTCAGATCGATCTTTTGGCGCTGCTCCGCATCGGTCATCAGGTCTTTCACGGAACAACCTAGATCCAAGGCCATCTTCTCGATCAATTCATAACGCTCTGGATGCACCGCACTACGATCCAAGGGGTTTTCAGCATTCCGGATCCGCAAAAAACCTGCCGCTTGTTCGAATGCCTTATCGCCTAAACGTGGCACCTTTTTTAAGGATTCGCGGTTTTTAAAAGGACCGTTCTCGCTTCGATAATGGATGATGTGCTGAGCCAAAGCCGGCCCCAAACCGGAAACATAGGCCAGCACTTGCTTAGAAGCCGTATTTAGTTCCACCCCCACCACATTGACACAGCTCATCACCGTATCGTCCAGGGCTAATTGCAATTTTTGTTGATCCACATCATGCTGATATTGTCCCACACCGATGGATTTAGGGTCAATTTTCACCAATTCCGCCAAAGGATCCATTAATCTTCGACCAATGGACACAGCTCCTCGCACGGTGATATCATGATCCGGAAATTCTGCTCGGGCTACGGGCGAAGCGGAATAAATAGATGCGCCACTTTCGTTAACCATGACGATCACGACATTCTTCAAGCCCAATTTTCGCACGAATTCCTCGGTTTCTCGACCGGCCGTGCCGTTGCCGATCGCGATCGCTTCTGTTTTATACTTATCCGCAAAATCACGCAGGGTCTGCGCTGCTGCTGCTGCTTTTCCTGTCCCAGTATGGGGATATACCGTGGTATTTTCCAATAAGGTTCCCTGTTCGTCCAAGCAAACCACCTTACATCCGGTCCGAAAACCGGGATCAATGGCCATGATGCGCTTTTGACCCAATGGAGCTGCCAATAATAATTGACGCGCGTTCTCCGCAAATACCCGAATCGCCTCCTCATCTGCCCGTTGACGGGTAAATAAACGAACCTCGGTTTCCATGGAAGGTTTTAATAAACGCTTATATCCGTCTAACATCGCTAATCGAACCTGCGCGGAGGTGGCATTGCTCCCTCGAATAAATTGATGGTCCAAAATAGGTAAAACCTCTTCCTCGGCCACTTCAATGTCCAGGTAAAGCATCTCTTCTTTTTCTCCCCGCCGCATGGCCAATACGCGATGTGAGGGGGCTGTTTTTAGTGGCTCGGACCACTCATAATAATCTTTGTATTTCGTGGCCTGCTCTTCTTTACCCGGGATCACCCGTGAGACAAAGCGTCCCTTTTCCATGAATATCGCGCGAATCCGTTGACGAATCCCGACGTCTTCACTGATGATCTCCGCTATGATATCACGCGCTCCGGCCAAGGCGTCTTCCACATTTTCTACCCCTTTTTCCTCGGATATATAAAAGGTCGCCGCGGCTTCCATATCGTCAATCCCTTGCTCCAAAATGAGTAAGGCGAGTGACTCCAGTCCCTTCTCCCGGGCTACGCTCGCTCTGGTTTTTCGCTTAGGCTTGTACGGCAAATATAAATCCTCCACCATGGCCAATGTCTCCGCTTCGTGGATTTGTTGTTCCAGTTCGGCAGTCAGTTTACCTTGATCCGAAATGGATTTGATCACCGCTTCTTTCCGTTTTTCCAATTCCTTCAATTGAAGGGCGCGGTCCCGAATATGAGTGATTTGAACCTCATCCAAACTTCCGGTAACTTCCTTTCGGTATCGGGAAATAAAAGGCACAGTGGCTCCTTCTTCCAATAAGGCGAGAGTAGCTCTAACCTGTTTATCTGTCAATGCCAACTCTTGGGCAATGATACGCTCTTGTGTCATGAATATGTTATTGGGTTGACTGCTGCTTCGAATCTACATCAGACTGGGGATTATCGTCGGATGAGTTTTCCGGTTTTGGGAGATCCTGATCATGTGTCTGCGTTGTTTCGCTGCCTACATAATCTGGCTCACGGCCGGGTTGATGTGTATAGGTGCCTGCCGGCGGACCACTCTGAAACGCCGCAGGAATGTGGTTTTTTTTTGCCGTATCTTCTGAGTTTGGCTTATTTTGGTCTGTGGGTGTGTTTTTCTGCTCGGGTTCTGCTGGACTTGACGGGTCTTTGTGCTCGTCTTGAATTTGATCTTGCTTCTCGTCTTGAATCAGATCTTTCACCTCCAAATCGCTCTCAAAATCATTAATTTGTTGCGAGATATCCCGCTTAATGGACTCGGATGCATCTTTGAACTCTCGAATTCCTCTCCCCAAGCCTCGGGCCAATTCGGGCAATTTCTTGCCTCCGAAAAGCAGTAAAGCCACAAACACGATCAGGAGCATCTTTGATGTGCCGATATTCAAAAATCCGATTACCATATTGATCATTATGACCGCTAAGTTAAGGTAAAAATAAAACAATACAAAAACGTATCTTCGCAACGTATTCGAGACCTTCGCGGAATCCGGGTGTGATGAAAGAAAAATTAAAAACGTACAGGCCTTATTATTGGAGCAGTTTGGCATTGGCAAGTCCGGTCGTGATTTCTCAATTGGGACATACCTTGGTCCAAACCGCCGACAGCATCATTGTCGGTCAATTCGCCGGCACCATCCCATTAGCGGCTGTTTCTTTGGTACACAGTGTGTTTATGATCATCATGGCGATCGGTTTAGGGATCGCCTACGGGATTACGCCGCTCATTGCTCAAGAAAATGGCCGAAAAAATTATGCCTCATGCGGAAGACTTCTTTCGAATAGCCTGTGGTTAAACATCATTTCTGGTATCGTTCTTTTTTGTCTTGTCTATTTTGGATCCATGGCCGTAATTGACCACTTGGATCAGGATCCCCGAGTCGTACGGGAAGCAAAACCCTATTTACTCTTAATGGGATTGTCTATCATTCCCATGATGGTGTTTAGCGCTTTCAAACAATTCGCTGAAGGTTTGGGTTTTACCAGACAGGCCATGAACATCACCATTTGGGGCAATGTCTTGAACATCGTCTTAGCGATTATTTTTGTAAAAGGTATGTTTGGCATTGAGCCAATGGGCGTGCGTGGTGTGGGTTATAGCACCTTAATTGATCGTTGTCTGATGGCGATCGTCATGGGTTATTATGTTTTCAAGTCGCAAAATTTCAAGCGGTACCTCAGCCAATTTAAACTACTACATATCGATATGGATCGATGCCGATCCATCCTGAAAATTGGAGCTCCTGTGGCCCTACAATTCGTGTTTGAAATGGGTGCTTTTGCAGCTGCAGCCATCATGGCCGGAACTTTTGGGCCTGATATACAGGCTGCGCACCAAATCGCCATTACCTTGGCTTCCATGGCCTATATGATGGCCAGCGGAGTCGCGTCTGCAGCCACCATCATGATTGGCAATAATTTTGGCAAAAATCGATTCGATCGGCTTAAACGGTATGCGAACACGAACTACATCATCATTCTGGCATTTATGTGCATCACGGCGTTGATATTCGCAGTATTTAATCAATACCTGCCTTGGATTTTTACCACCGATCCGGTTGTCATCGGAATCGCTGCCCAATTATTGATCATCGCGGGATTGTTCCAATTATTCGATGGCACACAAGTGGTAGGAATGGGCATACTGCGGGGAATGGGTGATGTAAACCGCCCGACTTGGATCACCTTTGTGGCTTATTGGATCATTGGGCTTCCCCTGGGATACTTCATGGCCGTCACCCTTGGAATCGGCGTAAAAGGCATCTGGTACGGACTGACACTCGGCTTGACTATCTCGTCCATCCTGCTGTATTTCCGCTATCGTAGGGTGGTCAATAAATACGAAAAAGCGGCCATAACGCTAAAGCCTTAAACCTCCCGGTTAATGTCCCAAGACTCCAGGTAATCTGCCACTCGTTTTACAAAACGACCTCCTAACGAACCGTCTACCACCCGATGATCGTAGGATAAGGAGAGTATCATCTTATGCCGAATCGCGATCACATCGCCATATTCGGTCTCGATTACAGCTGGCTTTTTCACAATGGTCCCGATGGCCAAAATCGCCACTTGCGGCTGGTTGATAATCGGCGTTCCCGTGATGTTTCCAAAAGCACCCACGTTGGTCACGGTGAACGTTCCTCCTTGGGTGTCATCCGGTTTCAATTTATTCTCGCGTGCTCGCTTGGCCAGATCATTCACCGTTTTACTGAGCCCGACTAAGCTTAATTGATCCGCATTTTTGATCACCGGTACAATCAAATTCCCTGAAGGCAATGCCGTAGCCATTCCGATATGGATATTCCGTTTTTTAATGATTTGATAACCATCTACCGACGCATTGATCAGTGGAAAATCCTTGATCGCTCGACTCACAGCTTCTATAAAAATAGGTGTAAAAGTAATTTTTTCACCCTCTCTGTTTTCATAGGTAGCTTTGACCTTATTACGCCATTGAACTAAATTGGTCACATCTGCTTCGACGAAGGAACAAACATGCGGTGAAGTTTTCACACTTTGAACCATGTGGTCCGCGATCAGCCTACGCATGCGATCCATTTCGATAATTTCATCGTCAGCGGACAGGGAAGTGGTCGCGGACGCGGTCGTGCTGACCTCTGGGATGGATTCTGCCTGAGCAGCCTCGACAGCTGTTGCCTGCCCGGCATCACGGCTTTCCAAATAACGGAGTACATCTTGCTTGGTGACGCGATTTTCCGTGCCTGTTCCCGGAATACGATCTAATTCCTCCATACTAATGCCCTCTTGAGCAGCGATATTGCGCACAAGCGGGGAATAAAATCGTCCGCTCTCATTCATGGCGGAGATCGCTGGCGATTCAGCGGATGCGGCGGAAGCCTTTGGGCTTTTAGAAGTTGTGGGCGCCGACTTCATGGATTCAGGCAAAACCTCTTGAATCTTTTCTTCGATTTCAGCTTCTGTACCTTCTCCTGTATCTTCGATTTCTTCACCGTCGGTTTCAATCACCGCCAACACTTCTCCTACCTGAACGACAGCATCTTCCGAAAACAAAAGTTCCTGGATCACGCCCGACACAGGTGAAGGCACATCGGAATCTACTTTATCCGTAGCAATGTCCACCACAGCTTCATCCTCTTCCACGCGATCGCCTGGCTGTTTCAACCATTTGATAATTGTCGCTTCGGAAACACTTTCCCCCATCTTTGGGAGTACCAATCGATGTATGGCCATAATTCAGTCTAAAATTGAAATATGTGCAAATTAAATAAGTTTTCGGAAATAAACAAACAAACAAAACTATATTCCATAAATAATGCGACACGCAGAATAAAAAGACGGATAACGCCAGAAGGTAAAATCTATTTTGCTTTTTCCCGAATGAGAGCGATCAGTTCAAATAGGGCGAATGCGGCTGCGGTCTGAATATTCACACGACGATCCTTACCCAATTGAAAGAGGCGAGTGTGTGTTTTGTCGGGTCCGGAAATGGCCATCCAGATATGCCCTGCTGGCAAACCCGTCACGTCTGACCCAGGACCGGCTACCCCACTAACAGCGATGGCGTAGTCCGCAGCGAACACCTGAGCGGCACCTTTGGACATTTCGATTACCACTTCTTCGCTGACCGCATCGTACGTTTCCAATACGCCAGGGTCCACCCCTAAAAGCGCTGTTTTGGAAAGATTAGAATAGGTCACTGCACTGCCCTGAAAGACTTCACTACTACCGGGAATGGCCGTCAGAAGATTCGCAAGATATCCCCCAGTACAACTTTCAGCAGCCGCCAGTTTCAAACCCCGCTTTTTAAACTCTGCTAAGATCACTTCCGCCAAACTGACATCGCCATGCGCCATGAAATAGGGCCCACAGGCTTCCTCCAATTGTTGGGCATAATACTTCAATTTCTGCTCCAAGACTTCATGATTCGGACCAATACCCGTTAAGCGTAGGCGAACCACACCCGGTTTGGGCAGATAAGCCAAGTGGATTTGTGATGGTAGATGGATTTCTATGTCTCGAATCCGCTCCGCGAGAAAAGATTCGCCTAAACCTGCAGTTAAAAGTGTGTGATGGTCCAGCGGAGTACGACCTTTAAAAAAGGTTAGCCGAGGCAGAACGCGCTCTTCCATCAGGTGTTTCATCTCAAATGGAACCCCCGGCATCACCACATAATGTCTGTTTTGATGCGAGATCCACATGCCTGGCGCAGTCCCCAAACTATTAAAAAGCACCTCGGCTTTTTCCAAAACGTCAGCCTGCTGCTTATTCACATCCAAGACCTCCCGGCCTCTTCGCTTGAAAATAGCTTCCACATGCCTCAGTACCTCTGGATCTCGTCTGAGTCCTTGACCAAAATATGTCGCTAAGGTGTGTTTAGTGACGTCGTCCTTCGTCGGCCCTAGGCCACCGGTTACCAAAATAACATCCGCACGACCCGAAGCGAGGTTCAGCGCCATCAAAATATCTGCCGCCCGATCTGCTACCGTCGTGATTTGTTTCACCTCGATTCCAATCTCGTTTAAACGCACGGCCATCCAAGCCGAATTGGTGTCCACGATCTGACCTATCAGGATTTCATCTCCGATCGTTATGATTTCCGCTAACATGCTTTGATCCTTTCAGACTTATTGTCGGTTTTATCTTATTATCGGTTATATCCCTCATTACGTTTGGTCAATTTCAAGTCCTGCAAAATGGAGGCTTTGGCCCGGATGGTAATGTTATAACTTTGATATTGTCCAAAAGGAACCCAGCCGACCGACATATCCCAACAATGCAGGTCCCGATAAATGCTAAACCGAGTCAACGAAATCTGCTTCTGTTTAAAATCGTAGCCTGAATTGAATTGGACCTTCCACTTTTCGGTAAAGCTAAAATCGCCAAATATATTCAGTGTACTGGTGATGTTACTGACATTGCCAAAACGTGAATATTGAAAACTGAATGAGCCCGCCAAGTTCCATGGAATATTAAAATCAACGAAAGCATTGGGGTCCGAGCTGATTCGGGCTAAAGCTTGCTGCTGTTCCGGTGTCATATTGCCCCGTTGACCCTCTAATGCGCCTAACTCTTCATTGCGCCTTTGAAGCATTTGGGGATTCAGACTATAGTCGAAAGACAATCCAAAATTAGTTAGCCGGGCAAGTTTCCCGTCTTTAATGGCGAAGCGATGAATTCTCCGTCCCTCCTCATCGACACTGTAGGGATCGAAGGTACCGTTAAAATTCACATTGATCTGCTGATTAAATAAGGCAGTCCGTCCAGAAAAACTAATATTCGACAGGCGGAAAGAATCAGCTGCCATATTGTAGTTTCCATTGAAGGTCAATCCTTGTATTATCGGTACTTTTTTAATTCCTCCATCGGTCGTATCCCGCCTACTGCGTACCTTCGCTTCTAAATTATTATTGATGGAAAACCCGATCCCCATGGATTTACCGAAGCCTGGACTCCCAAAGATCCCGTCTTGGAAAATGGAGTACTGCTGTTGATTTCCCTGAGCATCCACAAAGGTTCGATAAAACCCAAAAAGGTCTCCACTAAAATCTGGACGGTAGTTCAGGTTAACAGATGGCGTCACCACGTGTCGCATGGCCTCGATGCGCCCCATTTTCGGATACATACCGTAAAATTTAGTCGAAAGACCGCTCGAAACGGAATAATCGTACGCTCTAGAGAAGCCTTGCACGGTATCGCGAACCTCCTGATATCCGGCCGGTGTGTTTTCCAATCGCCTGCGAATGGTCTGCAAGTACCAACGCTCTACATAATTCACACTGGTATTCACCTGAAAATGCTTCAACGCATTCAGAGAGAGGCTAATGGGAACGGTATGCTGAAAGCCATTTCTGAATTGACCCAAACTTTCTTTTCGGAACAAATCCTGCTCCGTAGTCTGAATGGAGTTTCTTCCTACCAAACTATAACCGACCGTGATTTTTTGATACCATTTCTGCTCTCCGATACGGTCCTTCGAATCAAATGGATTAAAAGTGGTCGCATTCAGGTTAAATGAAGGCAATTCTAAATACACGCTACCCGTAGAGATATCCTGCCGATGACTCATACTGGCCGAAAAATTAAAACGACCATCCCCGAAACGTCGACCGTAACTAATGCTGGAGGACATGTTATTCTGAGTCATCTGCTCATAATTATAAGAGGCCCCTGCGGCCGTGTTTTGATAATAGGATCCCGTCCCAAAGTTCACCGAGGCGGAAAGCGTCGTCCCCGGATTGGCTTCCGGGCGTTGACTGTGGTTCCAGGTAATGTTAAAATCGTTCGTCGGTTTATAGCCCGGCGTGCCTTCAATACCAGTCCGAGTCGAAGCGAAACGCAGGTTAAACCCTCCGTCATATTTATAACGAACCCGATAGGTGGTGCGGAGAGAGGCTTCATAAGACCCCTTCGAATAGAGTGTCCCCCTCACTTCTGAATCCCAATAATCATTGAACGCAAAATAGAATCCGGCATCACGCATGTAAAAACCGCGCGAAAAATCCTCCCCAAAGGAAGGAAACATAAACCCCGACGCCTTCTTATCCGGTTTTGGAAAAAATCCAAAGGGAATCATGAGCGGTTGAAGATGCACGCCTTCCACCACCAAATAAGCCGGGCCGGCTACAATCTGATTTTCCGTAACAATTCCTTTTTTAATAAAGATCCCAAAATGTGTGTGGGGTTCAGGAAGATTACACGTGCTATACATCCCATGAAACAGCGACATCTCATTAAACTGATTTCGACGCACCCGACTGGCTTGAATAAAACCTCCATCCACCTCACTGAACACCCCGTAGGTCACACCGACTCCGGTATCAAAATTATAGGTCAATGAATCCACAGCCTTGGGCGATTCACCGGACATAATGACCACCGGACGCCCCACATAACGGCCATTATGATCAGTCAATCCACTGGCAAATACTTCATTATTTTCATGATCAATGCGTATATAATCGGCAGAAAGCTCGAAATCCATGTACTTAATCTTCGCTTCCCGATACAGATACGTCATATTATGACGGATGTCCATCCATTGCGAATCACGCGCTAAAATATTGACCGCCGCCTGCAGTCCACTCTCTTCCTGTGCTGAATTCGATTCGGTTCCTGAAGGTAATGTCGGACCGGAAATAGAATCCATCAGCACCAAGGTGTCGGGCAGCGTTCCCGGAAGTTGATTCATGTGAAGCAGACTATCAGCCAAATGCCCCAGACTATCGGGCAGTCTTTCCACCCGCTGATCCAATGCTTGAAGGGTGTCCAGGTTCACTAAGGTGTCGATTCGAAGTGCTGTTCGCTGATCTGCACCCAGGGTCTCTTGATGGGTGAACAACATCGCAGAAACAACAAATAAAAACGTTAAAAAACTAGCTTTCGTCTTCAAATCTGACAAATGAGTGTTATTTTTGCCCGTAATGGTCATAAGGGGCAAATTTAATGAAAAACATTTATGTATTTTTGTCTTTGTGAATTATGGCTCAACAATTGTAAGCTATCTAAAACCGAGCCATTAAAGGAGATTTATGAATATGGAGCAAAAAATAAAATTTCAACCATTCTTTTTTATTTATCTTCTCATTCTAACGATCAGTGTGCCAAACCACATCCAGGCTCAGCCTGCTGCTGCCGCTGACGAATCCATTTACCATATACGAACCATCGTACTCGATCCGGGGCATGGCGGCAACAAACCCGGAACGGTCGGAAAGAAATCAAAAGAAAAGGACGTCGTTTTGGACATTGCGCTGAAGTTAGGTAAAGCCATTGAAAAAGAGTTACCGGATGTCAAGGTACATTTCACACGCACCACCGATGTGGATGTCGATATCTACAAACGCACGGCATTGGCCAATGAAAAAAAAGCGGACCTATTCATTTCTATCCACTGTAATGCAGCCCCTTACCGCCGAGTTCGTCAAGGAAATCGCTGGGTCAATGCCGTAAACACGGGGCCGAGAGGAACTGAAACCCTGGTATTGGGATACAATTATCTGGGGAACCAAGATGCTGCATTGCGGGAAAACGCGGATATTTTACTGGAGGAGAATTTTGAGGAAAATTACCAGGGTTTTGATCCCAATGATCCCGAGAGCTATATCATATTTTCCCTGATGCGTAGCCAATATCGGGAACAAAGCATTAAATTGGCTGCGGCGATCCAAAAGGAATTCACCAATATGGGGCGGGTGGACCGAGGGGTAAAAGAACAAAAACTGGCGGTCCTTATGAATGCGGGCATGCCCGCGATATTGACGGAACTGGGGTTTCTGAGCAATCCGGAAGAAGAAGCGTACATGCTTTCAGAGGAAGGGCAGGATGAAATTGTCAAAAATCTGCTGGACGCCATCAAAACGTATAAAAGACAGACAGAACGCTGATGAAATTTTCAAATGAAGTAAAAGTAGGATTATTGGCTGCGATCGCGCTCGCTGTGCTCATTGTGGGCTACAGCTTTTTGAAGGGCAATGACGTATTCAGCCGAGATAACACCTATTACGCCCTATACAGTCGGGTAGACGGATTGACAGTCTCCAAGCCGATTTTGGTCAATGGGTATCAAATAGGACGTGTCTCTCAAATGGATCTTTTGGAAGATGGGCGCATTCGAACGGAACTAAAAGTTAAAAGAAGCTACGCCATCCCGAGTAACACCATAGCTAAAATCGTCAGCACCGA
>Ga0079223_10002300_pt1 | contig 11786 bp, 12 predicted proteins | sample Stecom2011_FD_75072 | JGI IMG/M metagenome (GOLD analysis project Ga0079223, IMG submission 75072) | Agricultural soil microbial communities from Utah to study Nitrogen management - Steer compost 2011 | ecosystem: Environmental > Terrestrial > Soil > Agricultural land | place: USA: Utah...
TGCTCTTTGGCGATGTTGTTGATCAGCTCCATCATGTTGACGGTCTTGCCCACACCGGCACCGCCGAACAGACCTACCTTACCGCCCTTGGCAAAGGGGCACACCAGGTCGATTACTTTAATCCCGGTTTCCAGCAATTCGTTAGAAGCGGCCAGGTCTTCATAAGCGGGTGCCTTGCGGTGAATTTTCATGCGCTCTTGTTCACCGATAGGGCCTGCTTCATCAATAGGATTACCCAGCACATCCATAATCCGGCCCAGGGTTTTTTCACCCACTGGCACCTTGATAGCATCCTGAGTATTGGTTACCAACAAGCCGCGACGCAAACCTTCAGAAGAACCCAGAGCAATGGTGCGCACTACGCCATCACCCAACTGTTGTTGTACTTCCAGGGTCAGGTCTTTGTCATCAATGATCAGTGCATCATATACCCGGGGCACAGCATCGCGCGAGAATTCCACATCGATGACGGCACCAATAATCTGTACGATACGTCCGCTACTCATTTCCGGTTCCTCTTTGTTTCAGACATGGAGCCTGAAGGTTTAAGCTAAATTTTTGTTTAGAGCCAAGGCTGGCAAAGACCACTATCAGGATACCGCTGCCGCACCACCCACAATTTCCGACAGCTCCTGAGTAATGGCTGCCTGGCGAGCTTTGTTGTACACCAGTTGCAAACCGTCAATCAGGTCACCAGCGTTATCGGTGGCGCTCTTCATGGCAATCATCCGCGCGGCCTGCTCACAGGCGGCATTTTCCACCACGGCCTGGTACACCTGAGACTCCACGTAGCGTCTCAAAATACCGTCTAGCAACCGCTCAGCATTGGGCTCGTAAATATAGTCCCAGTGATGTTTGAACTCATCATTTTCTTCTGCTTGCAAAGGCAACAACTGATTGACTACTGGTGCCTGAGTCATGGTGTTTACAAATTCGTTGCTCACCACATACAGCTTGTCGAGCTGGCCTTCAGTGAAAGCATCAAGCATGACCTTTACGCTACCAATCAGCGAATCTACCGATGGCGCTTCACCGATATCGCGCGTACTGGCGAGAATATTGCCACCAAAACGAGAGAAAAACGCTGCCGCTTTAGCACCGATAAGGCAGAGGTCTACACCGATGCCTTGATCGTTGTAGCCTTGCATGGACTTCAACGCCACCTTGAACAGGTTAATGTTCAAGCCGCCGCAGAGTCCGCGATCGCTAGACACCAAAATGTAGCCCACGCGCTTGACCTCGCGCTGCTGCATATAGTGGTGGGTATATTCTGGGTTGGCATTGGCCAGATGACCGATAACCGCTCGCATACGCGTTGCATAGGGCTTGCCCAACTGCATACGCTCCTGAGCGCGACGCATCTTACTGGCAGCCACCATTTCCATGGCGCTGGTAATTTTTTGCGTACTCTTAATGCTCGATATCTGCGTGCGTATTTCTTTTGCGCCTGCCATTATAAAAGGCCCTCAGATTATCTTGTAACGGTGCGCCGAGCGCACCGTGTTGTTACCAAATGTTGTAGCAAAGTCCGACTACCAGGTTTGAGTGGATTTGAATTTCTCTACCAGCGCTTTGAATTGCGCCTGCAGATCATCATTCCAATCACCGCTGTCGTTAATCTTCTGCATCAAATCAGCATGCTCAGAAGCTGCATAGGCAAGCAAGGCTGCTTCAAAGTCCAACACCTTTTTGGTTTCGATGTCAGTCAAATAACCTTCGTTAGCACAGTAAAGCACCAGTGCCATCTGCGCGATGCTCATGGGCGAGTACTGCTTCTGCTTCATCAGCTCAGTCACTCGCTCACCATGCTCTAACTGGGCCTTGGTGGCTTCATCCAGATCGGAGGCAAACTGGGCAAAAGCCGCCAGTTCACGGTATTGCGCCAGCGCGGTACGAATACCACCAGAGAGTTTTTTAATCACTTTGGTTTGCGCCGCACCACCGACACGGGATACAGAGATACCGGCGTTCATGGCCGGGCGAATACCAGCGTTAAACATGCTGGCCTCAAGGAAGATCTGCCCGTCGGTAATCGAAATAACGTTGGTGGGTACGAAAGCCGAGACGTCACCGGCCTGGGTTTCAATCAGCGGCAGCGCCGTCAACGAACCGGTTTTACCTTTGACTTCACCGTTGGTGAATTTCTCAACGTATTCTTCGTTAACACGCGCTGCGCGCTCCAGCAAACGCGAGTGCAAATAGAACACGTCACCGGGGTAGGCTTCACGGCCCGGCGGACGACGCAGCAACAGAGAGATTTGACGATAGGCCCAGGCTTGCTTGGTCAGATCATCATAAATAATCAGAGCATCTTCACCGCGGTCGCGGTAGTACTCACCGATGGTGCAGCCGGCAAAGGCAGCCAGGTATTGCATGGAAGCCGGGTCAGAAGCGGTAGCCGCTACTACGACCGTGTGCTCCATAGCGCCGTGCTCTTCCAGTTTGCGCACTACGCCGGCAATAGAAGAGGCTTTTTGGCCAATCGCTACATAGACACACTTAATGCCAGAGTTTTTCTGGTTGATAATGGCATCGACGGCAATGGCGGTTTTACCAATTTGGCGGTCACCGATAATCAACTCACGCTGGCCGCGACCGATTGGCACCATGGCATCAACGGCTTTCAAACCAATCTGCACGGGCTGGTCAACCGACTTACGCCAAATAACACCGGGAGCTACTTTTTCAATCGCGTCGGTTTGCTTGGCGTTGATAGCACCTTTGCCATCAATGGGATTACCCAGTGCATCGACCACACGACCTTCCAGTTCAGGACCAACCGGAACCTCAAGAATACGCCCGGTGCACTTACAGGTCTGACCTTCGGCAATACTAAAATAATCGCCCAGAATAACGGCACCGACAGAGTCCTGCTCCAGGTTCAGCGCCATACCATAAACGCCACCTTCGAACTCAATCATTTCCCCGTACATCACGTCCATCAGACCGTGAATACGAACGATACCGTCGGAGACGGAAACGACCGTTCCCTCATGGCGGGCTTCGGCAGACACGTCGAGTTTTTCGATGCGCTGCTTGATAACTTCGCTAATCTCGGATGGATTCAGCTGCTGCATGCTTTTTTCCTCAATCCTACGAATTGATTGCTTTGGCGAGTTTCTCTAACCGACCGCGGATGGAGCCGTCGATGACTAAATCACCAGCTTTGATAATTGCGCCAGCCAGCAATTGCTGGTCGACCACGGAGTTGATCTTTACTTTGCGTGCCAGTCTGGCACTGAGAGCATCCGCCAACTTTTTCTCGCTCGCGTCGTCCAGTGCAAAGGCGGTAATCAGTTCTACATCCACCGCCTGTTCTTCTGCCGACTTTAACGCTTCAAAGAGGGTGACTACTTGTGGCAACAACGCCAGCCGTTTATTCTCAGCCAGCAACCGCACAAAGTTTTGCACCGGTGCCGAAAGTTCATCGGCACACACATCAATAAGTACTTGTGCCTGTTGCTCGGGCGAAATTGCCGGTGAACCAATCACCTTACCAACAACATCCTGCGCACTGACGTTGGCCAGTAAATGCAGTTGTTGAGCCCAACCGGACAGGTCTTGCGCCTCACACGCATAACCAAATGCGGCTTTGGCATAAGGTCTGGCGAGGGTTATTAGTTCAGCCACTATGTACCTCTCTTTTAAAGACTGGCAGCCAGTTTGTCGATCAGTTGCTGGTGTTGAGACGAGTCAACGGAAGACTCGACAACCTTCTCGGCGCCTGCAAATGCCAGCACAGCGACCTGCGAACGCAGAGCTTCTTTAGCCCGGTTCACTTCCTGCTCCACTTCTGATTGCGCAGCCGCTTTGATGCGATCGCTCTCTACACGGGCCTGATCCTTGGCTTCTTCGACAATTTGTGTAGCACGCCGATTGGCTTGTTCAATAATGCCAGCCGCTTCTGTTTTCGCTTCCAGAAGGTTTTTCGCTACCTTCTCTCTTGCCAGCTCCAGGTCTTTGTCGGCCCGATCAGCGGCAGCCAAACCATCGGCTATTCTTTTCTGGCGCGCGGCCATGGCAGCAATGATATACGGCCAGATGAACTTCATGCAGATAAACACGAAGACAAGGAACGTTATCGACTGCCCAATAAGGGTTAGATTCAGGTTCACGCCATCACCTCAGTTAGGGGAAGTTTCGTGCGTTTAAGGTGTTGCCTCAAGCCGCCATGCCAGGGATGGTTACAAACAGGATAAACATAGCGATACCCACACCAATCATGGGTACAGCATCCAGCAGACCAGCGATCAAGAACATTTTACCTTGCAGCATAGGAGCCAGTTCGGGCTGACGCGCAGAACCCTCAAGCAACTTGCCACCCAAAATAGCAAAACCGATGGCGGTACCCAATGCACCCAAACCAATCAACAGCGCAACAGCAATCAGTGCTAAACCCATGGTATTTCTCCTCGTTGTAAAAATTAAAATTAACTATTAATGATTAAATTGATCTTCGTCGTCGTTATGGAAAGCCATCGCCATATAAACAACAGTCAGCACCATAAAGACAAACGCTTGCAAGGTAATAATAATGATGTGGAACAGCGCCCAACCCAGTTGCAGCACGCCCGCGCCCAAGCCGAACAACAGGCCGGCGCCGAACATAACGGCGATCAGAATAAAGATCATCTCACCGGCGTAGAGATTGCCAAACAACCGCAGACCCAGAGATATGGGTTTTGCTACCAGAGCGATAATTTCCAGAATAAAGTTAAAGGCAATAATCAGCGGGGAAAACAACAATCCCACGCCTTTAAAGCTGGGCTTAAAGGGATGAAAGGTCAGCTCTTTGATAAAGCCCAATATGCCTTTTTCCCGGATGCTGATAAGAATAATCAGCAAAAACACGGTCAAGCCCATTCCCAGGGTCACATTGGGGTCAGTGGTGGGCACAATCTTGAAATAGAAATTAGGATCGCCAGCCACCAGAGTGGCGAGATGCGGAATCCAGTCCACCGGCACCAGGTCCATCAGATTCATCAAAAACACCCAGACAAAGATGGTCAGCGCCAGGGGAGCCACAAAGCGGCTTTTATAATGAAAACTGTCTTTTACTGTTTTATCGATAAACTCAACAATGATCTCAATGAAATTGAGCAGGGGACCGGGAACACCGGTGTGAGCTTTTTTTGCGCCCCAGCGAAACAGCAGAATAAAGACAAGACCGAGGCCGATGGACCAGGCCATAGAGTCAATATGGATGGCATTAAAACCCATGGCTGACATTTCTTCAGTACAGCGGGCTACGGTCCAGCCGGTAGTTTCTTGAATCCGGGCGCCATCACAGTAAGTCCCTGCTGGCAGTTTGCCATAGGTCCAGTTAGCCAGGTGATGCTGAATATATTCGGTCGTCGTGTGAGCCTGCCCGTCCGCTGCCATTTGTTATCTCTCTAACTAAGTGGTTTGACCAAGCCCGCTCGCATTATGGCGTCAGGCATGCCGATGAATCACTTTGGCGGTGAGCACCAGCACAAGAATCTGTGTCGCTATGTACGCGCAAAAAAATACCGGGAGACTGATACTCGCACCCCGGATAAAAACTACGGCGAACAACACTGCCGTTATTACCAGCTTTGCAGCTTCGGCCAGATAAAAACGTCGCACGCTAGTGGCCGCTTGTCTGGCCCCGCGAAGCGTTGATGCATACCAAGCGAACACCATCGCCGGTAGCAAGCAGACCGAGCTTCCCCATAACAGAGAGATACCCAGGCGAATTTCCCAGATCATCACCAGAGCACTGATCACCAGAGTAATCAGCCACAGCTTTGATAATGACTGAAGCACGGGCAACACTTTTACTGTACCTGACCCGTGTCGGCTTTCCCGAAACATCGCGTTCACCTTAGCGAGTCGCTGTGGGTAGAGCCCTTTTTCGGCACCCAGTCCCGGCAACAACAGCTGCAAAGCCGGCGCATTATAGGGGTTTTAGGCCGTCTCTTTCAACAACTTAGCCGGTAAATTGCCTTTATTGGCAGGGGAGCGGGCCGAATAGAAAAGATAAACCCGGTCTTCACCGGCTCTTATTATTTAATGTGAGCCAGAATACCGTCTAATTCGTCCAGGCTGTTATAGCTAATCACCAGTTTTCCCTTGCCCTTGGCGTTGTGCTGAATTTGCACTCCCGCACCCAGAGTCTCAGACAAGGTGTTCTGCAAACGCTTGATATCCGCCGACGGCGTGTCCGGGGGAGCCACCGAGCCGCGCTGTTTCTGTTCTTGCAGTTTGCGGACCTGGGCCTCGGTTTGGCGCACCGTCAGACCGCGGGCGACAATTTGCCGCCCCAGCTCGCGCTGCTCTTCGGGGCTCAAGGACAGTAGGGCGCGGGCATGCCCCATCTCCAGATCGCCGTGCTCCAGCAGTTTTTTCACTTCGCTATCCAGCGCAATCAGGCGCAGCAGATTAGTGACCGTTGTGCGCGATTTCCCCACTGCCTGGGCCACTTCTTGCTGGGTAAGCTCAAATTCATCCTGCAGACGCTTGAGCGCCATGGCCTCCTCGATGGGATTGAGGTCCTCGCGCTGTATGTTCTCGATCAAGGCCATAGCGATGGCGGCCTCATCCGTCACATCGCGAATCACCACCGGGATACGATCCAGACCCGCCAATTGAGTGGCGCGCCAGCGGCGCTCACCCGCGATGATCTCGTAGCGTTCCTTGCCGATGCTGCGCACCACAATCGGCTGCATCACCCCTTGGGCTCTGATGGAATCGGCCAGCTCTTCCAAGGCTCCCGGGTGCATATCACGGCGTGGTTGATATTTTCCGCGCTCTATCAGCTCCACCGGCAGGTGTGCCAGACGACCATCGACTGCACTCTCGGTACTCTTGGCGCTCCCAGCAGTTTCCGCCGTGTGAGCTTGAGCCGAATCTCCGGTGGGGGCAGACAGTTGCAAGCCTGCGCCAAGCAGCGCATCCAAGCCTTTACCCAGTCCTTTACGTTTTCCAGCCATAGTCAATCAAACCCTGTATACAGGCGCTCTACTTGAGCGCCGAAAGGTGGTCTATATCTTGTTCGTCGTCACTGGACGAACCGTCACTACCGCCAAACTCGTTGCGACGAATGATTTCACCGGCCAATGCCAGGTAGGCGATGGCCCCCTTGGATTGACGATCGTAAATTAATACCGGCTGGCCATAACTGGGAGCCTCGGCCAGCCGCACATTGCGCGGAATACAGGTGCGATAGACCTTGTCGCCAAAATACTGGTGCAACTGCGCCGAGACGTCGTTGGTGAGGCTATTACGCGGATCGTACATGGTGCGCAGTATGCCTTCAATTTTCAGTTCCGGGTTGAGCAGTTGACGGATTTGCTCGATGGTATTCATCAGCGCCGACAATCCTTCCAGCGCATAGTACTCACACTGCATGGGGATAATGACCCCATGGCAAGCAGCGAGCGCATTCAGGGTCAGCATATTCAACGAAGGAGGGCAGTCGATCAAAATATAATCGTAATCAGACTTTACCTTGGCCAGAGCATTATCCAAACGCCGCTCTTTGTTCGGCAACGACAACATTTCCACTTCCGCTGCCGTCAAATCGCCGTTGGAGGGCAAGATATGGTATTTGCCCGACTCGGAGAGCAAGGTGCAATCGGCCGGTTCGGCGCGCCCCGTCAGCACCTCGTAAGTCGTCTTCTCCAAGGACGATTTATCTACCCCGCTGCCCATAGTGGCATTACCCTGCGGGTCCAGATCCACCAATAAGACACGCTTTTTGGTGGCGACCAGAGAGGCGGCCAAATTGACACAGGTGGTGGTCTTGCCTACGCCACCTTTCTGATTGGCAACTGCGTAGATTTTGCTCAAAGGCTTGTCCTTCTTATCAGTGAACCGCTTATTGTGTGGCAGTTGGAGAGGTCCGGCAAGGGGCGGGAGCTACAAACTTGTCGAGGGCAAGTTAAACCGGCCGCAAGACCAGCAGATGTCGCTCGCCCACCTCGCCGGGCACTTGCAGACGTATCCCCGTCTGTAACTGGCACAGGGCCTCGGCTTGCTCCAGTTCAGCCTCGGGGTAAACTCCCTTCATGGCGTAAAAAACACCTCCTTCGCCGAGCAGGTGCCGACAACTGTTGGTCATATCGGCCAGGCTGGCAAAAGCGCGGCTGATCACCACTTGATAGAGTTCATCCGGTTGATGCTGCTCCACGCGACAATTTTCCACCTGCACGTTATCCAGTTGCAGCAAAGTTTTCACATGGAAAATAAAACGGGTTTTTTTACCGTTGCTATCCAACAGAGTAATTTGAGTTGCAGGCTGGCAAATGGCCAGCACAATACCCGGCAAGCCCGCACCCGTACCCACATCGATTACCCGACCGGCTTGCAAATGAGGCAGCACCGCCAGCGAATCCAACAGGTGGCGCTGCAGCATCAAATCCGGGTCGCGTATCGCCGAAAGATTATAAGCGCGGTTCCACTTGTGCAGCTCTTGCAGGTAATCCAGCAGTTGCTGGACCTGTTTGTCGGTCAATGTCACACCCAGCGCTGCGGCTCCGTTTGTGAGCCGCTGATGCCACTGCGCTTTCATTAGCTCGCCTCAGCTTGACGGGCGCTCAGCAAACCGCGCTTTTTCAAATACACCAGCAACAGCGACATCGCCGCTGGAGTCACGCCCGGAATCCGCGAAGCTCGCGCCAAGGTATCCGGACGCGCCTCGGAGAGTTTCTGTTTTATCTCGTTGGACAAACCCTCCACCAGGGTAAAGTCGAACCCTTCCGGAAAACGCGTGTGCTCATAAGCCCGCAAACGTTCGATCTCGTCCTGCTGACGGGCAATATAACCGGAGTATTTAGCGGCAATTTCCACCTGCTCCGCCACTGCCTCACCGACCTGTATGTCCTGGTGCAAGGTGGCAATATCGGCATAACTCAGCTCGGGGCGCTTGATCAAATCAAACAAACTGTATTCGCGGGTCAGTGGCGAGGACAATTTGCTTTCCAATTGACGAGCCTGGGCAGAGCCGGCTTGAACCCAGGTGTCGCGCAGCCGCTGCTGTTCGCGCTCGATGGCTTCCTGTTTTTCACAAAACGCTTGCCATTGGTCATCGTCCACCAAGCCCAGCTCCCGGGCGGTGGGCGTGAGGCGCAAGTCGGCATTGTCTTCTCGCAGCAACAAACGATGCTCAGCGCGACTGGTAAACATGCGATAAGGCTCGCGAGTGCCCATGGTGATCAAATCATCCACCAGCACACCGGTATAAGCTTGATCCCGACGCGGACACCAAGCTTCCCGATCACGAGCGCGCAGTGCGGCATTGGTGCCGGCCAACAATCCTTGGGCGCCAGCCTCTTCGTAACCGGTGGTGCCATTGATTTGGCCAGCAAAATAAAGCCCGCTAATCACCCGGGTTTCCAGCGAGTACTGCAAATCCTGAGGATTGAAGTAGTCGTACTCAATGGCGTAGCCGGGGCGGGTAATATGGGCGTTTTCAAAACCTTTAATGGAGCGCACCAGCTCGATCTGCACATCAAAAGGCAGGCTGGTGGAAATTCCATTGGGGTAGAGCTCGTGGGTATTTAATCCCTCGGGCTCAATAAATACCTGGTGGGCTTCCTTGTCGGCAAAGCGATGGATTTTGTCCTCAACGGAAGGGCAATAGCGCGGCCCCACACCTTCGATAACTCCCGAGTACATGGGGGAGCGATCCAGTCCACCGCGAATAATCTCGTGGGTTCGCGCGTTGGTGTGAGTAATCCAGCAGCACACTTGACGCGGCTGAATATCGCGACTGCCGCGCGCCGACATTACCGGTTGCGGCTCATCCCCCCACTGCTGTTGCAGCTCGGAAAAATCCACGCTTCTGGCATCAATGCGAGGCGGCGTACCGGTTTTCAGCCGATCGACGCGCAGAGGATATTCGCGCAAACGCTCCGCCAACGCCAGTGCCGGCGGATCGCCTGCCCGGCCACCTGAATGCTGTTGCAAACCAATGTGCAGCTTGCCGTTGAGGAAGGTGCCCGTGGTCAATACCACCTGGCGAGCGGAAAACTTAAGGCCCATCTGGGTAACTACACCGGTCACTTGATCGGCTTCTACGATCAAGTCATCGACAGCCTGTTGGAATATCCACAGGTTGGGTTGGTTTTCGAGTATTTCGCGAATAGCGGCACGGTACAACTGGCGATCAGCCTGGGCCCGGGTGGCTCTGACCGCAGGTCCTTTGCGCGCATTGAGAATACGAAACTGGATGCCGCCGTAATCGGTAGCCAAAGCCATGGCGCCACCCAGAGCGTCAACCTCTTTGACCAGATGGCTTTTGCCAATACCGCCAATAGCGGGATTGCACGACATCTGCCCCAGAGTTTCCACATTGTGAGTCAACAACAGCGTGCGACATCCCATGCGGGCTGCTGCCAAGCAGGCCTCGGTGCCAGCATGACCACCGCCTACCACAATAACGTCAAATGTTTCCGGGTAATGCATAGCGCCAGATCCGCAGGAGTAAAAGGGCGCACATTATAGTGTGGTTAAACCAATTGTACAAAAGGTGTGCAATTAACCAGCAAAGAAAAACTTATTCTATTAACGATAGTATTATTCCTAGTTAATAAATAAGTATTTATATATATGTATATATATAAGATAAAACTTATAGTAATTATTAGGCCAGTGGTAATTCGGGAGTAAGTGCATAAATTCTTTATAAAACAGTGGTTTGGAAAAAGCATAACCCCTCTGTCTGCCTCTGTGGAAGCTGTCTGGGTCTTTGGGACACCCTGGGGATAAAAAGCGCACTTATACCGGAAAGAGAATAGACGAGACTTACCCCCAATTTCATCCCCAGGCAACCAGCAGCTCATCCCACAGGTTTATCCCCTATGGTGGTGTTTTTTTAACCGCAAAGGTAATGAAAACAAGTGTTTATGGGATAAACCTGTGAACAATTGTGGATAACCGCCGTAAGTGAGGGTAAAAAAAGCATTGGGCCTGTGAATAACTTTATCCAACGCTTGGGTATAAGTGAGTTTCAAGGCCCTGTCGCAGCTACGTCGGGCTTTTGTCGACATCTTGTCGTCACCGCGTCAGGTTGATGACGGCACAATGACAGCCTGGTGTCGTTCATTTTATTGTAGAGTTATCGCACAGTGATGGCACACCACAGGAGAGATTATGTTTGTACGCACACTCAGATTACAGAGGGGCTGGTCTCAGGAGCAATTGGCCGAATTATCCGGCTTGAGCGCTCGCACCATTCAGCGTATCGAGCGCGGGAAACCGGCGGGGCTGGAAACCCGTAAATCTCTCGCAGCGGTGTTTGAGATCCCCCTGACTGAATTAACGGAGGCCACCACTGTGACCACAGCAACTCATGAAACAGACCACCTACAAAAGCAGCAGACAACGGAACAAGAACAGCAGGCGCTGGAATATGTTCGCGACCTGAAAAGTTTTTATACCAACCTGGCGACTTACGCCGTCGTTATCCCCTTTTTGTTTGGCATAAACTACCTCAGCTCGCCAGATTACTACTGGGCTTGGTGGCCAGCACTGGGCTGGGGGTTAGGTATGGTAATACAAGGCATTACCACCTTTGAAATGTTCAATCTTCTAGGGGCTAACTGGGAAAAGAAAGCACTGGAAAAACGCCTGGGAAAGAAGCTTTAGGAATTGGCAGGATGACTTTGGAAGAAGTCGGACGAGATTTCTATATTTCAACCAACCGATCTGTTTCTATGCTGATCGCTGGTGAAAATGCTAACCAGACCCCTTAATACATAACCAGCCGCACTATGTGCAGTCTATAGGGGCGTCGGAATTTTGCCGTTTTACTTCCCGATACA
>Ga0079223_10002302_pt1 | contig 11784 bp, 15 predicted proteins | sample Stecom2011_FD_75072 | JGI IMG/M metagenome (GOLD analysis project Ga0079223, IMG submission 75072) | Agricultural soil microbial communities from Utah to study Nitrogen management - Steer compost 2011 | ecosystem: Environmental > Terrestrial > Soil > Agricultural land | place: USA: Utah...
CCTATTGTAGTCTTTGCAGAACCAAACTTAGCCGTCCTTTTTTAGTCTTGCCCTTTATCTCACTCACCACTACCCGTCCCCTTCCCCTGATGGAAATGGTATCCGCCAAGCCCACCTGATAATCGGGGGCGGAGACAACTTTCCAGTTGACTTTGACTCTTTCCGCCTTAATCTCCCGCGCCATTTTTGTGCGGGAAACCCCAAAACCGGCTCCGGCCACGGCATCCAGGCGTAAGGAAGCTACGGTAGTCTTCACTTCTTTTACCCGCTGCGGCTGGATGTTCAGTTGCTCGGGGTCGACCGGCGCCACCTCCACCGGAACAGTCCCGACACGGCTCAGATGAGTGAGGGCGTATTCCTCAACCTCCTTGGCGAGAATAACCTGTGCGCCGCCGTCAGCTGGCAAAATATCGCCAACCTTTTCACGTTTAATCCCCAGCCCGATAAGGCTCCCCAACAGGTCGCGATGGGCCGGGTGAAAATCTTTTTTGCTTTTGCTTTTAACCTCCAAATAAGCCAAGGGCGGGATAACGGCCTCCGGAAGAAAAAATACCGGCATCAAAACCAACCGCACCCTCTCGGCTTGATGGTAACCGCCAAAGGTCATCACCTTGATCTCCCCTATGAAATGCAGGAGATCAAGGAGGAGCTTTTTCTCCCCGGGGTTCAAAAAATCAGTGGCCACCGGTTCCGCTTTTTCCAAGGCCATTTCGGCCAAATCCAGTACACGGGCGGCCAAAGCCCGGTCTTCCCCTTGTAAACCTGCAAGTAACCGTTGCTTTTCCATGGCTAGAATAGATCCACCAGAATTTTTGCCAGAAGCCAGACCAGGATTATGGCCAAAAGCGGTGAAAGGTCAAACCCGGCCTTAGTGTTAATTAACCGTCTTAAGGGCTCCAGGACCGGTTCTGTCAACCGGTAAACCAATTTCACCGGCGGGTAGGCCTCCGGGCTCAAATCCAGCCAATTGATGACAATCCTAAGGATTAAAACGATATTATAGAGGCGGGAAACCAACTTGATCAATAATTTCATCTCCGGATCCCTCCTTTACTTCTCCCCGGTGCACCACAAATAGAACCCCAGTTATTCGCCTAATTCTTCTGCCCTTTCTTTTGCGGAAAAAACCGCTTGCATAATGGCGCCGGCAAAACCGTATCTCTCCAATTCCAACAAGCCGGCGATGGTGGTCCCTCCGGGAGAGGTGACCATATCCCGCAAGACCACCGGGTGTTCCCCCAATTCCGCCGCCATTTTTGCACTGCCGAGCAGTGTCTGGAGGGCCAGTTCCCCGGCGAGCACGCGGGGAAGGCCGGCCAAGACCCCGGCGTCGGTCAACGCGGCCAGGAAACTGAAGACAAAGCCCGGACCACTGCCGGAAACGGCGGTAACCGCATTCATCATCTCCTCCTCAACCAGCACGACACCGCCAAAGGCCTGCAGGATCTCTTTTCCCCAGGCCAAATCCTCTTCCCGTGCTGATTTCCCGGGCGTCAAAGCGGTAATACCCTCCCGGACCAAAGCCGCCACATTCGGCATAGCCCGGAGAACCCTGAGCCCAGGGAGGAGCTTTTCCAGCCGGGTGGTGGAATACCCCGCAACAATCGAAAGCAAGGGCAGCCCGGGGCGGAATTTTACTCCTTGGAGGGCTTCCTCCACCTTTTGCGGTTTTACCGCCAAAATCACCGCGTCAACCCCTGCCACAGCGGCGGAATTCTCCGTAAAAACCGTGATCCCCAAGGCGGCAAGTTCCTGCCGGCGGCCGGGATCCGGATCGGCGACCAAAATCTTTTCTTTTGGGTAATCCTGATGCAGGAGGCCTTTGATCATGGCCGTCGCCATTTTGCCGCCCCCAATAAACCCGAGCGTGCGACGCAAACTCCTACCTCCTAACGTTTGAATTTATCCGTTGTAAAGAGTTGTTCCTCTTTAGTCTCTGTTAATTCAGAAAGTTTAGACAATTCCGTCCGTACCGGTAACGCCACTTCCACATTGGGCGGGGCAAACAACATAATTGAGCCGCTGACCTTCTGGACTGTTCCGTCCAGGGCAAAAACCGCCCCGCCGACAAAATCCGTAATTCGCCGGGCCAGGCTTTTATCAATCTCCTCCATATTCAAAATCACCGGGCGCCTGGCCTTCAAATGGTTGACAATGGTCTGTACATCGTCAAAACTCTGCGGTTCAAAGACGACAAGTTTTATGTTTTTATCCGGATGGGGAAGACTAACCACCTTTCCCCGGTCTTTTCCGCTTTTCACCGGTTTCGAATCCACCGGTTCATCCAGATAAACCTCTTCAATGACCTCCTCCGTCTCTATCCCCAGGAGGTTCATGACTCTTTCCAGAAAACCCTTTTTTACTTCCGTCTGTTCCCAGTTATCACCGTTGTCCCAATTTTTCATCTCATCCCTCCTCAGAGGTTTGAAATAGCACGGAACCGACCCGGATCATCGTTGCCCCTTCTTCCACCGCCACCTCAAAATCATTACTCATCCCCATGGACAAATGCTGCCACTCCCCGCCCGGACGGAATCTGCCGGCAATCTCCTGGTGCAACTCCCGGAGCCTAGCAAAAACCGGCCGGACTTCTTCAGCCCGGAGAACCAGCGGCGCCATGGTCATCAACCCTTGCAGGCTAAGCCCGGACAAATCCTTAACCTCCCGGTAGAAATCAAAGAGTTCTCCCGGGGCCAGGCCGTGCTTGGTCTCTTCCCCGGCAACATTGACCTGGATCAAAACGGGCGTCTTTATCCCCCTTTTTAAACTCTCTTTATTTATTTCCAGCGCCAACTCCAGACGGTCCAGCGAATGAATAAAAGCAAAGCTCTCCACCGCCCGGCCAACCTTATTCCTTTGCAGGGTCCCGATCATGTGCCAGCGGAAGAGCCGGGCCGCGTCCCCGAGAGCCTCTTGTTTCCGGAAGGCGTCCTGCACCCGGTTCTCACCGATCTCTTTTACTCCCAGTGCAGCCAGAGCCCTTATCTCTTCCGGCCCCACGGTCTTGGTGACGGCAACCAGGAGAACTTCCCGGGGCGATCCGCCCGCCCGCAACAGGGCCTTGTTCACCCTCTCCCGGACTTTTTGAAGGTTTTCCGCTAAACCCATTGTATAAGGCCTCCAGTCTCGTTGCTCGTTGCTCGTCGCTCGTCGCTCGGTTGTTAGTTAACATTTGAGCGGTCTCGCGTTTAAATTCGAAGCTCGTTGCTCGTTGCTCGTTGCTCGTTGCTCGTCGCTATTCTCGGTACTCGTTGCTCGTTGCTCGTTGTTCGGTTGTCAGTTGGCATATTAAGTGTCTCATCGCCAGACTCGAAGCTCGTTGCTGGTTGCTGGTCCGCTATTCTCGGTAATCGTTGCTCGTTGCTCGTTGCTCGTTGCTCGTTGCTCGTTGCTTGTTGCTCGTCGCTCTTCACTCTTGGTGTTAAATACCCAAAGCCAAACCCGCACCGGGCAGCAACGTCATGCGTAGCTGATCCGTGCGCATATGCGCGCGCCGGCGCGTCTGCCGGCAAGCCGGTAAAATGCCATGCCATCAGCCTCGCCCCACTCGTAAAGCTACGAAACCTTCTTTTATCTTACATATAACGCGGCTTTTGACCTATCCGTTCCGCATCTATCCTCAGGTTGGGTGGGCGTGCCTTCCGGGATCTCAATAAAAGACGGGGGTGCCAAAGGCAAGCTGATCTACGATCGCCCAGCGGTCATCCATCGCCTTCACATCAACGGGGATTTCCTTTTTTGTCCCCCGCAAACTACCATATACTTTCCAGCCTGTCCCCTCATCATAGTGCAAGGCCGAACGGGGAACCCGTATCCCCCGGGCACGGGAATAAACTAAATGAACAGTAAAAGTTCTCTGTTGCAACAACTCGGGGCGCATGGATTTCTCTTCAAAAAGCCAAAATTCTTCTTCCCCCAGCCGGCAAAAACCGGTAAAGGTCACCGGGTACTCCTCTTCCCGTATCCGCAACCAGCAGCGGCTCCCTTCTTCCGGAGGTTGCAGGTTTTTTCTTTTTGGCGCCTCCACTAACAAAGTTTGCTGGAAACCGCTGATAATCTTCCCCACGAAGTCGCCCTTTTCCAAAGACCGGCCGGAGGGGGCCGGTGCGGGGAAACGGAGTCTAAAAGGACTTTTCCCTGTAGCTTCCAGATCTTTAAGGGTAATTCTTTCCCACCCGTCAATCCCGGTGGAAAAAACCCCGGCTTCTTCTGCTCTGACCAGCCGGTAATAATCCTGCCAACCGGTTATGGTCTGTAAATTCGTCTCTTCGATCACAGCCAGTTTAGCGTCAAGAAGGTTTTTCTTGATCGTACGGAGCTCCGGATCCACCGGCATTCTTTCTCCTTTTGGTATGCCGGATCTACTCTGGGCGGCAAGAAAAGCCAGATCTTTCTCGACTGTTTCCAGTTCCCTCTCCAAATTGTGAAGGCGCTCACTCACCACCCGGAAAACTTCCCGCCATTCTCCCTTCATCTGCCGGCTAAAAACCGGGTTCACTACCTCCGCCACAGCCTGGTCCTTTTGGACCTTTGTCCCCCCGGCCACCAGCAATCGAAATTCACCGGCAACCGGAGTTGCGATGAGAACCTCATCCCGTAAAGCCAAGGCCTTCACCCAGGCGCCGTGTTCAAGCGTTCCCCAGTCCGCCACGGTCACCCGGGGGAAAAAATAATCGGAGAAAAACGAAATCACCGGCACAAAAAGGACCATCCCGATAACGGCCGGTAAGATCCGGGGGAGTTTCCTGCCAACCCTGATCAGGAACCCCATAATAGAGTTCTCTCTTATAACCAGCCGTTTCATCAAATTTTCTCTCCCCAGCCTCCAGTTCCACTAGGAAACTTCGCTAAATGCTCCCTTTTTCCTGCTTACTCCTGGCGTTCTTTCAGCACGGCCAAGGATAACATACGGCCTGTCTCCCCCCGGTCGCGGCGGTAGGAAAAAAACTCCTCCTGCCTGCAGGATGTACAGATTCCGGCCAGATCAATATTGTCTCCGGCAAGCCCGGCTTTTCGCAATAAATCCCGGCTAATCCCGGCCAGATCCAAACGGTCTACCGGCGGCGTCAAGCCGGAGAGATCCGGCCACTGGTTGTAAAAAAGGTTGATCCTTTCTTGCGGCACCCGGTAACAGCATTTGCCGATAGCCGGCCCAATTGCCGCCCAGCACTCCCCAGGATCCGTTTTATACTCCACCCCCATTACTTTCAGCGCGCTAAAGACAATTCCGGCCAGCGTCCCCCGCCACCCGGCATGAACCGCCGCCACGACCCGGTGCACCGGATCAACGATGATTACCGGGACACAATCAGCGTGGACTGTCGCCACGGCAACCCCCGGCAGGGCGGTAACCAACCCGTCGGCCGCCGGTAACCCCGCCCCTGTGCGCGCAGGACCTTTCTCCCGGACCACAAAGATCTCCCGCCCATGAACTTGCTTGACGCCACGCACCTTTTCCGGGGTGAGCCCAAAAAATGAGAAAAACCGTTCCCTGTTGGCGACTACCCTGGACGGTAGATCTCCGGTGGCCGGCCCCAGGTTCAATGTGGTATAAGGCCCGGTACTGCATCCGCCGGTCCGTGTCGAAAAACCCTGGGCTAACCAAGGCAATTTGAGCAGGAGTTCCGACCGGTAAATCCTTAAATCCCCGTCCACCTCAACCTGCCAGGCGATTATTCTTCCTCCTTCCCGGCGTTATGCCACAAAACAATCTCCCCGTTCGCCAGCGAAGGCTGAACTTTGATTATCCTTTGGTTACGGGAGCCGCGAAAAACCAACCCTTCCTCTTTCTCGGCCTCGAGGAAAGGCCCGTCAACCATAAGTTCGAGATGGTGCAATAATTCTCTTACCGTTTCCGAAGGGAAAGTCATGACTTCTTCCCAGGTATAACCGGTATATAACATAACATTACCACTACGGGCCCGTGTCATCAGGGCAAGGGCTAAAGCAGCGGCAGGCTGCAAAAGGGGTTCCCCGCCGGTGAGAGTAATGCCGGATAATAAAGGGTTTTGTTCATACCCCAGATCCGCCCAGATCTCTGCAGGGGTGGCCTCATATCCCCCATTGGGGTCCCAGGTCTCCGGATTATGGCACCCGGGGCACCGGTGGGGACAGCCTTGAAAAAAAACCACCGCCCGTAGCCCGGGACCGTCAACGACACTTTCCTTTACAATCCCGGCAATTCTTATTTTTTCCCGATTATTTCCAGAAAATACCGGCATGTAAATCTCCCTTTCCGTCAGAAAGAACAAATATCTAAGAAAATTTGTTACATAAATAATGGCTCTCCACAATTTCCACAAGGTTATCCACAGGAAAATGGCAGTTACCAAGTGGCGTTTTCTTTTTAATTCACATTTTCCACATTCCAGTCAACAAAAAAACTATAAAACGAAACCTTCGTTTAACTGGAGATTAAAAAAACTATCCACAAAAAAACCTCCAATTGCGGATTACGGGCTTTTCATTCCTTCAATTTCCAGGATAATCTTGGAAAAGCCGGTAAGTCCAGAGGAGAAGAACCCCTCTCCCGGAAAAGGAAGTGGCCACTTGCCGCCACCATAGCGGCGTTATCAGTACAGAGCTCCGGCGGCGGACAAAAAAATCTGACCTTCCGCGCTGCCGCCTCCCTGGCGAAACCCTTCCTTAATTCCCCATTGGCGGCTACACCCCCGGAAAGCAAAACTGTTTTTATGCCCAACTCGTCCACGGCCCGGAAGGTCCTTTCCAGTAGAATCGTGACAACCTGCTGCTGAAAGGTGGCGGCCAGATCCGCCACGGGTAAATCTTCATTTTTCTGCCGGTGACGGTGGACCCGGTTAATTAAGGCCGTCTTCAACCCGCTGAAGCTGAAATCATAAGTCCCGGCCAAGGAATCTGTACGGACCAGCGGGGTTCCGGTCTTGCCTTGTTGTGCCATTTTTTCCAGGTATGGCCCTCCTGGGTAACCCAAACCCAACACCCGGGCTACTTTATCAAAGGCCTCCCCGGCGGCATCATCCCGGGTACGCCCTAAAATCCGGTATTTCCCGTGGTCTTCCATGTAAACAAGATCCGTATGCCCGCCGGAAACCGTTAAACAGAGCAAGGGCGGGATAATCTCCGGGTGAGCCAAGAAATTAGCATATATATGGGCTTCCAGGTGGTTAACGCCAAAAAAATGTTTGTTACTCCCCAAAGCCAAAGCCTTGGCAAAAGAAAGCCCCACCAGCAGACCGCCGATCAGTCCCGGCCCGCACGTCGCCGCCACCAGCCCGATCTCCTTCAGGCTTACTCCGGCTTCACGCAGGGCGGAATCGGTGACATGCAAAATCCCTTCCAGATGGCTCCGGGCTGCCAATTCCGGAACAACCCCGCCAAATCTGGCATGCTCTTCAACCTGGGAAAGGAGGACATTACTCCGGATCTTTCTCCCGTCCTCCACCACCGCCGCACCTGTCTCGTCACAAGACGTCTCAATCCCTAACACCAACATTTTTTCAGGCCTCCTGCCCAAGTGACGGCGCTTTCCGGTACTATTGCAAAGACACCGGTTTGGAAAAAAATCCGGACACACCGCCTTACTCCAATTCTTTCCACATAATCAAGGCATCCTCTTGATTATCCAGGTAATAACGGGGGCGCACCCCCACTGTGGTAAAACCAAACTCCATGTATAGATTCTGCGCCGCCAGGTTGGTCTGGCGGACTTCCAATGTTAAACGGCGAAGCCCGTACCTTTTCCCGGTCTGAATCAGATTTTTTAATAATAAACGCCCCACTCCCCGGCGACGGTATGCGGGATGGACAGCCAGGTTGGTGATATGCCCTTCATCGATTATTAGCCACATCCCGATATAACCGCGGATCTCAATATTTTCCCGGGCCACCAGGTAAAGCGCATATTCATTATTAAGTTCACTGATAAAAGCCTGTTTCGACCAGGGAACCGGAAACGATAGTTTCTCAATAACAAGAATTTCCGGCAAATCTTTCACTTGCATGGGTTCAACCGCCACTGCCACTCCCTATTCCCCTTTCCCCCAGCGAATTTCTGCTTCTGTCCGCTGAAGGTAAAGCGGCAGGCAGGTAAAAAGTTCGTCTTTGCGCTTTTCTTGCCAGCGCAGGAGACCTAAGAAAGCAACAACTCCTCCGTTTGCCTGGTCTGTTTCCCCTTCTTCCCTATCTTGGAAAACAGCGGCGGGGCCGAGGGCGGTTGCAATTTCTTCGCGGTAGAGGCGGGCACCATCGCCCACAAATAACAGGGGGGTTTTTTCCTTTTTTAGCTCCGCGGTAAGTTCCGCCAAAGGACCGAGTTCCGGCGGTCTTAGTTCGACCCAATTACCTTGTTCTTTATGCAAATACAGCGCGGTATAAACCATTCCCCGGCGGGCATCCAAAACCGGGCAAACCAAACCCGGCCAGCCCGGATTGTTCGCCGCCAGCGCCAGGAGGGTGCTCACGCCAACCAAAGGAATGCCTAAGGAATAGGCGATCCCTTTGCCAATCGCCAGCCCGACCCGGATCCCGGTATAAGACCCGGGGCCCCGGCCAACGGCAACCAGATCCAAATATTCCGGACGCCAGCCAACCACCTGGAAGGCCTTGTCGATCAAAGCGGGTATCCTCTCACCGCCCCCCGGCCGGATTGGAATCCCCTTTTCATAGAGGATATGCCCGCCGTCGATTAGTCCGACCGTACCTGTGGGTAATGAAGTGTCAATCCCTAAAACCCGCATTTTCTTGCCAACTCCTTAAGAAGAAGCCGGTACGGCTCACCATGGGGAAAAAAGACCATCTCGCGCTCGTCTTCATTTTCCCCGTAAGCAAAACGGATCTCCAAGTAATCTGCGGGAAAAAGGTGCCTGGCCACTTCCCCCCATTCCACCGCCACTACAGCTTCCTCCTCCAATAATTCTTCCAAACCCAAGACTGCGGTTTCCTCCGGCCGGCAAAGCCGGTAAAGATCCAAATGATAAAGGGGAAGCCGCCCCTCATATTTATGAAGCAGGGCAAAGGAAGGGCTCGTCGCCAACTCGTCACAGTCTAAACCCTGGCTTAGCCCGCGCGTAAAAAGGGTCTTCCCTGTGCCCAACTCTCCGGATAAAAAAAGAAAAGTACCCGGTGGTAAGATTTGCCCCAGAACAAAGCCCAGTTCTTCAGTTTCCTGGGGGCTTGTCACCCGTACTCTCAAGGCTCCTTCCCTGCCTGCCGCACTTGCCACAGGGTATCCACCTCGCATCTTTCTTCTTTTCTTTAATGTCAAGAGTAGCACAACCAATACTATCCGTCAAGGTGAAGCGGGGAAAAAGCCCCCACGCGCCGCTGCGTATGTAATAAACGTTCTTAACAACCGCCGGGTACCGGGGCTGCGCAATCGCTCGGGATGCCACTGGACCGCCAGGAGAAAGGGGCCTTTCTGCGTCTCCAGGGCTTCCACCACTCCATCCCCGCTCCGGGCGGCAATGATCAATCCCGGGGCGGGTTCTTTCACCGCCTGGTGATGAAGGGAATTCGTCCAAATCCTTTTCCTCTTTATTATTCGCGCCAGAAGGGTTCCTTCCTCCACCCACACCCGGTGGCTGACTTTTTCCGCCGGTGTATCCTGCCGGTGGGAAACCCGGAGTTGTGCCGGAAGATCCTGGTACAAAGTGCCGCCAAGCGCCACATTAATAATTTGTAACCCCCGGCAGATCCCAAAGACCGGAATGGCGTAACGGCGAGCCTGCTTTACCAGGAAGATTTCCCAGGCGTCCCGGCGCCGGTCTACACTGTCCAAAGGAAAAAGCTCTTCTTCTCCGTAAAACCGCGGGTCGGGATCACCCCCGCCACTGAAGAGAAGCCCGTGACAGACCGCAGCCGGCAACCGCTCCCGTACGGCCAGTGCCGGCAAGAGCAAAGGGATCCCGCCGGCTTTTTCCACCGCCGCGATGTAGGGAACGGCCAGACGGTATTCATCAACGCCAGCCCCGGCAACCCGGCGGCAAGTAATGCCAATTACTGGCCGCATCTTCTCACCTCCAGCCGGGATAGGTATATAGGATCTGCCTGAAAAATATTAGCGGAGGTATTAATATATGCGGGAATATGCCGGAGGTTATTCTTTACTCCGGTAAACAGAAACTGGAGGATAATCCACCCTGACCAAACAAAGCCCGTGCGGGGGCGCAGGAGGCCCGGCTGCCGCCCGTTTTTTTTCTTGAAGAACAAGTCTGACCTCGTCCGGCGTCATCTTTCCCCTCCCGGCCAAAAGCAGCGTACCCACAATATTCCGGGCCATTTTGTAGAGAAAGCCGTCGGCTTTCAGGGTAATAATTAATTCGTCCCCTTTCTCCGTAATATCCAGGCGCATGAGGTTTCTGACCGTACTCTTCACCGGCGAGCCGGCCGCGGCAAAGGCGGCAAAATCATTCTGGCCCCGGAAATAAGCGGCGGCCTTCCGCATCGGTTCCAAATCCAGTTCATAAGGATAATGAAGGCAATAATTGCGGCGGAGGACATCCGGCCATGACCGGCACAAGACACGGTACTGGTAAACCTTGCTTTTCGCATGGTAACGGGCGTGAAACTCCTCCAGTACTCTCTCCACTTGCCAAGCCACCACATCTTGGGGTAATTTACTGTTTAGGGCGGCCAACCAACGATCAACCGGGATTCCACTATTGGTCAAGACGTTAATAACCTGGCCGTAGGCGTGGACCCCGGCATCCGTCCGCCCAGCCGCAATCAGCTTCGGATATTCCCCTGTCAGTTTATAAAAGGCATCTTCCAAAACACCCTGGACAGTTCTTTCCCCGGCTGCCTGCCGTTGAAAGCCGGCGAATCCCGTCCCATCATAAGCCACGGTGAATTTCAGGTTTATCCTTTTCTCACCATGTTTTTTCATTCCCGTCACCTCACCCGGAAACCCGGCGCCATCAACGGGCCAGCCAGCGCCAGGTTAGTCCCGCCAACAAAGACAAGAAGGAGATCCCGGCGGTTAATGTGTCCGTGCTTTTCCATCCCAGTTCGGCATAGGAAGTACGAAACGCTCCAGGCACAAACCCCCTGGCTTCCATAGCCTGGGCCAGCTCCCCAGAACGTCGTAAAGCGGATAAAAAGAGCGGAATAACCATGGCCAGCAACCCCTTTATTCTCCGGGGCCACTGTTGACGACGGAAGTCTACCCCCCGGGCGCGTTGGGCCAAGGTAATTTCCCCGGCCTCTTCCAGCAAAAGCGGGAAAAAATGTAAGGCCATCCCAATAACCAAAGCAATTTCCTCCCCCGGCAACCATCGGCGTAACGGGCGGAGAAAGGCAGCAATCCCTCTAACCATGAGGATAGGCTCGGTAGTCCCCATCAACCAGACCCCGCCCAGGAGTAGGCTGGAAAGACGGAAAAAATAGGCGCACGCAAGGTGCAACCCGTAATCGGTAAGAGAAAACCCGGCCATCCTGAGCAAAGGGTTGCCTTCCCTGGTTAAAACCAAATTGAGCAGGAAAATTAAACCAAGGAGCCAACGGAAGGAATATAGTGCTCTTAAGACCCAAATGCCGGGGAGATGGGAGGCAAGGAACAACCCCAGGCACACGGTGAAGACCATTACCTGCCACCATAAATTCTGTTCCAAAAGTACCATGACCACCAAGACCGTCAGGACAAAAACCTTCACCCTGGGGTCCCGCCGGTGCCAAAAAGACGCCACCGGATAATATCTGCCAAAAACCATCAGCCCACCCCACTTAGATATGTACGATCTACCCGGCAAATCCGTTAAAACCACTATCGTAACGCCTTTTCCCGCAACGGCCTACTCACCTTTTCCG
>Ga0079223_10002304_pt1 | contig 11783 bp, 11 predicted proteins | sample Stecom2011_FD_75072 | JGI IMG/M metagenome (GOLD analysis project Ga0079223, IMG submission 75072) | Agricultural soil microbial communities from Utah to study Nitrogen management - Steer compost 2011 | ecosystem: Environmental > Terrestrial > Soil > Agricultural land | place: USA: Utah...
GTCTACATCTCCTTGGCTTGACGCAGATTATTATAGTAGACAGTCACCCTGTCCACGTAATACCTGGTCTCCCGAGGCCAACTATAGTTTCTGATATTCCTGGAGATCCTGGTCGGACCGGCGTTATATGCGGCTAAAGCCAGGGAAACAGAGTCAAACCTATTCATCATTTTTCGTAAATATTCCGTCCCCCTGTTCACATTACCCCTGATATCCCGCCAATCAAAATCACGGCACTTATCAGGCATCAACTGCGTCAAACCGCGGGCCCCTACCCTGGAGACGGCGGTTTTACGAAACCCACTCTCCGCTGCGATCAAAGATGCGATTAACCTGGGATCCACCCCGTGTTGCTCGGAGGCTTCCATAATCGAGGCGATGATTAACTTCATGTCCTCTTCCGGCAGGTTGGGGTGTTGGCTTTTAATAAAGCCAATCAAGGTATTAATCAGTTCATAATATTCATTACCGTTTTTACTTAGTTCCAGATGGTTCAGGTAATAATCCGACCACAAGGGGGCAATGACCGCATCGGCGCTCATCAGCAATCCACCCAAGGTAAGTAAGAAGATGAAACAAAATCGTCTTGTCAATCGGATTCTCCTTTCTTGCTAAAATCGAAAATATCATGTCCATAATATTATAGGCGGGTCAAAAAAGGTAATCAAGGAGAATCACCCGACTAAACAAAGAGTAACCAGAGGCAATCAGGATGAAGCTTAATATGATTGATTCTAATTCATCATTATGACGGTATTTTGTACTAATCAAGACAAATTAAGGTTTTCCAAAAAGCCTTGGACGAAAACCCCTGAATAAAGCGGAGCGTCTAAATGCGGTTTTTTTAAAACCCGGTTAAATTTCTTATCCATTACTTAAAGAACCAGCGTTTCCCAATTGATTATCCATGTTCTTTTTTACAAACGGGCCAAAAAAATAGAAGATTGCCTGGGAAACAACCTTCTATACAAAAATTCCATCTATTCTTATGTAGTCCGGTATAAACCAGTCCCTTCCTACTCCAAGTGACCGCTGCGAAAAGCCTTAATGTAATCGCCGGCGTATTCATCCTGCCCCACCAGGACCCGGGTGGCGAATAATAAACCCATCAACTGTTTGTCCAGGGGATCCAGGATCGCGGCATCCAGTCCGGCCTGGATGGCCAGGGTCAAAAAAGACTGATTAACTAACCTGCGAACGGGCATCCCATAGGAAATATTAGAGAGACCACAGACGACATGCGCCTCCGGCCAGGCCTCACGAAATCGCCGGATTGTTTCTAAAAGTACTACTCCAACCTGGGGATCGGTCCCAATCGGCCTGACCAAGGGGTCGAGGTAGATATCGCCCAGGGGGATCCCCTCTCCGGTCAGCCTCTCCACCAACTGACTTCCTATGGTATAACGCTCATCCACGGAGTTGGGAAGACCGTCATCATTCATAGCCAGAGCAATTACAGAGGCTTTATGTTCTTTTATAAGAGGCAGAAGCCCGTTGTAACGCTCTTTTTCCAGAGAAATCGAGTTTACTATGGCTTTACCCTGATGTACAGCTAAGGCCTTTTTTAGCGCCTCCGGATTGGGTGAATCAAGGCACAAGGGGACCTCCAGTTTCTCCTGAACGGTCTGGACCAACCAGGCCAGGCCCGCTGGTTCCTCCTCCACCAAAGTTCCACAGTTCACATCGATAAAATCAGCCCCGGCCTCTCTCTGGCTGCGCGCCGCTTCCTGAATGAATGCGGCATCCCTCTTGATTACAGCCGGTTGAATCTGCCGGCGGCTGGTATTAATTCTTTCACCGATAATCACCATTATGTTCACTTCCTTTCTGCTCAGCAACGCGTAACGCTCACCACTAAGCGCCCACCACTTATTGCTACTTAGCAAAGATAAGTATTATATATTCTGTATCTGGAATAAAAATCCTCCACTAAACTTGCTCCCGTAAATAATAGTAACTAAAAACAGATGGAAATGGGGAAACAGGGAAAAAACTAAAAAACAGACCCGTCCGGACTGGTGTTGGTGAATTGCGCGACCGCATTTCTGATGAGGGCTTTTTCGATAAAGGCCCCCCAATACTCCGCAGCTGTTCCACTCCCGATCACTGTTCCGTTGATCTGCAGGGGTGAACGGTCATCATTCCCCATCCACAAAACAGCCAGTAATTCAGGGGTATATCCAATAAACCAGGCGTCCGTATTCTCATTGGAGGTACCGGTCTTACCCGCCGCCGGTCGGCCCGGATTGGCCCGTCGGCCGGTTCCCCTGGTGATAACGCCCTGCATCATATCGGTGACAATTAAAGCGGTGGCCGCTTCAATAACCTGGTCTTGACTGATCCGACCCCTACGGAGCAGCCTCCCGTTACTATCCTCCACCTTCAGCACGGCCAGGGGTTCGGAGCGCACGCCACGGTTGGCCAAGGGCGTATAGGATCTGGCCAGTTCAAGTAGGTTGACTCCATCGGTCAATCCTCCCAGAGCCAACGGGGCCAACCCCTGATCATTCCGCACACCCTCCGCGACCAAAGGCAGCCCCATTTTTTCCACAAAAGAAAAGACCGGTTTAATCCCTAACTCATCTACGATCCGCACAGCGACTGTATTTACGGATTCTTCCAAAGCCTGCCGCAGAGGGATATAACCCCGATATTCGTTATCAAAATTCTGGGGACGCCACTCCCGCCCGTTGATGAAATAAACCTCTGCTTCATCCAGTACGGGAGTTTCCGGAGTGAACCCGGACTCCACAGCCGCAGCAAAGATCAGAGGCTTGATGGCCGACCCGATCTGTCTTCTGATCCGGTGCGTCCGGTTCAAACTGGAAAACCGATAGTTTCTCCCTCCCACCAGAGCCCGAATCTCTCCGGTCCTGGGATCCAAGGCCACTAAAGCGGCCTGGGGGTTGCCGCTTTCATCCGCGGGTAGGGAGGACACGATCTCCTCTGCTGTTTTTTGCATGTAAAGGTCCAAAGTAGTGTGGATCCGGAGACCGCCGGCGCGAATAAACTCCGCGGACCACCCATACTCTTGGGCTATGCTCTCCTGAACATAGTCTGCAAAATAGCTCCCGCTGACCACCATTTCCGGCTTAGTCTTCACCCCTAAACCTTCCTCCACCCCCTCTTGATACTCTTTTTCCGTAATCAGATCCTCATCCCGCAACACTTCCAGGATAAGGTTTCTGTGGTCCAAAGCGTTTTCAGGATTACGGAACGGGGAGTAGTATTCGGGGCCCCGAATCAAGGCAACCAAGAGCGCCAGATCAACCGGGCGCAGTTCCCAAAGACGTTTGCCGAAATAGAAAAGCGCCGCAGACTCCACCCCATAAACCCCATGTCCAAAGTAGATCTGGTTCAAATAAAACTCCAAGATCTCATCTTTGGAGTATTTTTCTTCGATTCGGACCGCATAGCCCATCTCCCTGAGTTTCCTGGTAATCAGTTTTTCTCTGGTGAGAAAAAGGTTTTTGGCCAACTGTTGCGTAATGGTACTCCCGCCTTGCGAAGGTCGCCCTGTGCGTAGCACATGAAAGGCGGCTCTGATTATTCCGCGAAAATCAATACCCCGGTGTTCATAAAAGCGACGATCTTCCACAGTCACCACAGCCTGACGGAGAAAGAGTGGAATTCTCTCCAACGAAACCCAGCTGATCCTGGCCGGGTTCAAAGTGATCACCGATTCACCATTCCGATCCAGAATCAGTGACGCCCGTCTACTCTCATTAAGCAAAGCCCGCAAATCAAAATCAGAAAGGAAAGGATTATATAAAACAAAAACCGTGAAGAATAAACCGATCATGACTAAAAACACCAACATCCACCGGAAAAACCGGTATCTGGTTTTTTTTCTAGTGCGGCGACCGCGTCCACGACTGCTTTTGCCAGCGTGTTTAATCTTTCATCCCTCCATACCATGCTTTGATATTATGGAAAAGTATCCTAAACTAACCTAGGATAACATCCGATGAATTGCCGTTCAAGACCATCTAAAAAAAACCTCGCCCTTAGGATAACCCAAAAAAGAGCAGGTATGATCCTGTTAATCTCAATGCGCAATTAATGCATAGTCCGCTTGCCCGAGAAAAAAAGCAAAAAAAAGAACCCGACCTCGGGTTGGGGATCGCGTCTTTTGGAGCGATACTTAAAAAAAACAATCTAAAGATTAATGAAAGCCCATTTTTTTGTCTGTTTGGTGTTTTTATACTCGCCGTGTCTGCTCAGTTCTTTACTACACTTGGGGCAAAAAACCTCCCAGCCTTTCAAAGCCACGTGGCAATCGGGACACTTCTTCATATACTTCATCCTCCTTTATTTTTTCTTCATGCTTATAATACAGCAACTTGGTAAAAAATAAAGAAAGGAAAGATTAAGAAGATAAAAAAAGGAATTTAAAGAAGTGTAACAAGGAAAACTCCTGTTTCCATAATGCTTCGCAACAAAACTTAAGAAATTCCACCAGCTTGGCTTGCCGACGGAAGAGTAAAAATGAAGGTTGCTCCCTGACCAGCTTCACTTTCAACCCGCACTTCTCCTCCATATCCTTCCACAATCCGGCGCACGATTGATAAGCCAAGTCCGGTTCCGCCAATCGCCCTGGAGTGAGCTTTGTCCACCCGATAAAACCGCTCAAAAATTCGATCCTGTTCTAGATGGGGAATTCCGGAACCGTGGTCAACCACACGAACTTCGATCTGACCTCCCTTTTGTCCGGCTGTTATTATTACTTCTTCTTGCGGCGGGGAATATTTATCGGCATTGTCCAAGAGGTTAATCAAGACCTGCCTGATTCGGTCCTCTTCGGCCGCGACTCGTGGAAGATTTCCTTCTATATTAATGACAACTCTTCTTTCACCTGGAGAAAACAGACGGCTTACTGTTTCCCAAATCAGTTTAGGCAAAGAAAAAGGGCGGCTCGGATCATTAAAACCCTTGCCTGCATCAAGCTGAGCCAAGACCAGTAAATCATTGACAATATGTGACATGCGCTTGCTTTCTTCCAGGATCCCCCGGAGAAACCTTTCTTTATCCTCAGGACTGATCGCTTCTTCGTCGATTAGCGTTTCAGCTAAAGCTCGAATCGAAGTGACGGGTGTTCGTAATTCATGAGAAACATTGGCTACAAAATCTTGTCTTACCTGTTCCAATCGACGTAATTGAGTCAAATCTCTTAATAAAACGATTACACCGGCCTCCTGCTCCCCTGCTTCCTTCCCCCGCTTAAAAAGAGCGATCAGGGTTTGAATATGGCGGCGCGCTGGCGCCCTGGATTGAAATTCTCCTCCGACCGGATTATCCTCTTCGATCGCTGCTTTGACCCAATCTTCAAGGTCCGGATGGATCAGCAGTTCCGGTAGGCTTTTTCCTAATGCCCGCTCCCGCTCTAGGTTAAGGATGTCCACAGCCGCTTTATTAATCAATTCCAGTCGACAATTGAGATTAAAGACCATTAATCCATCATCCATATTTTCCAAAATGGTCTCGAGTTTATTTTTTTCCTCTTTAAAACGGAGAATGGATTTGGCAAGTTTCTCTGCCATGTCATTAATTGCCGAACCAAGCCGACCCAACTCATTCTCTCCTAAATTCCTAACCCTTCGTTCCAATTCCCCGTCCGCGACTCGACGGGCCATAGTTTCCAGTTCCTGTAATGGACGAACGATTTTATTCATTAAAAGAATACTCATAAATATCGTTCCAAAACCGATCAACGTCAACAGCAGCGTATAAGGCGCCCGTGACCTCACAAAATCTTTCTCTAGTTCGCTGGTTTTTTGAGTCAAAACAAGCACGGTCTGGACTTTAGCATCCACGTAAACCGGAAAATACAACCGCCAGGGAACGTTCTGGGTAAAATCCGTAGATTTCAAATACTGAAAATAGTTCTCTCCTTTATAAGCTTGCTCCAAACCTTCTCGTTCTAAGTATTTAGGAGGATGTGAACTCCAGTTTTCCTTTAAAGTTCCATCCCGGTCGGTAATTAAGGAAAGCTCTAAATCCGTCAAAGAACTCAGATCAAAGACTAAATCCTGTATCTGTTGATCACTTCGGCCGTGATGAAAAGCTGTTTGCAACTCATAACTTAACAACCGCCCCACTCTTTGTAGATGTTGGCGGGTAGTCACCTCTAAAACAAAATCGCTATTTACCCACCAAGCCCCAAGCAAAACGAGGGTGGCCAAAAATAAGAGTCCCAGATTAATCAAGATTAATTGTGAACGCGAGCGCACATACGGCAACTAAATCACTCTTTTCGCCGAAATTTGTAACCGCTGCCCCGAACTGTCAAGATATACCGCGGATCTCCGGGATCGATCTCTATCTTTTCTCGTAACCACCGGATGTGCACATCAACCGTACGCGGGTCGCCATAAAAATCATGTCCCCACACCCGGTCCAGAAGTTGATCACGAGAAAGAACCCGCCCGGGATTCATTGCTAAAGTCTTGAGGAGTTCAAATTCTTTGGCTGTTAACTCCTTTTTTTCCCGGCGCGCCTTAACCTCCTGCCCCATCAAGTCAATTTCCAATTCGTCAAAACGGATAAACTCTTCCTCCGGAACCTGCATTACCTGATTACTTCGGCGTAACACCGTCTTCACTCTAGCCAATAATTCTCGTAAACTAAAGGGTTTTGTCACATAGTCGTCCGCTCCGAGTTCCAGGCCAAGCACCCGATCGATCTCAGCCTCCTTGGCCGTGAGGATAATAATGGGAAGCTGGGACTCTCTTCTGATTAGGCGGCACACCTCCATCCCGTCCATCCCAGGGAGCATCAAATCCAGGATGATTAGATCAGGCTGTTCCGTCCGGTATAGTTTAAGACCAGTTTCTCCATCCCCGGCAATTATGACTTCATATCCTTCTTTTTGGAGGTTGAAAGCCACCGTTTCGGCGATCAGTGATTCATCTTCAACAATCAATACTTTCTTCCCCAAAATTCCACCCCCTACCGGCCTATACGGTTTTAGTATTTCTCTCTTACTCCTTCTACCAGATAAATTACACGTTCTCCTATATTTACGGCGTGATCTCCTACCCGTTCCAGAAATCTGGCAGTGAACAGTAGGTTCATAATCTGAAACATCCGCTTCCTGTCCCCTCCGTCTTGAATATATTCCATTAGTTCTAAAAGCAGGTTTTCGTACTGTTCATCAATTAGTTCGTCTTGCAAACAAATTTGACGCGCCTTTTCCGCATCCCGTTCAACTAAGGCTTCTAGAGCAAAGTGGATCATCTCTTCCACCTCAACCCCCATATACGGAATATCTATCAAAGGCTTAATTAAAGGTTCTTCTCCGATGCGTAGAGTGATTTCAGCAATATTAGCGGCCTGGTCCGCTACTCTTTCCAGATCGGTGGCAGCCTTTAAAACAGTGGTAATAATCCGCAAATCCTTGGCCAAAGGCTGTTGCAGAGCAAGTAAACGAAGACAATCCTCTTCGAGTTTTAAATCCAAAGCATCAATATGGTCGTCGGCCTCAATAATCTTTCGGGCCAGATCTAGATCCTGACGAGCCAAAGAATCCACAGCCAAATGCAGCGTTTCACTCACTTGCGTTCCCATGCGCAACAATTGTTCTTCCAATCTCTTTAGCTTCTGATCAAAATGGGTTCGCGCCATTTACCATCCCCCCCATGCTTTTTTGCTAATAATAATCCCTACTGGTTCAACCGAAACGACCTGTAAGATAATCCTCTGTTTCTCTTTGGATAGGGTTGGTCATAACCTGCTCTGTAAGGCCATATTCTACCAACCGTCCCAGCAAAAAGAAGCCCAGAACCTGCGAAACGCGGGCCGCCTGTTGCATGTTATGCGTTACTATTATTATAGTATAATCATGCGCTAAATCCAAAACCAACTCCTCAATTTTTCCGGTCGAAATCGGATCCAGCGCCGAACACGGTTCATCCATCAACAGAATTTCCGGTTCTACCGCTAATAGCCGAGCAATACATAACCTCTGCTGTTGTCCTCCGGAAAGGCGGAGGGCCGATTGGTGAAGACGGTCTTTCACTTCATCCCATAACGCGGCCTGCGCCAGGCTACGCTCTACGATTTCTCCCAGCCTTCTTCGACTTTTTAAACCATGTATCCGGGGGCCGTAGGCCACATTCTCATAGACCGACATGGGAAAGGGATTTGGTTTTTGAAAAACCATCCCCACCCGCTTCCTGAGAGCCACAGGGTCAACTTTCTCATCAAAAATCTCTGTTCCGTCCAGGAAAAGCTCTCCCTCAGTTCTTACTCCAGCGACTAAATCGTTCATCCGGTTAATTGAACGAAGAAAGGTAGACTTCCCGCATCCGGAGGGACCGATTAAAGCCGTTACATTCCTGGCTGGAATTTCTATAGAAACCTGTCTTAAAGCCTGAAATTCACTATAATATACACTAAAATCCACGGCCTCTAGTTTTTTCGGCCCTAGTGTAAACTTATTCACGATTTAATTCTCTCCTTTCCGCCTCTTTTTTGTCTTTCGGTATCTTTGTTACCGGGGAAATAGTTCAAGAGTAGATTGGCAACGGTATTTATAATAAAAATTCCTAGAACTAATACTGCGGCGGTGGCGTTTGCCCGTGATAAAGAAATACCTTCAGCAGCTAATAAATAAAGATGTAAGGTCATAGGGCGACACGGATCCATAATACCGGCTGGTAGATGGAGAGCTCCTCCTACCGTAAGGAAAACTGCGGCTGTCTCCCCTACCACTCGACCGATTCCCAGAACTATTCCAGTCATGATCCCCGGTAAGGCAGAGGGAAAAACGACCTTTTGTATAGTCTGCCATCTGGTGGCGCCTAAAGCCAAACTCCCCTCGCGATAGGCGTTGGGAACAGCGCTAAACGCCTCTTCCGCTGTGCGAATAATAATTGGCAAAATCATCAAGGCCAAAGTTAATGCCCCGGAAAGGATAGACCAGCCGAACCCTAAATGAATCACAAAAAAGGCCAGGCCGAAAAGGCCAAATACTACTGAAGGCACACCGGCCAGGTTTGCCGTAAAGTACCGGATAACCCCGATAAGTCGACCCCGGCGGGTGTATTCTGTAAGAAAAATTGCCGCCCCTAAACCAATGGGAACAGCGACCACAAGCGAAGCCGCTGTTAACCAGATTGTTCCGACAATCGTGGGAAATATGCCGCCGCTTCTTCCCATATCCTTCGGAAACCCCAAAATAAACTCCAAAGAAATATGGGGCAATCCCGCATGTAAAATATAGAACAGGATCAACGCTAAACAACCTAAAGTCACAATCGCAGTCATTCTGAGAAAAACAAAGGCGAATTTCTGGGTTGTTCTTACAGTAAATAAACTCACCTTATTCCCTCCTCTTCTTTAAGACATGCGCCAAGGAATTTATGACCATGTTCAGTAAAAAAAGGACTGACCCAACGGCAAAAAGGGACCGAGCATGATCCCCCGCGGCATATGCCCACTCTGTACCGATAGTTCCGGTCAAGGTTACTCCCGGATCCAATGGCGAGCTGGGTAACAAGGGACGGTTCCCGGTCACTAAAATTACCGCCATTGTCTCTCCCAGCGCCCGACCCATTCCCAGAATAATTCCGGCAATAATCCAGGACTGAGCAGCCGGAATTAATACTTTGTATATGGTTTGCCAATGGGTGGCGCCCAGGGCTAAAGAGGCCTCTTTATAATCCTTTGGTACAGAATGCAAAGCGTCTTCAGAGACAGAAATGATAGTCGGCAGGATCATAATAGCCAATATCCCGCCGCCCGCTAATAGAGAAAAGCCCAACCCCCCAAGATACTTGCGAATTAAAGGAACGATTACAATCAAACCGAAAAACCCATACACCACCGACGGGATAGCCGCCAATAGAGAAATGGCCGGTCTTAAAGCCTTAGCCCACCAGTGCGTGGAGAGCTCCGCCAGAAACACGGCGCATCCCACCCCTAAAGGCACAGCCATGATAGCGGCGATCACGGTGACATAAAAGGAGCCCATCAGCAAGGGGGCCATTCCAAAGGCTACGCCCTCACCTTCTATCCCTGGAGCCCATCTAGGGCCGAACAACATTTTCAATACTCCGTATTTCCGCCAAAGCGGCCAACCTTCCCGAAAAACAAAAACCGTAATGAAAAAAACACCAGCCACAGCTATTAAAGCAGAGAAAAAGAAAATGTTTTGGAAAAGCAATTCTTTGTATTTTCTCACGCGTTGACCTCCCTTGCGCTTCATTATTAAAAATTTAACACAGTCCTATTAAGCTCTGAGCAACCAGATATTAAGAACAGATTAAAAACCCAGATGATGCTTAAGCTATTTTTCTCAAGATCCTGTGCACCTTCTAGAAGACATTTAAAAACGGGTCCCTTATATCAGGTAACCCGTTAGGAATGATAGATTGATTTAGCACAACAGATGATCTATGGCAATACTTGCGCGGACAACACGCGCTATTTCACACTAATGTACCCATTAGTTACTACTACCTCCTGTCCCTCAGCGCTAAGCACAAAGTCTAAAAAAACCTTGGCTAATCCTGCGGGAGCATCTTTTGTTGTCATCAAAAACGGACGGGCCAGTGGATAGCGGCTGTTTTTTACATTCTCCACAGTGGCTCCCACTCCATCTACTTTAACGGCCTTCACGCCTTCCAAGTAACCGAAGGAAAGATACCCGATAGCCTGTTCGGTAGTGACTAAAGTCTGTTGGACCGCGCCATTGCTGGCCTGCACTAAAGAGTCCATGCTTAGTCCTTTTCCGCTCTTTTCCATCACTAATTCCTCAAAAGCGCCGCGAGTTCCGGAGCCCGCTTCCCTATTAACCACCACAATACGGTTGTTTTTTGGCAAACCAAAATTCACATCTAAGTCTTTCCAGTCCTTAATTTCACCGGCAAAGATCTGTTGTGCTTGTTCAAAGGTAAGGTTGTCTAAGCTATTTTTGGGATTGACGCCGATCGCAATTCCATCCAAAGCAATTACTGTCTTATGCAATTTTTCAGTAGGTTTTAAATCCCGCGATGCATTCCCGATATCAGCCGTTCTGTTCGTGACAGCCTTAATTCCGGCGGAAGAACCGCCGCCGGTTACAAAAACATGGACATTTGGGTGCTTTTCCATAAAGACTTGGGCCAACTCTTCCGCAAGTGGGTGCACGGAAGTAGACCCCGCCAAGGTTAATGTGCCGGAAAACCCACTAGATCCCAGTGAAGACAAGCCAAGAGCGGTTACAACCAACAAAATTGCCGTAAGGATAATTATTTTACTTTTACTCAACATAAATACCTCCTTTATTTATCCGCCATAATACCTTTATGCCTTTAGCTTATCCCCACCATATTAACCTTGGTTTAGTTCAAGTTTAAAACCAGATTAAAATCTCAACTTCCGTTTTTGATCGCCCTTTCCGAACTTATTTTACGCTTCTACCCGTTGAGATCCGCTTATGTTTAACCGGCTTTATTGAAATATCCGTTTATTTCTTGGGAATTAATTGTTTTAATCTTGGAAAACCTGATCTTTGAGGTGGATGATGAATGGCTAAAAAGAAGTTAAACCCAAAGCAGACGAAGTATCAACAAAAGGTAAAAAAATACGAACCCAAACCTAAAGTCTTCCATAATGCCCTACTGGCCTTTGTCAGCGGAGGGATAGTCTGCGTCTTCGGACAAGGCTTAATCGATTTTTACGCCTCTGTCATGAACCTGCCGCCCACAGAAGCCAGTAACCCGGCGGTGGCCACAATGATCCTGATCGGCGCCTTACTGACGGCCATAGGTATCTTTGACACACTGGCCAAATACGCCGGA
>Ga0079223_10002306_pt1 | contig 11781 bp, 8 predicted proteins | sample Stecom2011_FD_75072 | JGI IMG/M metagenome (GOLD analysis project Ga0079223, IMG submission 75072) | Agricultural soil microbial communities from Utah to study Nitrogen management - Steer compost 2011 | ecosystem: Environmental > Terrestrial > Soil > Agricultural land | place: USA: Utah...
AAGGGGAATTGGTGCTAATTTAGGAGATGTTGCTGCAGATACATTTGCCAAAGACCAACATCCAGACCTGAAAGCGGATTTCATTATGGCCAACCCACCTTTTAACCAAAAAGATTGGCGTGCGGAGAATGAATTAGTAGATGATCCACGTTGGAAAGGTTATGATGTTCCTCCAAAAAGTAATGCAAATTATGCGTGGATTCTAAACATGGTCTCTAAACTTTCTGATGATGGCGTTGCTGGCTTTATATTGGCGAATGGTGCATTATCAGGTTCTGGAGAAGAATATAAAATCCGTAGAAAGTTAATTGAGAATGGGTTAGTCGAAGCTGTAGTTATTTTGCCACGAGCTATGTTCTATACAACGGACATAAGCGTAACATTGTGGATTTTGAATAACAACAAGAGCGAAAGAACGGTTGAACGAAATGACAAAACCAAACACTACAGAGCAAGAAAAGATGAAATCCTATTTATGGATTTAAGGCAATGGGGTGAACCTTTTGAAAAGAAGTTTATTCAATTTTCTACAGATCATATTGCTGATATCTCTCACACATATCATGATTGGCAACAAAAAGATAATAGTTACAATGATATTCCCGAATACTGTTACTCAGCAAGTTTTAAAGAAGTTGAAGAGAAAGACTTTTCTCTGGTACCTAGTAAATATATTGAATTTGTAAATAGAGACGAGAACATTGATTTTGATGACAAAATGAAAGAATTACAGGGTGAATTCTCTGAATTATTACAGAAAGAAGAAGAATCGAAAAAAGAGTTGTTGAACGTTTTTAAAGAGTTAGGTTATGAGGTCAAACTATAAAAAACTTGGCCAATATATAGCCCCAGTAAATATTAGAAATAAAGATTTGTCAGTCGAAACATTATTAGGTGTGAGTATTCAGAAATGCTTTATACCATCAATAGCCAATACAATTGGTTCTGACATGTCAAAGTATAAAATCATAAAAAAGTTTCAGTTTGCTTATGGTCCTGTAACTTCAAGGAATGGAGATAAAATCTCTGTTGCTTTTTTAGATGATTTAGAAAGTGCTTTAATTTCTCAAGCATATACTGCCTTTGAAGTAATTGATCATAATCAATTGGATCCTGAATATTTAATGATGTGGTTTCGCAGGCCCGAATTCGATAGATATGCAAGATTCAAATCACATGGTTCTACAAGAGAAACATTCGATTGGGAAGAAATGTGCGATATCGAACTCCCTATCCCCTCAATAGAAAAACAACGTGCTATCGTAAAAGAATACAACACTGTGGTAAACCGAATAAAACTCAATGAAGAGCTCAACCAAAAATTAGAAGAAACAGCGCAGGCGATTTATAAGGAGTGGTTTGTGGATTTCAATTTTCCGATTACAGAGGAAAGTTGTCCCGAACTTGCTTCGGGATTCCCTCATTTAATTGGTAAACCATACAAATCTTCTGGAGGTGAGATGGTTTGGAATGAGGAGTTGGATAAGGAGGTGCCGGAGGGATGGGAAGTAAAAGAAATTAATTATTTTTCAGAAATCACCTCAAGTAAACGAATTTTTAAATCTGAATATAAGAACATCGGCATTCCTTTTTATCGTGGTAAGGAAATTAGTATTAAAAAATCTGGAAGACCAATAACTGATATTCTTTATATTAGTGAATCCAGATATAATGAGCTTAAAAGTAAATTTGGTAAACCTTTAAAAGGTGATATACTACTTACTGCTGTTGGTACAATTGGCGTTAGTTATTTAGTTGAGAATGAAGAATTCTATTTTAAGGACGGGAATATAATTTGGTTTAAGAACTTCAAGAATAGTTTCGATTCTATTTATATTTATGCAATGATGCAAAGTGATATGTTCAAAGACTTAATTGATGAAATAACTATTGGTTCTACTCAAAGCGCAATAACAATTGCTTCACTTGGAACAAGAACTATCATAAATCCTTCTAAAAAGATATTAATTCTGTTTGAATCTCTATACAATAGAATTCATAATAATATTTCAATTAACAATAAAGCAAATTTGGTTCTATTTGATTTGAAAAATATTTCACTTTCCAAAATGACAAAAGTTTAATTCATAAAAACTAACCAAACATGAAAAAAAGGACAAGACTGATTTTCTTATTACTTTCTACAGTAATGCTAGTTTGTTTGGGAAGATACGTAAAGGGGGACTTCAGCTTTTTATTAAATGACTTTTGGTTTACTTCAGGTCTTTTGTTGTTAATTCTACTTTCCTTAATAGATCAACCTCACTTTTCAAAAGACTCTAATATTTTCATTAATGCAATTACTGGTGCAATATCCTTGCTTTTAATTGATGTTCTAGATAGAGATTGGGTCTTTTGGTTTTTCCTATCTAGCACTGGTTATTTAGCAATAAGTAGTTTAATAATTATTTGGCTAAGAGACAAACCACTTATTGAAGAGAAGAAGGGAGTCCAATTTATTTCCAGATTAAACCGTCAGATAGGTAGACCAGAAGCAGTGTTTTCAGCATTTTTCTTATGGGGTGCCTTAAATCAATTTGGGGTAAATAGTAATGAATTCAATGCGCTTTTATTGTTTTGGGTTGTATTCATGATTATAAATATACCGGCAATAGCAGGTTTACTAAATCTGTTGTTTGAAAAGAGTTCCAAAGTAAAAGAAGAAAATGCAGTAGGTAGAATTTTTAGAGTTCAAGCGAAAAACACTTTTCTCATAAAACTGTTTATAGATGCGAATAATTCAATAAAAACCTTTGATTTTGTAGAGTTTAAGTTCAATGGTGACAAAGACAGTTTAGTTCGTAAAGGTTTCGTCTTGGAATCATACGTTTTAAATGAAGAACAATGGATTAAAGTTTTAACTGCACCTGTAATTAGTGCTCTGTTTTCATCAAAGAGTAATTACTCTAAACATACCACTGATATTATTTATAAAATATCAGAAGCACCAAACTCTGACTTTCTAGATCGATTTATTGGAATGGTAGCTGAAAACACAACTATTGGCAAACTTAGATTTACTTATAATCCAAAGAATTCGATTCAAGAAGGACAATTAATTGAGGTTAATGTTGGAAATGAACTTATCTACTATCAAGTCATTGAAGGTATAACTAGACTGGAACAACTTGAAGAGAAAAATGAGAGTGGTTTCATAATAGGTGAAGCAATTCAATTAGGAACTTGGGATAAAGAAAAAGCACGTTTTGAAAAATTTGGTTGGATTCCAAACATCAATACGCCATTGTTAAAAGCTGGAAAAGTTGACGATGTAAATATAGGAGAAGGAGAATATCAGATTGGACATATTCCAAATTCAAACTTTCCTGTTATTATGGATAAAGAATTTTCATTAACCCATCATACAGCTATCTTTGGTGTCACAGGTACAGGAAAGTCAGTTTTCTCTAGGAACTTGATTAGAGAGCATTTAAAAGAAGATAATGTTAAAGTAATATGTATTGACTTTACTGGGGAATACAAGAACAAATTTGACGATTTAAAACCTGTTGATGTTATATCGAGTGATGTTTCATCTCAAGCATTTAAGGATATAAATGAGATTGAAATGATGGTCTCTAATAATTACAATAAAGAAAGTGAAGCTTCAATTGCTAAAAGAAAAGTTGTCTCCTCTTGTATGCATGAGGAAATAATTAATTTTATGAAAAATGAAGAAGCGAAAATCTCAATTTTTGAATTACCTGAAGTTGACAACACTTCTGGGATTTTAGAGTATACAAGACTGTTCTTTAAATTACTGTTTCATATTGCAAAAAAAGACAACTCATATGGTAATAAGGTTTGCTTAGTCTTGGAAGAGGCACATACGGTAATTCCTGAATGGAACTTTACTGGTATAGCAGACAAATCAGCATAATCTCTTTTAAATAGTATTGCTCAAATAGCTTTACAGGGAAGAAAGTATAACGTAGGCTTGTTAGTTATAGCCCAAAGAACAGCGAATGTTTCTAAGACAGTTCTAACACAATGTAATACAATAATATCTTTTCAAGTTTTTGATAAAACAAGCACTGACTTTTTAGCTAATTATTTTGGACAAGGTATTGCCAATACTTTGCCAAATTTAAAGTTCCGGCAAGCAATAGCAGCTGGAAAAGCTTTAAAGTCGAATGTGCCAATGATATTTGAAGTGCCTGAAATTTTAGAGGAATAATTATTAATATAATGGAGAAAGACTTACTTAAAAAACTCGGAGAAGAGACGATTTATACTGCCAAAGGGCATTTCAAAGCGTGTGATATTAGGCGTAACCTTATCACTTTTACTATTTGGATTTGTTTACTTATAAATGTTCTAGGCATATATGGTTTCAATGAGATAATAGGAAAAGTCCTTGCAGCTGTTGGTTTATTTGGAACAATAGCACTACTTGTTTGGAATCAAGGAGATGGTTCGAGTTATAGAGCAAATCATAAATTAATTGCTGAAAAATATCTAAGTCTTCACAAAGAAATTAGAGATTTACACGAACTATCTGGTTCTAAGGAGGAGGTTAAGGAAATAAGTAAAAAAGTAAGAGAATTAGATAATAGTGATAAAATGGATATTCCTTGGATTGCAAGAAAATGGGCACAAAAAGCAATTCAAGAATTTAATGAAACAAATAACTGGTTTTTGAAATGAGTATTAATAACAAACTTGTAAAATTCGCAACTCAAGATTTAGTACTGGCAAGAACCGCGGTGGAAAGAGCTAGAATAACTAAATCATTAGACTTCCTTGAAACCTCGCTTCGCAAGCACTTTGACAACCGTATAGATGAAGTCTTAAAGTTTGGTTCTTACACAAGAAATACTATTCTTCCGAGGAAGTATGACACAAGATCAGATGTAGATTTAATGGTTGTTTTCAACACAGACAATGGTGTATATAATCCTGAAACATATAGAAAATGGTTATCCGATTTTCTAAAAATACGATACCCGAATTCTTTATCTAAAAAGGATTTACCAAGTGTGAAATTAGAGCTTAATCATATAATGTTTGATTTGGTTCCTTCTTATGTTTCAAACGGTTTCTTTACAGAACATTCATATTATATCCCTAAGTCAAATAATACATGGATGAAAACTGTACCTAATGATTTGAATCAAGATTTACAAAGTTTAAATCAACAAATAGGAAACAATTCGCTTCGAAACGCTATCAGACTTTGCAAGTATTTCAACGCGAGCTCAAATTTCCCATTTAGTTCATATGAGTTCGAGAAAGAGATATTATCCTACTGTGATTGGAACAGTTTTAATAACGAAAATACCTTTCAGCTGTTTTTCATGATTATGAATAGTTTAACCAGAAACATACCTGAAGCTAAACTTGCTTTAAAACATATCAAAAAATACGATGGTAATTTTTTCACAGAGAAAGATGAAGTCAAGCAATTACTTTGGCTAGGCAGATTATTACCAGGAGTTAAATAATTTACACTATGGAAAACTATATATCAGACAATACAGTTTCAAAACAAAGTCAAGATGAATTTCAGCGATATGACTTTGCTAAACGAATTGCGAATACTATTTCGAATCGATCCAGTACTGACAATATAGTTTTTGGTCTTTATGGAAAATGGGGTTCAGGTAAAAGCTCAATGCTGAAGTTTATCGAAAAAGAATTAGATGAAGAAAAAATAATTCAAGTTCATTTTAATCCATGGAGATATAAAGATGAAGATGGTTTACTAATTGAGTTTTTTCAAACACTAGCAAAACAGTTAGATAAAAACATCTATTCACCTAAAAATAGAATCTTTAAATTTTCTAAAAAACTACTTTCAGCAACTGGTGAATTGTCTAAATTGGTTTATGTTGACACTTCTGTAATTGGAAATATGTTACCACAGGGCAACATCATCAAATTTAAAAAGAGAACTGAAGAGTTTTTAAAGCTGTCTGATAAAAAGCTGGTAATATTCATTGACGATATTGACCGTCTAGACAAAGATGAACTATTCACACTTTTCCGTTTAGTAAAACTTACAGCTGATTTCTCAAATACTGTTTACATCCTTTCCTTTGATAAGGAAATGGTAGCGAAAGCTATTGGTCAACGTTTTGGAAAGGGAGATCATATCGACGGCTCTAACTTTTTGGAGAAGATTATTCAAATACCAATTGAGTTGCCTGACTTTCGATACGATGAATTAAGAAATTATACTATAGATTTAATTGAAAAGGTTTTAAATAAAAATTCAGTAGAACTAAGTGAATTAGAAATAAGTCGGTTTATTTCAGCTTTTGAGAATTGCTTATTTAAAGCTATAATCACTCCACGAAATGCGAAACAATATTACAATGCTTTAGAGTTTAGTGTACCATTAATGAAGGGAGAGGTTAACATGGTTGACTTTATCATTTTTGAGGGTTTAAAATTGTTTTATCCTAAGTATGTTGAATTTGTGAAAATAAATCCTGCAATTTTCATTACTGGTTTTATTGTGAATAATTCTTTAATTACCGACATTGAGAAAAAGGATAAAGACAAAATTAAAAAGGAATTTAATCTTCTTTCAGAACAGATTGGTCAAACCAAACATCAAGCAATTGAAACTCTATTGAGATCATTATTCCCGAAATTTAGGCAAGTTTTTGAGAATATTTCTTTACAACATCCCAAAGATGACGAGCAAAGAATTTCAAGTGCTGATTACATTGAAAGATACATGTCATACTCATTAGCCAAGAATGAAATCTCAGACGTCGAGTTTTCCATGTTTATTAAAAATTTAAAAACCTTTTCTAATCCTGATGTGTCATTACACGCATCTAAACTTATTAAAAGTGGATCTATTTCAGCATTTCTAACTAAAATACAAATGGTTGGAGCTAGTTTAAAGTGGGAAGAAGCAAAGAAAATCATAATTTTTATTTTCACTCATTCAGAACAAATAGAAATTGAAAGTCATCAAGCTTTTAACATAAACTCAAATGTTCGAAAAATAGCATACTTCACTACAAACCAATTCAAAAAACAAAAAGACTCCTCTTTAATTATTGAATTCTTATCGAAGGAAATTAAAAATATCAAAAATATATACTTTTTACTCGAATACTTAAAGTATGGCATTTACAATAAAGACGTACGTGAAGGTTTGTTCAGTCAACCACAAATCAATCAAGTATTCAGTGTTTCAGTAACTACAATTCTAGATACATTAAAAGAAGGAGAATATTTGTTTGATAAATACCCAAATTTCATACTGAAGCTGTTTTTTATCTGGAGTGAAGTCGATGGTGAAAGTGCTGGTAAACATTTGAAAGAATATCTAAAATCGGATCACGGAAATATTTTAACAATTCTCACCTCTTTTGCAGGCCAAATATATGTTACTTCTTCTAATAGAAAAAACTCTATTCAAAAGGGTGATATTAGAGAGGATGATTATAAACTCATAAAGAAAATAGAATGTGAAAAGGTTATATTTGATGCAATTAACAAACATTTTTCTATTGATGAACTTGAAAATAATAAGCTTATCTTGGATACCGAAATGAACGACAATACTGTTTTAAATCTAGCTAATCAATTTCTCCATTATTATAACGAATCATTGAAAAAAAATCTTCTTTTAATCAACTAACACCATAAACAACATGAACACAAAAGAACTACAAACATTTCTTGATAACCACGAAATACCCAAAATAAAGAAAAAGCCCAAGACCTTTTTAGGAATTGCAAAACAGCCACATTACGAGAATGTCTTATCGAATATTTATGCCTTTTACTTTAATGTTAACGAAGAGCATGGGTTTGGTGATTTGTTTTTAAAAAGTCTTGTAGAATGCATTGAGGGTTCTGAACTAAAAGATAGAAACTTCAAAGACTTTACAGATTTTGATATAGAAACCGAGTATTATACCGAAGGAATTGGACTTACAGGTAAAAAAGGATATATAGATTTATTGCTTTATAACAATAAGCAAGCAATAATTATTGAAAACAAAGTAAATCACCATTTTGACAATGACTTGGATGATTACTGGAATTCTATAAGATTAGATGAGGAAGGTCCAGTTTCTAAAATTGGAATTTTATTATCCCTAAAACCAATTTCTAAAGATGTCTAAAATTAATTGAAACAATACTTAAGCACGAAAGTACTATGGAAACTAAAAATCATTTTAAATGCTTTATTTCATCACCAGGTGATTGTCAAGAGGAAAGAGAAGCTTGTCAAAGAATAATAAAAAAGATAAACAATGGGCTTGCCAACCATTTAGGTATACAGTTTGAAACATTCATGTGGGAATATGACGTTCTACTTGATATGGGAAATGATGGACAAGCTGTAATCGATGAGTATGTTCTAAAATCCAAATATGATATATTCGTTGGAATAATGAAAAACCGATTTGGTCATCCAACAAAAAAGGCTGGTAGCGGAACTGAGCATGAGTTTAATGATGCTTTAGAGAGAAAATTAAATGATAATAATTCAATTCCTAAAATTTTATTTTTCTTCGGTAAAGAAAAGATTGACCCTGATACTTTTGACCCTGAGCAATATGCAAAATTAAAAGATTTTAAAACACGAATTGGTGGAGAAGGGCTTTATAGTGATTTTGAAGGTTTATTAGCATTTGAAGAATCTTTTGAAAAAAAACTAGAATTATTTGTGCGAGAGAACTCTAAAGTCTCTCAACCAGACAAGAAAATAGAAGAGATTGATTTAATTGAAAAAAAAATGATTAATGATTTAAACGATTCCTTAAAATCATTTAATGAAATCTCACCTATTTGGATTGATCCTATTATTAGCACAAAAAGGAATGTGCCAAATACCCCCAATAAGAATCAAGAATTTAAGATTGAACTTCAAGAAATCATAGAAAATCCAAAAGATTATGTAATTAAAGCTCCTTCCGAATTTGGCTTAACTAGTCTCGCTCATTTTATGAAATTAGAAGCTTGGAAATTAGGTAAAACATTTTTATATATAGATTCAAAAAAAACGAAAAAACACAAGGTCGTCAAAGAAGTTGTCTCCACTTTGGAAAATGATTACTTCACTAAAGATACCACAAAAATTAATTGTATTATATTAGACTCAGTTTGTTTCGAAGAGAATGGTGTAATGCAAATAATTAAAAATATTTGTGATTGCTATAAAGACATTCCCTTGATTATTTTAAACTCTATTGATAACAATTTCTTTCTTCGATCAGATGAAGATGATAAAGTTCAAATTAAAAGAGATTTTACATCATTATATTTATTGCCTTTACCTCAAACTGATGTGCGAAAGCTCGTTAAGTCATATGCGGAAATTAAATGTATGGAAGATGATGAAGATTTAATCCTTTCTAAAGTAACTAAGGATTTAGAAGCATTAAATATGCATAGAACCCCTAAAAACTGTATATCAATATTAAGGGCTTCATCTAAAATAGGTTCAGAATACTCTCCAATTAATCGAACAAAATTATTAGACACCATCTTAGGAATTGTTTTTGAAGAGTATGATATACCAACATACAAAGATAAAAAGCCTGATGTGAAAGACTGCACTTTTGTGCTAGGATACTTATGTGAGATTCTTAATAAAAGATCTGACTTTGAGTTTAGTGAAGATTATTTCAAGTCTAATTTAAATGACTTTTGTTCTACGAACTATATAAAACTGGATTTAAACTATCTACTTTCTGCTCTCACAGACAACTCAATACTAGGAAAGTCAGGATCAAATTATTACTTTAAAAATTCATATTGGGTATTTTATTTCTTAGCTCACAGAATGAATTTAAACACGGAATTTAGAGAAGCAATATACACTAACAAAAGGTATATAGATTTTCCAGAGATCATTGAGTTCTACACTGGAATTGATCGAAACAAAGAAGACGCGATTAAAGTTCTCTATAAAGACCTAGAAGAAACGATTAGTGTAGTAAGAGAAAAAGTGAAAATTGACGATAACCTTAACCCATACAAATCTATAAAATGGACACCTGATGTTGCTGTTTTAAAAACTGAAGAAAAAAAGATAAGCGATAATGTCTTGAGTTCAGGGCTACCAGACGAAATAAAAGACAAGTATAATGATAAACAATACAATCAGATCAGACCTTATAATCAGGTCATTAACTCAGTTATGAGGGATTACTCTTATCAAATATTATTGCGTCAAATATCTTCTTCATCGCGTGCTTTAAGAAATAGTGATTATGTAAATGTTGATTTAAAAAAACCTTTACTCGACAAAATTTTAGCTGGCTGGAATGAGATAAATAAAATATTAATTGCTTTACATCCTATATTAGCAGATAAAGGTGAGGTGGCATTTGAAGGAGCTGCTTTTGTGCTAGACGATGAACAATTTAATATTTCGGATCCAATTGAAAAAAGAATACGGGTATTATTGGCACTGCCTTCAAATGTTGTGAGATTCTTTAAAGATGATTTATTCTCTAGTAAAATGGCTCCACTGATATGTCACGAAGCAATAAACCAATCAAATAGCCTATTGAAACATGAATTGATGTTAATGATAATAGCTGATAGACCCGATGATTGGATGAAAATTATAGATAATTATATAGTGAAATTAGATAAAAACTCATTTTTCTTATCAGATGTTTTAGAAACATTGAACTTTTCGTATGACTACAAAACCACTGAAATTGAACAAAGAAGAAATATAAAATTACTAATGGAAAAATGTAGAGCAAAACACTTTTTTAAAAGTGACAATCCTGATGCGGGTTTGATTAAAAGATTAAGAAAATTTGAAAAAGGGAATAATAAATTCTAATACTTAACATATTTAAATTTTATAAAAATTATGGCAGAATTACACGTAAGTAAAAAGAGTATCAGCAAATTGTTTAGTGAAATGCAAAATAAGAAATTCATTATACCGGACTTCCAAAGACCGTATAAATGGAATATTGAAAAATGCGAAACCCTTTGGGAAGATATTGTAAGTTTTACAAATACAGATGCTAAGACAGGTTCAGACTATTTTTTAGGCACAATTGTAACCTATATTAATGAGGATAAAAATCAAGAAATTATAGATGGACAGCAAAGAATAACTTCATTCTTTCTATTGCTTAGAGCATTCTATAAAAAATTGGAATTAATGAATGAGGATGATGATGTCAAAGGTTTAAAAAATCAATTAGCACCTTGTATATGGGATATCAATCCAATTTCTCAAAAGGTTACTGATTATTCATTAATTCATATCAATTCACAAGTAGCAACTGAAGAAGATAATGAGACTTTTCATAAAATTCTAGAAACAGGTGATACCAATTCTGTTGCAAATGATAATTATTCAAAGAATTATCGTTTTTTCAAAACACAATGCGACGAATATGCTGAGAACTTCCCTTTACAATGGAAAGAGTTGTGTGTTACAATTTTACAGAATTGTATTATTCTTCCAATCGAATGTGATACTCCAGAGACGGCTTTAACTATATTTTCAACCTTAAATGACAGAGGTCTTCCTTTAGCAGATTCGGATATATTTAAAGCCCAGTTATATAGAAGTAAAGATTCGGGAGATTCTAAAAAAGAGTTTACTGAAACTTGGAAAGAGTTAACACAAATTTGTAAACAAGGAAACATTTCGATAGATGATGTTTTCAGATATTACACTCATGTCTTAAGGGGCAGAAACAAAGATAAGAGCAAGGAAGTTGGTTTGAGAAGATTCTATTCCGAAAAAGATTATAATAAGTTAAAAGAAGTTGATTTTATATCTGAAATCATAGAATTGGCTAATTTTTGGCGCTATATAAATGCGGG
>Ga0079223_10002309_pt1 | contig 11779 bp, 8 predicted proteins | sample Stecom2011_FD_75072 | JGI IMG/M metagenome (GOLD analysis project Ga0079223, IMG submission 75072) | Agricultural soil microbial communities from Utah to study Nitrogen management - Steer compost 2011 | ecosystem: Environmental > Terrestrial > Soil > Agricultural land | place: USA: Utah...
CCTGGTGCTGTTCTTCTATATCAATGACTACTTGTTCGTAAGGTTCGTGAATTTGGCCGTCCACTTCGCGCTGAATAACTTCGGGGCGAGAGACGCCGAGCTCAAAACCTTCGCGGCGCATGCCTTCAATCAATACCGACAAGTGCAGTTCGCCCCGGCCGGAGACGATAAATTTATCCGGGCTGTCGCCTTGGCGTACACGTAGGGCGACGTTGTGAATTAATTCTTGTTCCAGGCGCTCTTTGATGTTGCGGCTGGTAACAAATTTTCCTTCTTTGCCGGCAAAGGGTGAGTCGTTGACCTGGAAGGTCATGCTCACAGTGGGCTCATCGACACTTAGCGGCGGTAGTGCTTCGATTTTGTCGGGGCTGCACAGGGTGTCGGAGATGCTGAGCCCTTCGATGCCGGTGATGCAGACGATATCACCGGCGCTGGAGGAGTCGACTTCTACTCGTTCCAAGCCGTGGTAACCCATCACTTTCAGCACTCGTGATTTACGTTGTTTGCCATCGGCACCGATGACGACCACTTGTTGGTTGGGCACGAGGCTGCCGCGGGTAATGCGGCCCACGCCGATAACGCCCACGTAGCTGTTGTAGTCCAACGCCGAGATTTGCATTTGAAAGTCGCCGTTGCCATCTACATCGGGTGCTTGTACTTTTTCCACGATCATTTCAAACAGCGGCGTCATGTCGTCTGCCAGACTGTCGGGAGAGGGGCCGGCCACGCCGTTGAGTGCCGAAGCGTAGATGATGGGGAAATCCAGTTGTTCGTCGGTGGCGCCCAAGCGGTCAAACAGGTCGAATACCTGATCGACTACCCAGTCGGGGCGCGCGCCGGGGCGGTCTACTTTGTTGACTACCAGGATGGGGTTGAGGCCTTGCTCGAAGGCTTTGCTGGTAACGAAGCGGGTTTGCGGCATGGGGCCATCGACGGCGTCTACCAGCAATAATACCGAGTCCACCATAGAGAGTACCCGCTCAACTTCGCCGCCGAAGTCGGCGTGCCCCGGTGTGTCGACGATGTTGATGCGGTAATCATTCCAGCGAATGGCCGTATTTTTGGCCAGGATGGTGATGCCGCGCTCACGTTCCTGATCGCCCGAGTCCATAACCCGCTCGGCGTCGAGGTTGCGACGTTCAAGGGTGCCGGATTGGGAAAGGAGCTTGTCTACCAGGGTGGTTTTACCGTGGTCGACGTGGGCGATAATGGCGATATTACGCAGCTTAGCGATGCTGGGTTGACTAGTCACTGTGAAGATCTCTTGAGGGGTGGGATTTGCGAGGCGCGTATTATACCCGTGCAAGCCGCTCGCTGGAATGCGTGTTGACTATTTAATCGTTTTTGGTTAGTTGGTTGGGCTGTTTTTGGCTAGTTGATGGCTCGAAACCAGCCTTCTTGCGAGTCGCCAGCGGCTTCAAAGGAGGATATGTGGCCTCGCTGGGCGCTGACAAAGCAATTCATGAACATTTTGCGCGGGGCGCCCTGTCGGCTGGAATCAGAATAAATATCGGCTTCCATAAACACTTTAAAGACGTCTTCTGCCGGGTCGAGCCGCGAGGACAGGGTATCCACATGCATTACCTGGATGCGTCCTTCAAAGCGTGTGCGCAGTTCTTTTTCGCAACTTAGACGGGCGTCAGTCAGGGTGACGTTTTTGTATTCGAGCCCTAGTACATCGCCCACCTGGTGGCTAAAGTCGCCAAAGGAGACACCTTTAAAGTACAGGGTGCTGCCAACAGACCCGAAAATGATCAGCAGGGAGACGATTACCAGCAGAGCGGCCTGAGCCCAGTGCGTTTTACGCGACATCTACCTAGCTTCCTTCCGTGATCTTTGTGGTTAAGGGCGATAAACCCCGATATTACCATAGCCTTCCTCTGCCAATTGCGCCGCGTGCAGTTGGCTCATGACGCCTTTGCCACAATAGAGGAAGTAACTGTGCTCGCCTGGCAGTGAAGCCACGCGGCTGTTGAGCTGATAAAAAGGAATAGGTTGCACTTGCGCGCTCTCAAGGTTGAGCGGTTGCAGGCTCACCTCGTCCGGGTGGCGAATGTCGATCACCACAGCTCCGGCGGGCAGACTGTTCACTACCGACACGCTGGCAGGTACGGCGACGGATTCGGCCAGCTCGCGTATATCCGTGACCCGGCGCTCGGCCAGCGCTTGTTCCAGCACGCTAAAGTCGAATTGCGCCTCGGCCCATTCGAGCTTGTCGGCCCGCGCTCGGGTGGTGGGCTTGACGGAAATAACGCCGCAATACTCGGGCATGCTGGCGGCAAAGGTCTCGGTGCCAATACGCCGCGACAGGGAAATAATCTCGCCTTTGTCCATGGTGATTAACGGCCGCAGCACCAGTGCTTTGGTCACTTGGTCAATTATTTTCAGGTTGGGCAGGGTCTGGCTGGACACCTGGGCAACGCTCTCGCCCGTCACCAACGCGGGCAGTTTCATTTCATCGGCCACGACGGTGGCGGCACGCAACATCATGCGCTTGAGCACTACGCCCATATAAGAGTTGCTTACATGCTGCAGAATTTCTGCCACCACGCCTTCAAAGGGCACGGTGACAAATTTGACCGGGTGCGAGGCGCCGTACTTTTGCCATAAGTAGTAGGCCACTTCTTTTACCCCCACTTCGTGAGCATTGCCGCCCAGGTTAAAGAAGCAAAAATGGGTGCGAATGCCGCGCTTGTTCACCAGGTAGGTGGAGACGGTGGAGTCAAAGCCGCCGGAGATCAGCGACAGTACCGCCTCTTGCGATCCCAGCGGGAAGCCGCCGAGGCCCTGGGCTTGATCAGAGAGCACCAGTAATCGGCCGTCTTTAATTTCCAGACGCACGGTGACATCGGGGTTTTTCAGATCGACTCCGGCGTTGTCCGTGTGCTGGGCCAGGCCGCCGCCCACATAGCGCTCCACGTCGGTGCTGGAAAAACTGTGCTGGCCGCTGCGTTTGACGCGCACACAAAAAGTGCGGCCGGCGAGCCGCTGCTGCCAGTGCGGCAAGGTGCGTTCATAGATGCTATGCAGGTCGTCTTCCAGCGGGTAAGCGGTGACCGAGGCATAGAGGGCGATGCCCGGTGTGCGTGAGAGTACGTCGGCCACCCGCGCCTCGCGCTCGGCCAGCGTGTTGCTGTCCAGGCCGGTATCGGCGGCGGTGATTTCAATTTTCTCCCAGTCGCGCTGTACGTCTATGCCACCTATGGGGGACAGCAGCAGGCGCAGGTTGTCGCGCAATTGCTTGATAAAGCGCTTGCGCACCGGGGGGCTTTTGATAATTATTTCGGGGAACACCTTGACGATGAAATGCATGAAAGCCTACTGTAGCACGCGGTAAAAGCGCGACATTATAACGCAAGGCGACTCCCGAAACCAAAAGCGTCATTTCCACTAAAGCACCAAAGCGGGGCGCGCCTTTCGCTCCTGCACAATTTTGGTGCAATGCTGCCGTTTCAGCCCCTTGCTTCTTTGCTGTCCCGCCTTGCGTCAGGCGCCCAATCGTGGTTTAACGGGATGGCACATATATTGCCTTGAGCCAATCGCCCAAATTTTGCATTCGCTGCTGCCGCCACCGCAACCTTGGTGGAGGCGGCCGGCGATGGCTGGTAAAGACAGACAAAACGATTTCTTATTGACGATAGCCACGGCGGCTATACAACCTGGAGGCACTCGATGTCCAAGACGCTGGAACTGATAAAACAACACGAAGTACGCTGGATTGATATGCGTTTTACCGATACTCGCGGCAAAGAGCAGCATGTCACTTTCCCGGCCGCCAGTATTGATGAGAGCTTCTTTGAAGATGGCAAAATGTTTGATGGTTCCTCCATTAGTGGCTGGAAGGGCATCAATGAGTCGGACATGATTCTTATGCCCGATGATGACACGGCGGTGCTGGACCCTTTTGCCGAAGCGCCGACGGTGATTATCCGCTGCAATATTGTCGAGCCTATGACCATGCAAGGCTATGACCGCGACCCGCGCTCTATCGGTCTGCGCGCGGAAGAGTATCTGCGCTCCACCGGCTTGGGCGATACGGCTCTGTTCGGCCCCGAACCCGAGTTTTTTATTTTCGACAGCGTGCACTGGAGCAGCACCATGGGCGGGGCTTTTTACCGCATCAAGTCTGAAGAGGGTGCCTGGTCTTCGGGCGATGAGTTTGACGAGGGCAACTCGGGTCACCGCCCACGAGTGAAAGGAGGTTACTTTCCGGTGCCGCCAGTGGATTCGCTGCACGATATTCGCGCCGCTATGTGTGACGCGATGGAAGCTATGGGGCTGGAGATTGAAGTGCATCACCACGAGGTGGCCACCGCCGGGCAGTGTGAAATTGGTGTCGGTGCCAATACGCTGGTAAAAAAGGCCGATGAGGTGCAGATTCTGAAATACTGTGTGCACAATGTGGCTCACGCCTACGGCAAGACCGCGACTTTTATGCCCAAACCGCTGATTGGTGATAACGGCTCAGGCATGCACGTGCACCAGTCGTTTTCCAAAGACGGCGTTAACCAGTTTGCTGGCGACGATTACGCAGGCCTGTCGGAAACGGCGCTCTATTACATCGGCGGCATTATCAAGCATGCGCGCGCGCTCAACGCTTTCTGTAACCCTTCCACTAACTCTTACAAGCGCTTGGTGCCCGGTTTTGAAGCGCCGGTGATGCTGGCTTATTCGGCCCGTAACCGCTCGGCTTCAATTCGCATCCCCTTTGTTACCAGCCCCAAAGCCAAGCGTATTGAAACCCGCTTTCCCGATCCCACCGCCAACCCTTATCTGGCGTTTGCGGCTCTGTTGATGGCGGGTCTTGATGGGGTACAAAATAAAATTCATCCGGGCGAGGCGGCCTCCAAGGATCTCTATGACCTGCCGCCGGAAGAAGAGGCGCAGATTCCTACCGTGTGCTCCAGCCTGGAAATGGCGCTTAACGCACTGGCGGAAGACAATGAGTTTCTGCAGGCGGGCGGGGTTTTCTCCCGGGACTTTATCGACTCCTATATCGCCTTGAAGCGCGAGGACATTTTGCGTCTGCAAATGACTCCGCATCCGGTAGAGTTTGATATGTACTACAGCGTGTGATGGCGCACATTGTGCTCTAAACTATGCGCTTAAAGGCCCCGTCGGGAACGACGGGGCCTTTTTCTTTGTCTGACAAAGGACTATGGTTAAGCCATCGGGTTTTTACAGGACACCATCATGATCTATCGACTGTTTGCCGCCCTGCTTATGCTGATATGCCTCGCCACCACCGGGCATGCCAACAACGAGGTGTATAAGACCACCGATCAATACGGAAATGTTATTTATTCAGATGCGCCTATTCCTACTCGCACCGGCGAGACTACGGAGAAGGTGCGGGTGCGCGATACCAACACCATGCCGAGCACTCCGCAGCGGGTAGAACCGCGTCCGTCGCGCCAGCAGAGTTCGAGCAGCCAGCCCGACTACCAAGTGCGTATTGTCAGCCCCACTCCCGAGACCAGTGTACCGCCGGGTCAGCGCGATTTGATTATTGCCGTCAGCACAGCTCTGCCTTTGCCCAGAGGGGCGATGTTTGCCTATTACATGAACGGCGAGTTGCTGGGCCGCACGCAGGTCAACAATTACTCCATCCGCGAGATTATTCGCGGCGCGCATAGCCTTGAGGTCAAGGTAGAGAGCGAAACTGGCGAACTGCTATCCAGCAGTGAACCGGTGACTGTCTATGTGCATCGGGCCTCGATTCGTTAATGACTCAGTGTCCCTGAACAAGTCTCTTGCGGCGCCCGGCAGTTGATAGCCGAGGCGCACGCACCATTTTTGTGCAACAATATTCCCTCCGCTGGACGCAGCGCCCATTTTTAGCATCTCTAAGACTTGGTGCAGTTATTGCTCACAGCTATTAGGCTTGATGGCCCCCGGTTTGATTGCTTTGGTACAGCAGAGGGAGAATGGGACACCTGTGACACCGCGCGATATACACAAATCCTTGCTGGACAGCTTGGCTACCGCCATTGTTCTGCTCGACAGCGACTTGAAGTTGCGCCATATCAACCCTGCCGCCGAGGCGCTGCTTTCCATTAGCGGCGAGCGCTGTCTGGGGGAGCCGATCACCCAGTATTTTCACGAATCCAACGACATCCCCGCCGAGCTGCAACAGGCAGCGGCACATTCCCACCACTACACCAAGCGCCACGCCCAATGGCAATTGTTCAACGGCGAGCAGATTACGGTGGATTACACGGTGACACCGTTTTATGAGCCCGGCGGACTGGTGATGGAAATTCAGCCCATCGACCGGCTGTTGCGTATCAGTCGCGAGGAGATGCTGAACGCTTCGCAGAAAACCACTCGCGAGTTGATTCGCGGTATGGCCCACGAAATTAAAAACCCGCTGGGCGGCATTCGCGGCGCGGCGCAGTTGCTGGCACGCGAGCTGCCCAATAATCAGCTGCAGGAATACACCGGCATTATTATTGACGAAGCCGACCGCCTGCGGCATTTGGTGGACCGCATGTTAGGCCCCAATCAATTGCCGCAACTCAGTGCGCTGAATATTCACGAAGTGCTGGAGCGGGTGGCAACCATTGTCCGCGCCGAGAGCAGCGACAGCGTACAGATAGTGCGAGATTACGACCCCAGTATTCCCGAGCTGCAGGGCGATAAGGCCCTACTGATTCAGGCACTGCTAAACATTGCCCGCAATGCCCTGCAGGCCATGCTGGAAAATCATACGCTCGAGCCCCGTCTGACCTTGCGTACTCGTGTGCGCCGCCAGTTCACTATTGGGGGGCAGCACCATCCGCTGGCCGTCTGCCTGGAGGTTATCGACAATGGCCCCGGTATACCGGCAACGCTGCTGGAACAAATTTTTTATCCGATGATTTCGGGGCGCGCCGAAGGCACCGGTTTAGGCCTGACTATTTCTCAACATTTGATTCACCAGCACCAGGGCCTGATTGAGTGTCACAGCGAAGCGGGCCACACTCGCTTCTCGCTCTACCTGCCCATGGACTGTTCCCCTGTGAGTAATCGCCATGCACAAAGCTGATCAAGTCTGGATTATTGATGATGACCGCTCCATTCGCTGGGTACTGGAAAAAGCCCTGCAACAGGCGCAGATGAGCACTCGCACTTTTGATAGTGGCGATGCCGCTTTGCGCCAGTTGTCACGCGAAGTACCCGCGGCGGTGATTAGCGATATTCGCATGCCCGGTATAGACGGCCTCGGTTTGCTGTCCACGCTGCACCATCAACACCCCGAGGTGCCGGTGATTATAATGACCGCGCACTCGGATTTAGACAGTGCCGTGGCCGCTTATCAAGGCGGCGCTTTTGAGTATTTGCCCAAACCTTTTGATGTGGACGAGGCGGTGGCCATGACCCGGCGCGCCCTTGCCCATGCTCAGCAGCAACGCAGCGAACGCGCCAGCGGCACATCATTGGAAACGGACACGGATATTATTGACGAAGCGCCTGCTATGCAGGAAGTTTTTCGGGCTATTGGGCGTTTGTCTCACTCCAATATTACCGTGCTGATTAACGGCGAGTCGGGCACTGGCAAAGAGTTGGTGGCGCGTGCGCTGCACCGACACAGCCCGCGTCGTCAGCAAGCGTTTATTGCTCTGAATATGGCGGCCATTCCCAAGGATTTAATGGAGTCAGAATTGTTTGGCCACGAGAAAGGCGCTTTTACCGGTGCTGCCACTCAACGTCAAGGACGCTTTGAACAGGCCAATGGCGGCACATTATTTCTCGATGAGATTGGCGATATGCCCGCCGATACTCAGACGCGGTTGCTGCGGGTTCTGGCCGATGGTGAGTTTTATCGCGTGGGCGGACACACGCCGGTCAAAGTGGATGTGCGTATTATTGCTGCTACCCATCAAGACCTGGAGACGTTGGTGAGTGACAATCGCTTTCGCGAAGATTTGTTTCATCGCCTGAACGTGATTCGCATCCATATTCCCAAGCTGGCGCACCGGCGTGAAGATATTCCCCAATTAGCGCAGTTCTTTTTACAGCAGGCTGCCAGCGAACTGGCCGTGAGCAGCAAAATATTACTGCCCGCAACCGAGGCATTTCTCTGTGGACTGCCCTGGCCGGGCAATGTGCGGCAACTGGAAAACACATGCCGCTGGATTACGGTGATGGCCTCGGGACGCGAGGTGCATGTGGAAGACTTGCCGCCCGAGTTGCTGGCAAATAAAGCACATGTTTTGCCTGTTCAAGAATGGGAAAAAATCTTGCGTCAGTGGGCCGAACAAGCGCTGGCGCAAAATTCGCAGCCGCTCTTAAGCCAGGCGCTTCCCACCTTCGAGCGCACGCTGATTGAAGCCGCCCTGCAACACACCGCGGGGCGTAAAAGCGATGCGGCTCAGTTACTGGGCTGGGGGCGCAACACCCTGACACGCAAGCTCAAGGAGTTGGACATGACCGGTACCCAACCCACAACCGATTAACGTTTTTTCATTGCCTCTTGCAGCAGCGCGCCCATACTGCCCACGGCTGCGGGCGAGGGTTTGCTCTGCGGTTGACGCCGTGGACCGCTCGGGCGCTGACGGGAAGGCGGCGCGCCTTTTGAATCTGTTTTCGCTTCCGGTGTGGCGTCCAGACGCATGGAAAGGCTGATGCGTTTGCGCGGCACATCCACTTCCATTACTTTCACTTTAACGATGTCACCGGCCTTGACTACTTCGCGCGGGTCTTTGACAAAAGTATTCGCCAGCACCGAGATATGTACCAGCCCATCTTGATGCACGCCCACATCGACAAAAGCACCAAAGTTGGTGACATTGGTGACCGTGCCTTCGAGAATCATGCCCGGCTGTAAATCTTTTAGCGTCTCGACGCCTTCTTTAAAACGGGCGGTTTTAAATTCGGGGCGCGGGTCGCGGCCGGGCTTATCCAGCTCTTTGAGAATGTCTGTCACTGTGGGCAAGCCAAAATTTTTATCCACATAGGCAGACGCTTGCAGACTACGCAAAAACGCCGAGTCGCCAATCAGACTCTTGATTTGACGTTCGTTTTGCTTGGCGATTTTCTCCACCACCGGATAGGACTCGGGGTGAACGGCACTGGCATCCAGCGGATTATCACCGCCGGTAATGCGCAAAAAACCCGCCGCTTGCTCAAAGGTTTTTTCTCCCAGCCGCGAGACTTTCTTTAACGCCGTGCGCGAAGGGAAAACCCCATTGGCGTTGCGAAACTCCACAATGTTATTAGCCAAGGTGGTATTCAGACCCGACACCCGCGCCAGCAACGCCGCCGAAGCGGTGTTCACTTCTACGCCCACGGCGTTTACACAATCTTCCACCACGGCATCCAACGAGCGCGCCAATTGCGTCTGGGAAACATCGTGCTGGTATTGGCCGACACCGATGGATTTGGGGTCAATTTTTACCAACTCGGCCAGCGGATCCTGCAAACGACGGGCGATGGAAATGGCCCCGCGGATGGTCACATCCAGATCGGGAAACTCGCGGGCGGCAAATTCTGAAGCCGAGTAAACCGATGCGCCTGACTCGTTGACGATCACCACCTTGGCTTCCAGGTCGGTGTGTTTTTTTAGCATGTCGTTGACGAATTTTTCTGTCTCACGACTGGCGGTGCCATTGCCGATGGCGATCAAGTTGACTTGATGTTGCCGACACAAACGCACCAGCACCTCTTCGGCGGCTGCAATTTTAAATTGCGGCGCGGTAGGAAAAATAGCGCCGTGATCGAGCACCTTGCCGGTGCCATCCACCACTGCGACTTTAACTCCACTGCGCAGGCCGGGGTCGAGGCCAATGGTGGCTTTTTGTCCGGCCGGGGCAGCCAGTAATAAATCTTTGAGGTTGGAGGCAAATACCTTGATGGCATCTTCTTCGGCCCGCTCGCGCAGCTCGCCTAGCAAATCAGTCTCCAAATGCGTCAGCAATTTAACTCGCCAAGTCCAGCGCACCACTTCGGCCAGCCATTTATCAGCAGCGCGGCCTCGGTCGTGTATCTGCCAGTGCTCGGCCAGCATCACTTCGCAGGGATGCATAGCGCCGGGCTGCGGTTCTTCGCCCAAGGTGATGGCCAGGGTCAGCACGCCTTCGTTGCGCCCGCGCAACATGGCCAGCGCCCGGTGCGAGGGCGTGTTGGCCAACTTTTCATCGTGCTCAAAATAATCGCGAAACTTTTGCACCTCTTGGGCATTGTCGGCCTCTTTACCCTGCACTACGCGCGCGCTGATAAAAGCCTCGGTCTGCAAAAAGTGGCGCAGCTTGCCCAGCAATTCAGCATCCTCGCTCAAGCGTTCCATCAAGATATATTTCGCTCCATCCAGAGCCGCTTTGCTATCGTCAATTTTGTGCTCGGCATTCAGGTACTTGGCCGCTTCTGTTTGCGGATCAAGCTCGGGGTCGGCCAACAGCGTTTCTGCCAGAGGCTCCAGTCCCGCTTCGATGGCAATCTGCCCTTTGGTGCGCCGCTTGGGCTTGTACGGCAAGTAAAGATCTTCCAGCCGAGTCTTGGTGTCGGCAGCGCGAATATCACTCTCCAGCTCAGGCGTCAGCTTTTCCTGCTCGCCGATGCTCTTGAGGATGGTCTCGCGCCGCTCTTCCAGCTCGCGCAAATAGCGCAGGCGGTCTTCCAGGTTGCGCATCTGAGTATCGTCCAGCCCGCCGGTGACCTCTTTACGGTAGCGAGAAATAAAAGGCACTGTTGCGCCCTCGTCCAGCAAGCCGACCGCGGCCGTCACTTGCTGCTCGCGAACATTCAACTCTTCGGCGATACGTTGGGAAATACTGCTCATAAACTAGGGCTCCAGATTCACGCTAAGGTCCGTGGTGCGACCGCTCTGGTTGCATTATGCGTAAATCCCCCCGCCAGACCAGTCTTGAATTCGCATTTTTTTTGTGTCAGCAACAGGTAAATTTTTTATTGGCAAGGCTCAGATATGGTGATATAGTTATGCATAACACCATAGCAAGAGATACTTTTGTCATGCCCAAACAGTGGAGCGATGATCAGCCCATCTACCGTCAGTTGCAGCAGGAAGTCAGCGACCTGATTCTGCGCGGTGAGATCGCCGAGGGGGAAGCCCTGCCCTCGGTGCGCCAGCTATCGGCCGATTACCGCATCAACCACCTGACAGTGGCCAAGGCCTATCAGGCGTTGGTGGAGGCCGGATTAGTCGAGAAGCGTCGCGGCCTGGGCATGTTTGTTATTCAGGGCGCCCGGGCACAATTACAAACCAGCGAGCGCGAACAATTCTTGACCGTGGAGCTGCCGGCCTTCTGGCAGCGCGCACAAAATCTGGGCTTAAGCCAAAAAGCCCTGATGGAAAAAATCAAACAACTGGGAGAATCCTCATGACTGCAATTGTGCAGGCGCGCAACTTGCGCAAACGCTATGGCACCCAGACGGCCTTAAAAAACCTTCATCTGGATATTCCGGCGGGACGCATTGTCGGCGTTATCGGTCCCAATGGCGCCGGCAAGACCACCTTGCTACAAGCTCTGCTGGGCTTGCGCTCGGTGGAGGGAGAAATTCTCGTGGCCGGTTACAACCCTAAAACCGAGCGCTCGCGCATGTTGGAGAATGTGAGTTTTATTGCCGACACCGCCACCCTGCCCGGCTGGATCAAGGTCGCTGACTTACTGCGCTATACCGCTGCGGTGCATCCGCGCTTTGATCGCGCCCAGGCCGAAAACCTGTTGCGCCACAGCAAGATCAAACCCTATCAGCGGGTAAAGCAGCTCTCCAAGGGCATGGTGACGCAATTGCATTTGGCGCTGGTGATGGCGATTGATGCCAAGGTGCTGGTGCTGGA
>Ga0079223_10002313_pt1 | contig 11767 bp, 10 predicted proteins | sample Stecom2011_FD_75072 | JGI IMG/M metagenome (GOLD analysis project Ga0079223, IMG submission 75072) | Agricultural soil microbial communities from Utah to study Nitrogen management - Steer compost 2011 | ecosystem: Environmental > Terrestrial > Soil > Agricultural land | place: USA: Utah...
ACACTAAAAAAAGAGGTGGAAAGAATCAGAGAAGAGGGAAAGCACGTTTTATTTGATGTAGATGTAGTAGGAGGGGTGAACATCAAAAAACAATATGGAAAAGAAGCTTTGGCCATCTTCATTCAACCACCCTCTGTGGAAGAATTGAAAAAACGACTTACTTTGCGGGGAACAGACAGTCAAGAAGGGATAGAAAAGAGAATAGCAAAAGCAGAATTAGAGCTTACCTATGCACCCTTATTCGATCATATTATTATTAATGACGATCTGGATCGTGCATGTGCAGAGACAGAAGAGATTGTTCGAAAATTTATTTTCCCAGCTGGTAAATAAACTATTCAATTATGAAAAAAACAGGTCTCTTATTTGGTTCTTTTAATCCAGTGCACATTGGGCATCTTGCATTGGCCAATTACCTGCTCGAGTATTCTAACTTGGAAGAGATCTGGTTTGTAATCTCTCCACATAATCCATTTAAAGATAGCAAAGAGCTTACATCAGAAGAGCATCGCTTAAAAATGATGCAAATTGCCATTGAAGAAGAACCCAGATTTAAAACATGTGACGTAGAATTCTCCATGCCTCGCCCCTCTTACACCATTGACACTTTAGATAAATTAAAAGAATTACATCCAACCAAAGTCTTCTCGATAATTATAGGTGCTGATAATTTACAAGAAATTCACAAATGGAAAGAAGCAGAAAGACTGACCTCAACCTACAACATCCTCTGCTATCCTCGTGGGGGAAGTCAATTGTCACCAAAAGATTTCTCACCAAAGATCCCCATAATTGAAGCGCCCCTTTTCGACATCTCAGCAACTCTTATTCGGCAAGCGCTCGAAAAAGATAAGAACATCCGTTTTCTACTTCCCCATGGAGTTTATGATTACATAAAAGCAAATCAATTGTATCTAAAATAGATTATTCTTCTTTCAGCAATAGAATGTAAACAGGGAAATGATCAGAATAACCACCCATGTAGTTGTTCCCAACATACGTTCGGTGCGGATATCCTTTGTAATTACCTGTTTGTTGTACAATTTTCGGATGGGTGTAAACGTGAACCGAATGAAACTGATATCCTTTGTCATTTTTATCGACCAACGAGGGGGTTAAAATCATTTGATCAAACATATTCCACTTCCCTCTGTATGCCAAAGTTCCCTTACCTTGCTTAAACGGAATTTCCGTAGCATTGAATAGCTGACCGGGCTTCAATCTGTTTTTATCGTGCCGAGCTTTCAGATAGAGACGTACACTCTCATTGGTGGGATCATCGTTCAAATCACCCATAACAATGACTTTGGCCTCGGCATCCGTAGCTACTATAGAATCCACCAATGAACGGGTCATACGTGCAGCAGCAATACGATTTCCCCTACTACGCTCTTCCCCTCCATACCGAGAAGGCCAGTGATTAACAATAAAATGCATGGGTTCACCATCAAAAAGCCCTGAAACCACAAGGTGGTCACGTGTGTAAAGTCGGTTTCCATCATCACCTTTTATCAAAAGAGGAACAGAACGAGTAGAAGTTACTCTGAAAAAATTAGACTGATAAAGTAGTGCGACGTCAATACCTCTATCATCGGGAGAGTCATAATGTACTATCTGATAATTATTTTCTTTAATATTTGAGTTGTTAACCAAATCTACCAAAACAGCCCGATTCTCCATCTCGCACAATCCGATAACTTGCGGCCCTAAAAAACCTTCTGCACTACCCAACTGCGAAATTACGTGGGCCATATTGTTAATCTTTTCCCAATACTTCTCTGAATTCCAGTTTTTAGATCCCTCGGGTGTAAACTCCCCATCTCGCACATCGGGAGTGTTTATCGTATCAAATAAATTTTCAAGGTTATAGAAGGCTACAATACCCCCTTGAAGCTTTTGCGCAATTATTTCTTGTGACACAAAAAACAATAACACACCCAACGGGAAGATTAAGAAACGATTCTTCAACATAGTCATACTTTCTGCATTAATTAGACCATACAAAATAGACAATTACTTCTGTAAAAGTCAATTTTCTTCCTGAATAATAGAAATCGACAAGCATCGCCTCTTCTTACGTTACATATAGTTTTGGTGAATATTAATCTAATCGTTAACTTTAAATCCTTTTGAATAAAAACAACGTTTAAAAATCAATATTTTTTATTTCTTTGCACCTGTAAAGAGGTTGTTAACTGATAAAAACAAATAGATAAATGGGGAAAGTATTAGTTATTGGTGCTGGCGGCGTAGGAACCGTTGTTATCCACAAAATGGCAGGTTTGCCAGAAGTTTTTACTGAAATTATGCTGGCCAGTCGCACAAAAAGTAAGTGCGATGATATTGCTGCACAAGTTGAAAAGGGCAGAGTTAAAACTGCCAAGATAGACGCAGACAATGTTCCTGAACTGGTAGAACTTATCAATAGTTTTAAGCCAGACTTAGTGGTGAACGTTGCACTTCCTTATCAGGATTTAACGATTATGGATGCCTGTTTAGAAACTGGCGTATCCTATTTAGACACGGCCAACTACGAACCCTTAGATGAAGCGAAGTTTGAATACAAATGGCAGTGGGCTTATCAAGATAAGTTCAAGGAAGCAGGTTTAACCGCTATTTTAGGATGTGGTTTTGATCCTGGCGTAACAAATATTTTTACTGCTCATGCAGCCAAACATCATTTTGATGAAATTCAATATTTAGATATTGTAGATTGTAATGCTGGCGATCATGGAAAAGCATTTGCCACCAACTTTAATCCTGAAATTAACATTCGCGAAGTTACGCAAAAAGGAAAATATTGGGAGAATGGAGAATGGGTTTATACAGAACCTCATGAAATCCACAAGCCACTAACTTACCCAGAAATTGGGCCAAAAGAGTCCTATCTCATCTTTCATGAAGAGTTGGAATCATTGGTAAAGAACTTTCCTACTTTAAAACGCGCTCGTTTTTGGATGACTTTTGGACAAGAATATTTGACGCATCTGCGAGTGATACAAAACATTGGAATGGCTGGCATTGAGCCCATCAACTACAATGGAGTGGAGATCGTACCTATTCAATTTTTGAAAGCAGTATTGCCCAATCCAGGTGATTTAGGTGAAAACTATAAAGGGTGGACATCAATTGGATGTAGAATTAGAGGTTTGAAAGATGGAAAAGAGAAAACCTATTACATCTACAACAATTGCAGCCACGAAGTAGCTTATAAAGAAACGGGGACACAAGCTGTGAGTTACACAACTGGCGTTCCGTGTATGATTGGTGCTATGATGTACCTAAAAGGAATATGGAAGAAACCAGGTGTCTTCAACGTGGAAGAGTTCAATCCTGATCCATTCATGGAAGAGTTGAACAAACACGGATTACCTTGGGTAGAATTACATGATGTGGATTTAGAGTTGTAGTTTTGTTTACGCAAATATTTCAAACGGGAGTTTCACAGAGTTTGAAACTCCCGTTTTATTTTAATAAATCTGTTATCTTATAAAATATGGCCATCGACATTCAGCAGATACCCTCCCCGTGTTATGTTTTAGACGAACATCTTTTTCGTAAGAACCTGACTCTTATCAAATCAGTAAAAGAACGTGCAGGCGTCAACATCATCTTAGCTTTTAAAGCTTTCTCAATGTGGAGAGCTTTTCCCATCGTTCGTGAATATATCCCCTACTCCACAGCAAGTTCCATTCATGAAGCACGTTTGGCATTTGAGGAGATGGGTAGTTTGGCGCACACCTACTCACCTGCCTATACCGAGAAAGAGTTTCCAACTATATTAAAATATAGCAGCCACATCACTTTCAACTCCTTTTCGCAGTTCGAACGATTTTTACCGATGGTAAAAGCACAAGAACAAAAAGTATCACTCGGTATTCGCATCAACCCCGAATACAGCGAAGTGACAACTGATTTATACAACCCCTCTGCACCTGGCTCGCGCATGGGCGTAGTTGTCAGTCAAATGCCAGAGAAATTGCCACCTGAAGTGGAAGGAATCCATTTTCACACATTGTGCGAAAACAATTCCTATACATTAGAAAAAACCTTAGCAGCCATTGAGCAAAAGTTTGGACACTATTTAAAACAGGTAAAATGGCTAAATATGGGAGGCGGCCATTTGATGACCAGCAAAGAGTACAATGTCGATCATTTGGTTGAATTGCTTAAACAATTCAAGGCAAAATGGGATTTGGAAATTATTATGGAGCCAGGAAGTGCGTTTGCCTGGGACACGGGAGTTTTGGTTTCTGAAGTGGTGGATCTGGTAGAAAACAACGGAATTAAAACCGCTATTTTGGATGTATCGTTCACCGCACACATGCCCGACTGCTTAGAGATGCCCTACAAACCGCGCATACGTGGTGCACACCAAGAGCCTGTTGAGGGTAAGCCGACTTACCGAATGGGTGGCAACAGCTGCCTATCTGGTGATTTCATGGGCGATTGGTCTTTTGACCAACCGTTGCAAATTGGCGATAAAATTGTATTTGAAGATATGATTCATTACACATTGGTAAAGACCACCATGTTCAATGGCGTTCCACATCCTGCTATTGGCATCTGGAACGACAACACCGGATTAGAAATTGTACGCAAATTTGGTTATGAAGATTATAAAGGACGAATGAGCTAAAAAATGGAACTATTTACTCTTTTCTTCACTTCTCTGATGGTTGCATTTTCAGGTGCAATGATGCCTGGACCATTACTCACCGTCACCATCACCGAAAGTTCGCATCGTGGAATGATAGCTGGACCCATGCTCATTATAGGTCATGGGCTATTGGAGATTATTTTAATTTTTGGTCTCTTCTTCGGTTTGGCGCCAATATTTAAACACGATACTTTCTTTTTGATCACAGCGTTTGTGGGAAGTGCAATCATGATATTAATGGCCTGGGGAATGTTCCGCTCTCTCCTCATCCTTTCTATCTCTATTGAACCGGAAGGAACTCGTAAAAACAATTTACTCGTTACAGGTGCGCTGATGAGTCTGGCCAACCCTTACTGGATTATATGGTGGGCAACCATTGGCCTGGGTTACACCATCTATGCACAAAAATTCGGTGTTGTAGGAATTATTCTTTTCTTTTTAGGTCACATTTTAGGTGATTTCATCTGGTATTCAGCCATCTCAACAGCCGTGAGCAAAGGCAGAAAACTCTTCACCGACAAAGTGTATAGAATATTGATAGGCATATGTGCGCTATTCTTAGTGGCTTTTTCAGTCTATTTGCTATTTATGGCTATTGCCAAATTATAAGAAAAAGTATGACTTCTCTTTATTTGCCAGACTTTAATCAACAAGTTATGTTATCCAAAAACATATAGATCTGACATAAATTTCACAACTATGCAAAAACAATATGCACTTATTTTTCTCATTCTAATGCTTCTAAGCAGCTGTCTCAGCTCAAAAAAAAATAGAAAGAGCCAAACTACCTCAGCAGATGTATTAACAAATATTCTCTGGGAACTTTCTCCAGCGGATGACGACGAAATAGTCTCATCCGCCAATCAGAATAAAATTCACCTAATGCTGAACAGTTCTGACAATAGTATCACAGGATTTTCAGGATGTAATCTGTTCTACGGATTCTATTCTTTGGAGAACGAAAACAGAATAAACTTTTCTCACATATCTACCAGCAACCTGAGTTGTGCAGATGAAGAATTGAACGAAGAGCAGTTCTTACAAAAATTAGAAACAACCACCCACTATTCCATCAAGGGAGAAACGCTCACTTTTAAAAATGAAACAGAAACTTTGAATCAATTTACAAAAAGCAATCATTATCCAAACGACATAGAAGAAAAACATTGGAAGTTGAAGATTGTCAACGGGAAAGAGGTAAGTATGAGCAAATATCAAGAACGAGAAATATTTTTTAGATTAAAAAGTGATGAAAATATTGCGATTGGCTTTTCTGGATGCAACCATTTTCAAGGAACTTACACTTTAGAGGATTTAAACAAAATTAGATTTAATCCTATGAGCAGTACCAAAAGAGCTTGCCCCAATTTAGATATAGATGAAGCTGAGGTTTTCAAAATTTTTGAAATGGCAGATAACTACCTGATAAATAACGACATATTATTATTAAAGGCGAAGGATGGACAAAATTTGGCTGAATTTGAAGTAATTTACTTTAACTGATATAGCAAAACGCTCTATACCAACTAAATACTTATAATCATCAACGAATAGAAAAGAATCAAAGACAATAAAAAAAGTCAAGCAAATATATTCTTTGTTAAATATCATCTTTAATTCTCAAGATACTTGCATATAAATAAAAAGCATCTTATATTTGTATTGGGTTAGGGTTAAGGTTAGGAAAGGGTTCGTCATTCTAAATGGCGGCCCTTTCCTTTTTGCTTTAAATTGGTCTCTTATTAAATCAACAAACACCTCATTTGCAGCATATTATAATATTACAACCACCCTTTGCGCTTAAAGAAAATAATCATTCCAACTGCCACAGCTACCATCAAACCCAATGAAAAGGGATATCCCCACGACCAATTCAACTCAGGCATATTTAAAAAGCCCGCAGCCGGATTAAAGTTCATACCATAAATCCCTGCTATAAAAGTAAGAGGGATAAAAATGGTGGACATAATGGTTAGCACTTTCATCACCTCATTCATTCTATTGCTTAGCGACGACATGTACATATCGTAAAGACTAAAAATCATTTCTCGTTGGTTTTCAATGCTATCAATCACCTGAACAATGTGGTCGTACACATCACGCAAAAAAACTTTCACTTCAGAGCTGATCAATGGCGATTCGTCACGAATCAAACTATTAATGCCATCTCTTAAGGACCACACGGATTTACGAAAAAAGATCAAGTCTCGACGCATACTGTGGATGTTTTGCAGCATCTCTGATTTTGGTCGATCAATAACCAACTCTTCCAATCCTTCAATATTGTCTCCAATCAAATCCAAAGCAGTAAAGTAATGATCCACCACATTATCAATCAGCGCATAAGCGAGAAAATCAACGCCAAAACTACGAATACGTGCTTTCTCTAATGATAACCGACGAATTACGGGTTCAAAAATAGGGTCAGAGCTTTCTTGAAAAGACAAAACATAATTACTTCCCAAAACTAAACTAATCTGTTCCGTTTTAAATCCTTCTTTAGAACCAGGATCTGAAGTTGCCATCATCCGCATCACAACAAAAATCACATCACCGTAAGGTTCCACTTTGGGACGTTGAGAGATACTTACTATATCTTCCTGAATAAGTGGATGCAGCTCAAAATAATCCCACACCTTTTTTAATTGGTCAACATCATGCAATCCTTGAACCTGAATCCATGTTTTAGAATTGTCTGATAAATAGGATGCAGAACTTTCTATTTCAGTAATGGGAATCAGATCATAATGACTATCGCTGTAATCATGAACTGTCATTACAATTTGCTCCATTGTTTTTACACCTGTATGCTGTACTGTACCAGGGGCTTGTCCTGGCAGCTTTCTACGGACTTTTCGCTGATGTGCAGAACTAAATAGAGATTTATATTTTTTTGAGGACTTCTTAACTTTCGACTTCATAACTTATTTTTAAGCTAATTTGATAATAAAAACTGAAAAGAGCGTACTTTTAGTGCAGAATCAAATCTCAACGAAAGAGCTAAATCAACAATAAACAACTCATAACAAAGTAAATATACATCAACAATCACACATAACCATTATAAAATAACAACATGCTGCTTTCACTTTTTCTTTTAATCATTGGTTTACTTTTACTAATAAAAGGTGGAGACTGGTTGGTAAACGGAGCCTCTTCCCTAGCACGCAAGTATAGCATTTCAGAGCTTGTTATTGGCTTAACCATAGTCGCATTCGGAACCTCGGCCCCCGAATTGGTGGTGAGTAGCTTGGCTGCCATAAATCATCATCCAGAAATAGCATTAGGCAATGTGATAGGAAGCAATAACTTTAATTTATTCGTTATTTTAGGAATTTTAGGAGTCATTTCACCTTTGGCCGTTCAAAAGACAACCATCAGCATAGAAATCCCAATTTCGTTGGCAGCTGCTCTAATCTTACTTCTTTTGGCCAACAATTTTTTCATAGGTGAATCATTAGTTATTAACAGATTGGATGCATCCATATTGTTGGTTTGTTTTATCGCATTCATACGATACATCTGGAAAACCATTAAAAAAGAGGATGTCAAATTCCCTTTCAACTCAAATGAAGCTATTCAAAAGCCCATTCGCTCTATGGTACTAATTCTATTAGGACTTGCTGGTTTAATACTTGGTGGAAAATGGGTAGTAAATTCATCAGTTGACTTGGCACGTTATTTCAATATAAGCGAAAAAGTGATAGGACTCACCATTGTGGCTATGGGAACTTCCTTACCCGAACTATTTACATCTATTATTGCCATTCGTAAAAACAGCGCAGATATTGCGATTGGCAACGTGATCGGTTCTAATATTTTCAACATTTTCCTTATCTTGGGCGTAGGCGGCATTATTCGCCCCATGGAATATTCCATCGCATTCAACACCGATCTAATTTTATTGATAGTTGGCTCTATTTTACTTCTTTTGGCTATGTTCACAGGTAAAAAGAGGAAGTTAGACAGATGGGAAGCCATTATTTTATTAGGCATCTACATCGTCTATATGGTGTATGTAGGTATTCGAAATTAAAACTATGCAAGGACAGGTTCACATATACACAGGCAATGGAAAAGGAAAAACAACGGCAGCATTTGGTCTTTCATTAAGAGCCATAGGGGCTGGCAAGAAAGTCTTTTTTGCTCAATTTGTGAAAAGCCAGATCTATTCAGAAATCTCCTTTTGTAATAAATATTTGCCCAACATCAAAACCCGTCAATATGGTCGAGACTGTTTCATCTATAAAGATCCCACCCAAGAAGATATCGATGCGGCGCAAGCTGGATTAAAAGAAGTATCCGAAATTATAGAATCGGGTGAATATGATGTGATCGTTTTAGATGAAGCCAATATTGCCCTATATTACCAACTCTTTTCTGTAGATGAACTTATTGAGATTATAAAAAACAAACCAGAACCTACTGAAATTGTGATAACTGGTCGATATGCACCGCCTGAATTAATTAAAATAGCTGATTTAGTGACTGAGATGAAAGAAGTAAAACACTATTATCAGCAAGGAGTAGAAGCACGAGAAGGAATTGAATTTTAATTTATAGTATTTTTTAGACAGCCTTGCGTTCTACCTCTCTCAAGCTCTCCATCTTTTTGAATTCTAAGAAACTCTTAACATCAAAAAGATGCTCCTTAACTCTCTTATGACCAAACTCATATACTTTCTCCACCATGCCATCCAAAAAATCACGATCATGAGAAACCAAAATCAAAGTGCCATCAAAATCTTTTAAAGCACTTTTTAAAATCTCTTTCGTCTTAATATCCAAGTGATTGGTTGGCTCATCTAAAATCAGCAAATTCACGGGCTGTAACAACAATTTGATCATTGCCAAACGTGTTCGTTCTCCACCCGAAAGCACTTTTACCTTTTTAAAGATAGCGTCTCCACTAAACATAAAAGCACCTAAGATGTCTTTAATTCGTGTGCGAATATCACCCACAGCAACATCGTCAATGGTTTGAAAAACGGTTAACTCTTCATCCAAAAGAGAAGCTTGATTTTGTGAAAAATAACCAATTTGAACATTGTGCCCAAGAGAAAGATCCCCATCGTAATCAATCTCTTTCATGATACACTTAATCATAGTAGATTTCCCCTCCCCATTTCGACCTACCAAGGCCACTCGTTCACCTCGAGAAATGGTAAAAGAAACATCTTCAAAAACCTGATGATCTCCGTATTTCTTACCTACATTTTCAGCAATTACAGGATAGGACCCTGATCGTGGTGAAGGTGGAAACTTCAATTTTAAAGATGAAGTATCTTCTGCATCAACTTCAACCATCTCTAACTTTTCGAGCATTCGAACCCGACTTTGCACTTGGTTGGTTTTAGAATAGGTTCCTTTAAATCGATCAATGAAATCTTGATTGTCGGCTATCATCTTTTGTTGATCGGCATACAGCCTAAGTTGCTGTTCGCGTCGCTCTTTACGCAACTCTAAATACTTGGAGTAGTTTACCTTATAATCATAAATTCTACCCGCACTAATTTCAATCGTACGAGTGGTAATGTTATCGACAAAAGCTTTGTCGTGAGAAATTACCATTACTGCTTTTGCCGAAGTCATTAAAAATTCCTCTAACCATTGAATAGACTCTATGTCCAAATGATTTGTGGGTTCATCCAGCAAAATTAGATCAGGTTTTTGCAATAATATTTTGGCCAACTCTATCCGCATTCGCCAACCGCCACTAAACTCACCTGTTGGCTTTGTAAAATCCTCTCGTTCAAAACCCAACCCCATCAAAATCTTCTCAACATCGGCTTCATAATTTGACTCTTCAATAGAATAATACTTTTCACTAAGAGAGGAAACCTTCTCTATCAACTGATAATAACTATCCGACTCATAATCAGTACGTATAGTTAATTGATTATTAAGTTCTTCAATCTCTTTACGCATGTCATGAATGGCAGAGAATGCCTGAGATGCCTCTTCAAAAACAGTTCGTTCATCAGAAGTTAAAAGGTGCTGAGGCAAATAAGCTACTGTGTCTCCCTGGGGTACTGAAACACGCCCGGAAGAAGCATCGCGAACGCCAGCTATAATTTTTAATAAGGTGGACTTTCCTGCTCCATTCTTACCCATTAAAGCAATCCGATCCTTATCATTTATTGCAAACGCGATATTTTTAAACAGAGTAGTTCCACCAAACGTAACCGTCAACCCATCAACTGAAATCATGCAAAACCTTTGAAAAAATTAAGCCGCAAAGATAATGGGATTTAGGAGATTATAGCGGTGTTAGATGTAATTTAGGATTCTTACATTCTACTTAACTAAAAAGGTAACCTCCAGAAAGAGAAATTAAAAAATAAAACCTTCAGTCTGTTAAAGTCTGAAGGCTTTACAACCAGATTAAGAGAGCCTCTCATGGGAATTGAACCCACGACCTGCTCATTACGAGTGAGCTGCTCTACCGCTGAGCTAAAGAGGCTTTGTGACTATAAAATTATATAAAACTTATAACACTCATGAATAAATGGGTGGAAATTTTTCAGGATTTGAATCGTACATTAAATCATAAATAACTTCATATACATCTTCTGCACTTGGTTTGCTAAAATAGTCTCCATCAGTTCCAAAAGCAGGACGGTGCTCACTTGCAGTAAGTGTTAAAGCGGGCTCATCTAAATAATAAAAAGCCTTTTGATCTTCCAGAACTTGTTGCATCATAAAAGCGGTTGCCCCACCTGGTACATCCTCATCAAAAAACACTACTTTACCTGTTTTTTTAATAGATTCTACAATCATTTTATTAACATCAAAGGGTAGCAAAGTCTGAACATCAATCAACTCCACAGAAATCCCTATTTCTGAGAGTTGTTCAACAGCTTCCAACCCCACTCTGAGGCATGATCCATAGGTGACTAAAGTAACATCTTCACCTTCACGCAAAATCTCTGGAACTCCCAACGGAACCGTATATTCGCCAGGATTAAGAGGTTTCGGCTCACGCAATCTATATGCATTTAAAGGTTCAATCACCAATCCGGGATCATCCCCCTGCAATAGCGTATTGTAAAACCCAGCAGCACGGGTCATATCTCTGGGAACACAAACATACAGCCCTCTTATGGA
>Ga0079223_10002316_pt1 | contig 11758 bp, 10 predicted proteins | sample Stecom2011_FD_75072 | JGI IMG/M metagenome (GOLD analysis project Ga0079223, IMG submission 75072) | Agricultural soil microbial communities from Utah to study Nitrogen management - Steer compost 2011 | ecosystem: Environmental > Terrestrial > Soil > Agricultural land | place: USA: Utah...
GAGGGCAGTAGTGACCGCGGTACTTACCGCCAATTTGGTGACAAGCCCTTTCCTGTTATGCTTCCAGCCCGCCTTCCAGCCTTTTTCGGCAAATACATTGGGTACATGTCCGTGCAATAGGTCATCCACGACACCTTCTACCACATTGATCCGGTCGGCCAAGATTAAGGGCAGCCAATGAAGATAGCTGTTTTCACTGTGTTTGAAAGCCATTCGGCGGATCACCCCACTTAATCCCGATGGCGGCACCGAAGTACCAAAGACGGCGGTAAGGTTGGGCCGCTCGTTGGAATGAAGAATCTCTGTTTTATGGGAAGGCTGCTGTACCGGCCTTTGCCAGTTCAGGCGGTTATGGTCTGCACCGTTGTAACGTTTGATAGGATAGGTTGGCTCATTTTTGGGGTCAGCATCCACTCCCCAGCCCTTTATATGGGCATATTTTTTTTCTGTATCTTCCATGATCAAAATTTTTAGGGTATAAGAATAGGTTTGATGCAGTTGTCCAATTTTGCGGAAAAGATATGGTAGGCTTCGGCTACTTCCTGCAAGGGGACACGATGCGTGATGATGGCCTTGGGATCCAAGCGGCCCGCTTGTACGTGTTCAACCAATTTGGGCAGAAGGCGTTTCACCGAAGCTTGGTTGGCACGTATGGTAATTCCTTTGTTGACTACATTGCCTATGGGCACAAGATTGTCCGTGGGGCCGTAAACTCCCACGATGGAAACGATGCCTCCTTTTTTCACTGCATTGATTGCCCAGTGTAGGGCCGTTGCAGCACCCGCCTGAAGTAACAGTTTTTTTCCCGTAATGGTCTGCATGGCATTGCCAGCAGCATCTCCGCCTACTGCATCAATACAGACATCCGCACCAAACCAATCGGTGGTCTTCTTTAAAAATAATACAGGATCACCCAAGGATTTGAAATTATAGGCTTCACATTGCGCGTACTTGCGGACGAAATCCAAGCGATACTCCAAATGGTCAATGACGATGACCCGCCCTGCACCAAAAAGCCAAGCGCATTTGGCAGCCATAATTCCAACCGGCCCGGCACCGAAAACGACCACGGTATCCCCGGTTTTAATTCCACCCATTTCCGCTGCTTGGTAACCGGTAGGCACGACATCGGTCAATAACACCGCATCGTCATGATCCATATCGGCTGGTATGACCATCGGTCCTACATCCGCATAGGGAACCCGGACATATTCTGCCTGGCCTCCGTCGTATCCCCCTGCCGTATGCGAGTAGCCAAAGATCCCCCCAACTGCGGTGGCCTCCGGATTAGATTCATGGCAGTTGCCGTATAGTCCCTGTTTGCAAAACGCACATTTGCCACAGGCAATGTTGAAAGGCACCAATACACGGTCTCCTACTTTTAAATTTTGAACTGAGGGACCTAATGCTTCGACGACACCTATAAATTCATGGCCGAAGGTGGTTCCCACTCGGGTATCCGGCACGAGGCCATGGTACAGATGCAGATCGGATCCGCAGATACAGGAGCGGGTCACTTTGACTATGGCGTCATTGGGATGTAAAATCTCCGGTTGGGGTTTGTGGTCTACACGGACCCTGAACGGTCCACGGTAATTCATTGCTAGCATAATGTTTCCTTTTTAGTGTATCCGTATTTTTTATACCTACCGCTAAAGGTCAAGAGCGTCTATCCCTCTAGAAGAGATAATGTTTCCAAAAAATGAGCCAGTAAGAGACGTGGTGATTCTGCCTATCTGAGTCAATAAATTCAAAGCGGTCCCTGCGAAGCTGTAGGAAAAATGAAACAGAGGGGCCAGAACATCAGACATCACCCTTCTGTATATGTTGGCACTTACTATTATTGTTTGGAAGCGCTTAAAGGCCCGTCGGAGTATTCCACCTTTGTCAAAGGCTAGAGCGACAGGATATCGGCAAGAAATACTCGCCTTTTGCCGCTTATTGGCCAGGATCCCCTCTTTTTTTATAAGGAGAAAATATGGATATTGACAGCTTTAACGATCTTCACTATACCTTTTGAAAAATGAGAAAAACGAAATTGTTCTTTGCGTTGGCTCTTTTCGTGGTCATGACCAGCCAACTTTTAGCCCAATCCCAGAGAGCGGATTTAATCAGGATCATGATCAGTCCGTCTAAGCCGGGGATGGTTTATTCAGCTAACGAAAATGTGGAATTTGATGTCGCCATCTACAAATATGGACAGCTGGTACAGGATGCGGAAATCACCTATCAAGTGGGGCCAGAGATGATGGAGCCTACCCAGACGGAGACTATCGTGCTAAAATCCGGTAAAGGGGTAATCAAAGGCGGGAAAATGGGCAAGCCGGGTTTCTTAAGATGCCATGTTTTCTACAAAGAAAACGGGGTCGACTACAGAAATTCGGGAACCGCCGGAATTGATCCGGAGAAAATTCAGCCCACAACGACAGTGCCTGCTGACTTTCTTGGCTTCTGGCAATCCAACTTAGAGCAACTCGCCAAAGTACCGCTAGATCCCATGATGACCCTGATGCCGGAACGTTCGACCCATCTGACGGATGTATACCACATCAGTTTTAACAATATTCAAGGCAGGATTTATGGCATTTTAACCTTACCCAAAAAGGAAGGAAAATATCCAGCAATCCTTCATGTACCCGGGGCGGGAGTGAGGCCCTACTCTGGCAGCAATATCAACCAACCAGTTATTTCCCTACAGGTAGGAATCCATGGCGTGCCGGTGGATCAGTATGATTCTCCGCTTTACCAAGACTTGGCGTCTGGACCCCTTAACGGTTATATGCGATCCAATTTAGATGACAAAGACAACTACTATTACAAAAGGGTGTATTTGGGGATGGTGAAAGCCGTGGACATGATATTTTCCTTGCCCCAATTTGACGGTCAAACGATCGGGGTGATGGGCGGCAGCCAGGGAGGCGCCTTGGCTATCACTACTGCCGGGCTGGACAGGCGGATCAAATACCTGGTCAGCTACTATCCCGCGCTCGCAGACCTGACAGGCTACCTGGAAGGAAGAGCTGGAGGATGGCCGCATTTATTCAAGGATACTTTTACCAACAAGGCGGAAAAGATAGCCACTTCCAAATACTATGATGTGGTGAACTTCGCCAAGCAGGTCAGCGTGCCGGGTTATTACTCTACCGGCTTTAATGACAATGTTTGTCCTCCGACTTCGATCTACGCCGCCTACAATTCCGTCAAGGCCGAGAAGGAAATGTCACTTTTCCTAGATGCTGCGCATTGGCAGTATCCGGAGCAGAGCCAGGAAGGTATGACCTGGATGTTGGGCAAGCTGGGAGTGAAGGAATAACATCCATCCAAAAAAAGCGGAATTATCAACGTGGTTCCGCTTTTTTTCTAGAAGGCACTTTCTTCGTCCACCTTCGTCTTGTTCCGCAATTGCGGGAGGCATTGATTTTGGCAGCTGTTGGTGAAAGTTTCTTGATAAATGGATCGGTGATGTCGCCGAATAGGATCTAAAACCATCCAGAGGGTGGCTTTAAAAATCTCTATTCGAGGGTCTGCGTAATCCACCAGGTATTTCCCTGAGGATCTTTTACCCCGCAAGTTCTGCCGTATTCTTTGTTTTCGACCGGCATAATAACAGTGGCGCCTTGTTCAAGGGCTTTCTGAAAAGTGCCGTCGGTATCTTTCACATGAATATATAAGCCAGCGTTTTGGACGCTCCAGTCCTCAGTACTTTGCCCCATCATGAGGGTAGATCCACCAATCTGGCTTTCGGCATGCATGATACTGCCGTTCTCATTATTATAGACGGCCATTTCTTCGGCTCCGAAAACAGTCTTAGTAAAGTCAATAAATGCCGCCACATCTCTTAAAATAAGGTACGGCATAACGGTTTGGTATCCTTGGGGTAAGTTCATTATTCAGGTTGTTTTGGTTAATGTTTTTGCGTCTCGAGTTTTTCATGGTAAAGCGAAAGGGTTTCAACCGCCAATGCTGTCACCCGATCGATTAATTTCGGTGGCTCCAGTACCACCGCCTTGCTACCGAACATCATCATCCATCTGGCAAAACCTTCCAGGGAATCGGTTAGGAACATCATTTCAATATCCTCTCCATCCTCTTGTTCCATGACCACGCCGTAATACAGCTTCTCCTGCTCAATATATTTTGAAACATCCTTTTTCATCCGGACAACGGCTTTTATGAGGCTTTTTTTGTTGCTTAAAGCATCCAAATATTCCGAAAGCGAGGGGTGTTGATCTACAAAGAGCTCTTCTGTGGCTTGAAGGCCGGAAATCCTATCGATCCTAAAATCCCTGTAGTCGCCCCTGAGCCTGCAATAAGCAATAAGATGCCAGTTGCCCCCTTCATAGAATATACCTATGGGCTCGAGGCAGCGGCGGGTTTTTTCTCCTTTGTACAGGGAATGGTAATCCATGGACAAGACCGTTTTCTGGGCGACGGCCTGCAAGATGGTGGGAAGGAGCTTTCTTTCACTATTTGTCCGGAGGGGATTGAGCCTTCTCTTAACAATGATTCTTTCCTCCACCTCTTCCAGTAGATTCTTCTCCTGCATCTTCAAGACGGATTTTATTTTGAAGAGGGCCTCTTTGTAGCTTTTTCCCGTCTCTGCGTCGGCCAGCTTTTCTATCAGTTTTTCTGCGGTAAGAAACGCAATGGCTTCCTCTTTGGTAAAGATCACCGGGGGCAGCCGGTAGCCTTCCGCCATAGAATACCCAACACCAGCCTCCCCATACAGTGGTATTCCGGCTTCTTCCAAGGACCTGATATCCCTGTAGATGGTACGTAGGCTGACATCAAACCGATCAGCCAGGTCTTGTGCCTTTACTACTTTCCTGGATTGCAGCTGGATTAAAATAGAAGTGACGCGGTCGAAACGGTTCATTTGGAATCTATAGGGTTTTGGTGCCAATTGGATCTGCGCAAAGATTGCCTGATGCAGCAACAATCTTTGTCAAATATAAATAGATTTTTAGGCAGATATACAAAAAAACGCTATGGCTGTTGACATAGTGTTGTCAGTTGAGCTCCTTTATTTGTACTGTACTAAAACACAAATAAAATGACCATAATAGAGCTGTATACCCAAGAGTTGTTGAGTGAAGCTGAGGTAACAAGGGAAATGTTATCCCGTATTCCTGAAGATAGGTACGGATGGAAACCCCATGAAAAAAGCATGACCATCCAACGCCTGGCCAACCATATTGCTGAATTACCCCTTTGGGCGGGATTAATTTTACATGCTGATGAGCTTGATATGGCTCAAAACCCTTATCAACCGACTTCCTATAACAGCAAGAATTCGCTTTTGGAGTTTTTTGAAAGTGCCGTTTTGGATGCCCAAAAGCATCTAAGAGAGGCATCGGATGACATTTTATCAAAAAAATGGACACTGAGAAATGGTGGACAAATTTATTCGGTAGCAAGCAAGGCGGAAACCCTACGTATGTCCTTCAGTCAGGTAATTCACCATCGGGCACAGTTAGGTGTCTACCTCAGGCTACTCAATATTCCTATTCCAGGAAGTTACGGCCCAAGTGCGGATGAGCAGGTCACCTGATGTACCACAAAAAAACCACTTGATTTAAAAGCGATGGACTTAAATCAAGTGGTTCAATTTATAAGATCGTTATGTTTATTGTAGATGCAAATCGTAAGGAAGCCTTACCATGATTCCCTCAAGGTCTTTTACCTTCTCTATTTGGTCGTAGATATAATAGGCATTGCCCAGCTTGAAGCGCATATAACGGGACTGGACATCCCTTGTAAGTTCACTTAAGAATCTTTCCAGCATGGTTTTTTGTTCGGGATAATAAAGCACCCTGTAGTCTTCTTCAACCCCGGCAGCGGTAGCCGCAATCTGTATGGCATCTTCCAAACCTCCCAAAACATCCACCAAGCCCTTTTCTTTTGCTTGCAAGCCACTCCAGACTCTCCCTGAAGCCACTTCCAATACAGCTTCCCGGCTCATATCCCGGCCTTCGGCCACGCGGGCAATAAAAGTGTCATAGCCATCTTCCACCTGATTTTGGACCACGCTGCTTTCCACCGGTGATAAGGGTCTAACGGTACTCATGAAGTCTGAAAACTCACCTGTTTTGGCCACATCAGTAGTGATTCCCAATTTGTTGTTCAACAGCCCTTTGGCATTGAACCAGATGCCAAATATACCGATTGATCCGGTGATGGTGTTGGGATGGGCGACAATAGTATCGGCAGGTGCGGCAATATAATAGCCCCCGGAGGCTGCTACATCAGACATCGAGGCGATCAAAGGCTTTGCTTTTTGTGCCTCACTAAGCTCCCGCCAAATTACTTCGGAGGCCAGGACGGATCCGCCTGGCGAATTTATTCTTAATACAATGGCTTTGATGTCTTTGTCCTTTCTGGCTTTCCTTATCTCCTGAAGAAATTTGTCCGAACTGATCACGCCATCTGCATTGCCGCTGACAATCTCCCCATCCGCTACTATCACGGCGATTCTGTTTTTGGACAAGCGGTTTTCCGCTTCAACGGATTTGTTGATATTGGTGATGTTGATGCTTTTGATGTCTTCGTCCTCGTTGATCCCCAATTTATCCCTTAGAAGGTCTTTGACCTGGTCATCATACCACAAGCCGTCCACCAGGTTGTAATCCAAAGCATCTTGGTTGTTTCTGATCAACATCTGATCATTGATCTCCTTGATTTTGTCAAGGCTAATGGACCTGGCTTCGGCTACTCCTTGAAGCACATGGCCGTTTAGGTCATTCAGGTAAGATTCCGTCTGCAAACGGCTCTCCTCGCTCATCTTGTCCAACAAAAACGGCTCAACAGCACTTTTAAATTCACCGACCCTAAAGATCACCGGTTCTATTTCAATTTTTTCGAAAAGCCCTTTTAGGAAGACCATTTCCGACGATAACCCATTGAATTCAATACCCCCGATTGGGTTTAAATAGACGTCATCTGCTACTGAGGAGAGGTAATATCCCATTTCGGAAAAGATCTCGGAATAAGCCACAATGAATTTTCCCGATTCTTGAAACTTCTTCAGCTCTGCCCTTACTTCCGAGAGTATGGATTGGCCGGAAGAGACATTCCCCGCCTGAAGATAAATCCCTTTGATATTGTCATCCTTCTGGGCGGCTCTAATGGCCGTCTTCAGTTGGTTGAGCCCTACCGTAGGAACATTTGCAAAGCTTCCCAAAGCAGAGACATCAAATTCGTCATCTACCGCTCTTTCCACCAGGGTTACATTTTCCAGGTTGAGGTGAAGGATGGAGTTCTCTGTTGTTTGTACCTTGGATTCCCCCGAGGACACCGCTATTATGCCGGCCAATATAAAAAATCCTATGACCCAGAAAATCAAAAGCCCCACGATGACTGCCAGTACGTTGCTTAAAAACCTCATATTTTTATCGTATTATTGACCAAAATTAACTTTAATTTTCCACTTTTATTTTTATATAATCTAAAAAGATAAAAAAATGCATCAGGCGGTGCTTTTGATAGGGGGTAATCTAGGGGACAGGAGACAACTCATCCAACAGACGCACGGGATGTTGTCTGGACTAGGTGCAATAAAAGCGTCATCGGGTATGTACGAGACCCAGGCTTGGGGAAAAGCCTCAGTGGGGAAATACCTCAACCAGGCATTGCTTCTTGAGACCCTGCATTCGCCAACAGAGCTTCTTCAGCTCACGCAAGAAATTGAAGATACTTTGGGACGGACGAGAGACAGGCGCTGGGGAGACCGTACGATGGACATTGATATCATTTATTTCGATGATTTGATTTATCAGGATGAAAGATTAATCTTGCCTCATCCCTTGATGTCCGAGAGGAATTTCGTGCTTGTTCCTCTGGTGGAAATAATGCCGGATTTTATCCATCCGGTATTTAAGGTGAGCAACAAAGAGCTGCTGCGTCGTTGTCAAGATGCTGGGCAAGTGGAAAAATACCATAAGGTCTAAAATAGGGTCAAGGAAAAGCAAAAGACAGCAAGACCTGGACGGAGAGAGGCAAGATGGAGACCAAAAAAAAGAAAATACCAAAAGATAGCACGCAAAGAACCAAGAATAGAAAACAGAAGTTATGAAATGACATAGGTCTGTAGACTGAAGAGTGGGCATTTACCTGGTTTTAAAGCAAGCAATAAGCAAATTATCCAGGCGGACAAGCGTGGGGAACAAAGAGCCAGTAGCCAGAGTCGGAGGTGTTTTTCATGGCTTATCAACCAATAATTAATAACCCAATACCCGAAGATGATGGATTATGCCGAACTACAGATGACCACCAATTTTTCCTTTTTGCGCGGTGGTTCGCATCCGGAGGAGATGGTTGATCGTGCGGTGCAGCTGGGGTACAAGGAGATTGCCATCACCGACCGGAATACGCTGGCTGGGATCGTGCGTGCCCATGTGGCGGCTAGGGGAAGTGACATCCGTTTTATCGCCGCCTGTCGTTTGGATTTACTGGATGGGCCCAGCCTTTTAGCGTATCCTACAGACAAAGAGGCTTATGGACGCTTATCGGCATTACTGACCAAGGGGAACCTGAGAACGGAAAAAGGTGAATGTCATTTGTACAAGGAAGACATTTACTCCCATGCGAAGGGCCTGAAATTAGTTGCGGTGCCCCCTTTTCAACTTAGAGAAGATTTCGATTTCGAACCCGGCTTTATTAAGACACTTGAGGAATATAAAGAAGCTTTGGGAGATGGGCTCTACCTTGGAGCAAGCTTTTCTTACAGCCTCGACGACCATAAGAAACTTTACCGATTGTCCCAGTTGGGGGATAGGCTGGGTGTCCCGATGGTAGCCACCAACGATGTACATTACCATACGCCGGAAAGGAGGGAGCTGCAGGACATACTTACCTGTATCCGTGAAAAGTGTACAGTACAAACTGCCGGCTTTCGGTTGCATCCCAACGCCGAGCGCTACTTAAAGCCTCTTGCCGAAATGAGGCGCCTATTCCGGGATTATCCCGATGCTATTCTTCGTACACAAGAAATTGCAGAAGCCTGTCGTTTTTCACTGGACCAGCTCCAATACGTCTACCCCAGTGAAATCACCAGCGGGGGGCGTGATCCACAGGAGGAGCTTATCCACCTGACTTGGGAGGGAGCCAGTAAACGTTTTGGAGGAATATTACCTGAAAATATCCGTAAGACCCTTGATTATGAACTGGAGTTTATAGGGCGGAAAAATTATGCTTCCTATTTTTTGACGGTGTATGACTTGGTAAGATTTGCCAGGGAAAGGGGCATTTTATGTCAGGGGAGGGGGTCGGCTGCCAATTCTGCGGTATGTTATTGTTTGGGCATTACTTCTGTTGATCCAGCAAAGTCTAACCTTCTTTTTGCCCGGTTTATGTCAGATGCCAGGGATGAGCCTCCAGATATTGATGTGGATTTTGAGCATGAACGCCGGGAGGAAGTGATGCAGTACATTTATGGGAAATACGGGAGAGACCGCGCAGGAATTGTTGCGACTGTTACACAGGTGCATTGGAAAGGAGCGGTGCGGGACGTGGGGAAAGCCATGGGACTATCCATGGATGCGGTGGACAAGCTTTCAAAATCCGAATACGAACTCACAGATGAATGGATTGAAAAGGGTGCCGTATCATCACAGGGTTTTGATTCCCGGGATACACACCTGCGAAAGGTGGTGGAACTTACCCGGCAGTACATCGGCTTTCCAAGGCAACTTGGCCAGCATACAGGAGGGTTTGTGATCACGAGGGACAGGCTTTCCGATTTATGTCCTATATTAAACGCAAGGATGGAGGGCCGAACCTGCATCGAATGGAATAAAGACGATATAGAAGCATTGGGCTTTTTGAAGGTCGACGTTTTGGCTTTGGGTATGCTTACCTGCATAAGGAAGGCCTTTGACCTGGCCAAAGAGCATTATGGGCTTGACCTTACGCTGGCCAATATCCCACAGGATGACACAAAGGTGTATGAAATGGTCAGCCATGCGGATACCCTAGGCGTTTTCCAGATTGAGAGCCGGGCGCAAATGTCTATGTTGCCTCGGTTGCGGCCTCGGGAATTCTACGACCTGGTCATAGAGGTGGCCATTGTACGGCCTGGACCGATACAGGGAGATATGGTGCATCCTTATTTAAGGAGACGCAATGGGGAAGAACCTGAAGAATATCCTTCGGAAGAACTCAAGGCGATATTGGGGAGAACACTTGGTGTACCTTTATTTCAGGAACAGGCCATGGAAATTGCCATTGTAGCGGCCGGTTTCACCCCTGCAGAAGCGGATGGCTTGCGGAGAAGTATGGCCACCTTCAAGGCTAAAGGCCTGGTCAGCCAATACGAAAAAAAACTAGTGGAAGGCATGATGGCCAAGGGTTATCCCGAGGAGTTTGCCAAGAGGGTGTTTAAGCAATTGGAAGGGTTCGGTAGTTATGGTTTTCCTGAAAGCCATGCTGCCAGTTTTGCCTTACTGGTGTATATTTCATCCTGGATTAAATGCCACTATCCCGATGTATTTGCGGCTTCCCTGCTCAACAGCCAGCCCATGGGCTTTTATCAGCCCGCGCAGATTGTCATTGATGCCCGTAAGCATGGTGTGGAAGTCAGGCCGGTGGATGTCAACAGTTCTTATTGGGATCATGCCTTTGAAGAAAGAGCCGGCAAATATTTTGCCCTCCGTCTGGGTTTCCGGCAGGTAAAGGGTATTCGGGAGGAAGACATGCAAATACTGGTGTCTTGTAGGGAAAAGCCTTATGAGCATATCATTGATCTTGTCAATGCGGGTGTTCCACAAGCTGCACTGGAGAGGTTGGCGGAAGCGGATGCATTTCTATCCATTGGTCTAGGACGTCGAGAGGCCTTATGGGGAATCTCCGCATTGCATGGGAGACCGGTGGGAATGTTCAGGGAATTGCCTCCGGAGAATGAGACGGGGCAGCAGGAGGTTGTCTTGCCCCCTTTATCAGCTATGGAACATGTTATACAGGATTATGGGGCTACGTCTCTTTCACTGAAAGCCCATCCGGTGAGCTTGATCCGCAATGAGTTGGATCGGCTCGGGATCAAGCCCACGGGGGAATTGCCTCGGATGAAAAATGGTATTCCCGTCAAGCTCTGCGGGCTGATCACCGTGCGCCAACGTCCCGGAACGGCCAAGGGAGTGCTGTTCATCACCATAGAGGATGAAACTGGTTTTGCCAACTTGGTGGTATGGAACACGGTTTTTGAAAAATATCGGCAGGTAATCCTCCAATCCAAACTGCTCATGGTGACGGGCAGGCTACAGGTGGAAGGAGAAGTGGTCCATTTGGTGGTGAATTCCTGCCACAACCTGACGGGACTAATGCAAATTGTCACAGAGGGACGTGATATAGGATCGGTGGCGAAGCCGATGGTTCCTGACGGACAAAATCTTAAAGGAAAAGCAGTACAGGGGGAGTTGTTTCCTTCCAGGAATTTTAAATAAGAGCAACTGGGATCAAATCCCAGGGAGGATTTTGGGGAAAAGGAAATCAAGTAAAACCAATCTTCTATGGTTGCGTTAGATAAAAAAAAAATTCTCCAACACATGTTGAACGGCTTCAATTTAGGCTGTTCTGAACCAAAAAGATTAACTTATGAAATGTCCATCGTGTAACGAAACGCTCTTGATGAGTGATAAGAAGGGAATTGAAATCGACTATTGTCCCAACTGCCGGGGTATATGGCTGGATAGAGGGGAACTTGAAAAAATCATCGAACGTTCTGCGGACCATTACTCCAAAAAGGAGAATTATGATGCTGATTATA
>Ga0079223_10002317_pt1 | contig 11757 bp, 8 predicted proteins | sample Stecom2011_FD_75072 | JGI IMG/M metagenome (GOLD analysis project Ga0079223, IMG submission 75072) | Agricultural soil microbial communities from Utah to study Nitrogen management - Steer compost 2011 | ecosystem: Environmental > Terrestrial > Soil > Agricultural land | place: USA: Utah...
AGTCGCTCTCCCGATAACGGTTTGTGGTGTAGCAGTGTTTCTAAAGGTAGTCGGATTTGGAATTGGATCATTATTGGCTTCATGAGTATAACTCAAAAACCACTCAACGGTAATATTCGGATCGCCACCGGTTACCAATACATCGCGTGAAGTGAGATCGAAGGTGGCCGTAGGAATTCCTCCTTGAGGTTCTTCGTCACAAAGCGCCCATTCAAATGGACCTCGGTCCTCAGGTTTTGGATCGACTATAATGGTAAGAGTAACTATATCATAACATCCTTCAGCGACATTTGGGTTAGGGGGTATATTTGAGGTTCCATTCCCAACTATCAAGATGTAAATATCCTGTGGATTTGTACTGTTCAAAAAGTTTGTTGGATCTGGGATCGCATCGTCAAAGTTTGGATTGGTAAGTGCCCGATCTCCAGCGGCAATTGCCTCAGCTTCCACTTCAAAATAATATAAGTCGAATCCATCGGGATCTAAAGTACCTAAAACCTCATCTGCAACTACCGTTAGATCGAAAAAGGCTTTGTCGTTTTCTCCACAAGCGCGCAAAGGTTCTGCGGGGGTAGTTCCCACAGGAGAAAAACGAACTTCCAAAGCAAATGGAACTATGGACTTACAGCTGCTAGTACTGCTAGCTACCCGAGCCCATACCCCTCCAGTCCCATATTCCGGATCGGTTGGATCTGTGATGGGAATATCTAGGTATGGTTGGTCATTCTCATAAGAAGCTGGCAAGGGCAACACTCCATTTTCAGCATCTGTTAATGTCCCGTGATAGGTTACCAAAAGCGTTGGATCGCCCAAAGTAATCACGGGTGTTTGCAAAGCAAGCTCAAAAAACGCAAAACCATCGTTATTATCATCACACATTATCAAGTTTGGCGGATCGGTTTCTATTACCGGTGGCGTGTCTATTATGATTTCCACATTCTGGGATGAATCAAAACAACGAGCATCATGCCGGTTTTCAAGTCTTATATAAATTCTTTCCCCAGGCCCAGTAACGAAATAAGGCACCGGCAGAGGATTAGCGCCCGTGTCCGCCTCGGCTTGACTGGTGTGATAAGTGATATTATACCTGGAAGAAGGTTCCCCATCAAGCACAAAAGCATTAAAGGTAGTGGGCAAATCTATAAATACACCTGCATTGCCATCGGTGTCGCAAAAGTTCATGCTAACGGGAACCAAGCCAGCGATAGCACGACTGAAGTAAATTTTAAAATCGGTCAGGTCGAAACAGCTGCCGGAGTGATCCTCAATCCGTGCGTAAATAGTTTGAGGCGAAGGCGGGACAATAATATGGATACCTCCTACTATTTCATTGGTATCGTCAAAACTATCTTGATAGGTTTGGTAATATTTTATGCTGAATTGGGCAGGATCTTGAGTTCCCAATATATTAGCATCATTATCTTTTAAATCGAAGGTTCCTGCGGTGGTACCATCGTCACATTGATATAGATTTACTGGAGCATTTGCTACGGGTTGTGGTCTAAAAGTAAGGGCAACTGGATTACTTTCTACTCTACAAAGCCCATCCACAACCACCACGTGATAAACCCCATCTGTAGTTGCAGCGTAATTAGGATTAGTAGCACCTGGAATGGCTACCGCATTTCTAAACCACTGAATATCGAAAGGCGGATCTGTAACTCCAGATTCTAAAATAACAGGTATGCCAATACAGGCTGGTCCTGGATCGAGAAGAATTCCTTCTTCGCTCAAATCGACTATTCTTTCATCTTCATTATTGGTTTCGTCGGTCTCGTTTATAATACCTGTACCGTTGCCAATATCGTCCACAACAGCCTTTAAGGTAAAAACGGTTGGTGTTAACGGTGGAATAGTTAATGTAACCGTGCCACTTTCTGACCCTCCAATTGGGATGGTGTTTACTGTTGAGCTCTGCCCAATTAAAATATTATCAGCATAAAAAGCAATAGGCACATCAGGAGGTAGAATCCCAGTACTGTTCACGTTGTAAACGGTATACTCCACATCGATGTTCTCGTTTTCACAGAACACACCTAGATCATCTATTTCAATGGTGGCATCCGGCAGTTCCGAGTTCACACTCGTAATAATGTTGTTCACCATAATCCAATCCTGCCCCGAAGTCAATCGGATGTCAATGGAAGTGTCCCCTGGATTTACAATTCCTTCCAGGTGATAAAAATCCAAATCCATATTATAATTTTGCGCATTCCCTGGAGGGCCAATATATGAATTGGTGCCATTGAAGGCATTGTTCGATGGGTTCAGAGGAGGATCCGAAATTAATATATTATTGATATATAAAGCTTCTTGCACGTCAATGCCTGCATCTCCCTCCCAAGCCAAAAACCCGATCTTTGACAATCGATCAGAACTTACGTCAATATTCGTGAGGGTTATTTCTATGGGATCGGCAAAAACATTAACCCCCATTAACCCATCAAAAAGACTTATTTGGTTTAGCAGCAAGGTTGGATCCTCATAAATAACATATATGGCCCAACCACCAAAGTTGGTTCCGCAATATTGGGGCAATAGCGCCGAAACATCCAATTCTGAAAAAGTATAGGTGCCATTCCCCGTAGCGCCTACCAAATCCGTAACATCCGCATAAGCCGAAAAATATGGAAGACCTCTAAAGGAATGATTAAAAATTCTTTGAGCCGTGATTGCCGTTCCGTTGATATCAACCTCAAAATCCCCATTTCCTATAGAAGCCCAATAAAGATGAGCGGAAACAAAAGTCTGTCCCGGAGCAAGATTGAGCGTGGCACTGCTTTCTGTTAGCATACCGCAATAACCTTGATTTTCGGCAGCATTTAAAGTATTGCCAAAGGCAGTAAAATCTAGGTGCCCATTAAATTGCCTAAATAACTCAATAGGTTGTCCAAAAGAAAAAAGGGAAATAAGAAAGAGGATGGGGAGTAATAATTTTTTCATAATTGGTTGTTAAGATGCCAAATATATTGAATACAATGATTTTCTTTTTATATTTTCGCAAAAATATCTGCCAAATGTCGCACTTTAACATAGAAATTTCCAAAACCTCCAGTCCAAACATCATAAAATTTGTGGCGAACTCTTTTTTGACTCGGTCCACAAGTTATGAATTTAAAAATATAGACGAAGCAAAAGCGAGTCCTTTGGCTCAGGAACTCTTTTATTTGCCCTTTGTTAAAACGGTTTACATCTCACAAAATTTTATTGCGATTGAGAAGTACAATATACTAGAATGGAGCGACGTACAAAAGGAAGTTGCCAAATCAATTGCAGACTACCTAAATGCGGGCAAACCCGTGATAACTGAGACAAATACCTCAAGAAAAGTCCCAGTTGGTATTTATGCGGAAAGCACTCCAAACCCTTCGGTTATGAAATTTGTCGCAAATAAAGCCTTGGTCGATGGGATTTTTGAATTTAAAAACATTGACGAAGCAGCTAATTCTCCCTTGGCACAAGCACTTTTTAATTTTCCATTTGTAAAAGAAGTTTTTATCAGCGAAAACTACATTTCGGTTATGAAATATCAGGTAGTTGAATGGGAAGAGATCACAATGGAAATCAGGGAATTTATCCGAAAGTTTTTAGAAGAAGGCAAATCTGTTTTAAATGAGGTGATCAAAAGTAATTCCACATCAGACAATACTTCCAATGAAGATTCACAAGAAAGCGAGAAGAACCACTCCGATTTTGAAAAAGAGATAATCTCAATTCTCGATGAATACGTAAAACCGGCAGTAGCGAGAGATGGAGGCCATATCCTCTTTGATTCCTTCAACCAGGATACAAAAACCGTAAAAGTAATATTACAAGGTGCCTGCAGTGGTTGTCCTTCTTCCACTATTACCTTAAAAAACGGCATAGAATCCATCTTAAAAGAAATGCTTCACGGGCAGATAAATAGCGTGGAGGCCGTCAATGGCTAGGCAATGCCTATAGAAGGAGATCTTTGGTTTTAACTTAATATTTAGACACTTCCTTTTTAATAATTGTATTTTGTAGTTCTATTAATCTTTAAACCATAAAGAAATGGCAGTATTAAAAGTAATTGAAATTCTTGCAAGCTCAGAAAAAGGCTGGGAAGATGCAACACGCAAAGCAGTAAAAGAGGCTTCAAAAACAATCAAAAACATTCGTTCCGTTTATATTAATGAACAAAGTTGCGTGGTTGATGGCGATAACATCACCCATTTTCGCGTAAACGTGAAAATCACCTTCGAAGTCAAGTAATTCTTCGAAATGCATTAAAAATACGCTTTTGAGGAAATTCAATAGCGTATTTTTGTTTTTTAAGACTTCTTATTATGCGGCCTTTTCACCTTATCTTTATTCTCATCATATTTTCAGGAGGTTGTAATTCATCAAAAAAAGACACTTTGGAAACCCACCCATTCACCAACGATTTAATTCATGAGAGCAGTCCATATTTACTGCAACACGCCCATAATCCCGTAAACTGGAAGCCCTATAACCAGAGTACACTTGAACTGGCAAAAAAGGAAAAAAAGCTGATGATCATAAGTGTAGGATATGCCGCCTGCCACTGGTGTCACGTAATGGAGCACGAGAGTTTTGAGGACACCGAAGTGGCCGCGGTAATGAACAAAAACTTTATCTCGGTAAAAGTTGATAGGGAAGAAAGACCCGATGTGGACCAAATTTATATAAATGCCGTACAACTTATGACCGGCAGCGCGGGATGGCCCTTAAATGTAATTACATTGCCTGATGGCCGACCCATTTGGGGAGGAACATATTTTCGCAAAAAAGACTGGATAAATGCTATAGAGCAAATTCAAGAAATTTACACCCAGGAACCCGAAAAACTGCTAGCCTATGCAAATCGGCTGGAAGAAGGGATAAAGAGTATGGACTTGGTCCATTTGAATACAGAGGATGTGGATTTTAAAAAATTCCCAACCGAGGAAATCCTAAAAGAACTATCCAAAAATTTTGACTCTAGAAATGGAGGTTATAAGGGCGCTCCAAAATTCATGATGCCCAACAATTTTGAGTTTTTGCTAAGGCAAGCGGCGATTCGCGAGGATGAAGTGCTGTTGGATTACGTAAAACTCACTTTAGACAAAATGGCCTATGGCGGCTTATACGATCAAATAGGCGGCGGTTTTGCGCGCTATAGTGTGGACGAAAAATGGCATATCCCCCATTTTGAGAAAATGCTTTACGACAATGCCCAACTTATCAGCCTGTATAGCAATGCCTATTTGGTTACAAAAAAACCCTATTATAAGGAAATAGTCGAGGAAAGTCTCGAGTTTATAAAACGTGAAATGACAAATGACGAAGGTGGGTTTTATTCCTCTTTGGATGCCGACAGCAAAACCGAAACCGGTCATTTAGAGGAAGGTGCCTTCTACGTATTCACTTTAGAGGAACTCAAAAGATTGTTGAAAGAGGATTTCGATATTTTCAAAACTTATTATAATATCAATAGCTACGGTAAATGGGAAAACGACAATTATGTTCTCATCCGAACAAAAACCGATGCCGAGATTGAAAATGAATTTTCACTTACTACTGAATCCTTTCAACATAAAAAGAAAACCTGGAAAGATTTATTGTTGAAATACCGCAACAAAAGACCACAACCGAGATTGGATGACAAAACCTTGACATCTTGGAATGCTATGATGTTAAAGGCTTACGTTGACGCTTACAAAGTATTTGGCAAAAAAGAATATTTGGATGCTGCCGTAAAAAACGCAGACTTCCTCTCCAAAAATCTCCTTCAGAAAAATGGTGCACTCTTTCACACATATAAAGACGGAAAAAGCAGCATTAATGGTTTCTTGGAAGACTATGCCTTCATCATTGAAGCTTTTATAGACTTATCTCAAGCTACTTTAGATCAACAGTGGTTGGACCGCTCAAAGAAAATGACCGATTACGCCATTGAATATTTCTTTGATTCCAAAAATCAGATGTTTTATTTCACTTCCAAAGAAGATCCAGCTATAGTAACCCGCAACTTCGAATATCGCGACAATGTGGTTCCCGCATCCAATTCGGTTATGGCCAAAAATCTTTTTCTGCTTTCAAAATATTTTGATGGAACTAACTTTGAAGAAATTTCACATCAAATGCTAAAAAATATTTCTGGAGAAATAGCGCAATACCCTAGTGGATTTTCCAATTGGTTAGATCTAATGACCAATTTTCAACATCCCTTCTACGAAATTGTAATTGTGGGAAATGAGGTTGATAAAAAACTCAAGGAATTTCACCAGCATTATCTACCCAACATCATTATAGCCGGCACCAAAGGAGAGGCATCTGGCCCCTTGTTTGAAAGCCGATATGTGCCCGGGGAAACAATGATATACGTTTGTGTTAATAATGCCTGCAAGCTTCCAGTAAACAGCACTCAATCAGCAATTAAATCAATAAACAATTAAAATAATTTTATGGATCAATTTAAAGACTTGAATATTTACATCGAAACCTACGGACAAAAATTAATCGATTTTCTACCAAGTTTAATCGGTGCCGCATTATTGCTATTAATCGGAATGTGGTTAATTAGGATGATCAACCGTGTAGTAAACAAATTTTTTGACAAAAAGGAATACGATCCAACTTTAGAAAATTTTATTGCCAGCTTGATCAATTGGGGCTTAAAGATTCTGCTTTTTGTTTTGGTCGTTACCCAACTCGGGGTGGAATCGACATCTCTGGTGGCTATAATAGGTGCGGCCACCCTTGCAATTGGCTTATCACTTCAGGGCTCACTTGCCAATTTTGCTGGCGGGATCTTGATCTTACTTTTGAAGCCTTTCAAAATTGGCGATTTTATTAGTGCCCAAGGTATTGATGGTACTGTAAAGGATATTTCCATTTTCAATACCAAACTCACCACCTTCGGCAACCAAATAGCTATAATCCCGAACGGGAAATTGAGCAACGACAACATTGTTAATTATTCAACTGAAGGAATCCGACGCGAAAACCTGACTTTTGGCATAAGTTATGATGATGATATAAGACAAGCAAAGGAGATTCTATTGAATTTGGTAACTGAACAAGAAACGGTATTAAAAACTGAGGACAGAACACCAATGGTCGCGGTTGCTGAACTAGGAGATAGTTCTGTGAATTTAACTTTGCGCTACTGGGCAAAAAACGAGGATTTCTGGAATTTACGATGGTTGATATTAGAGGAAGGAAAAGCGCGGTTAGATGCAGCTGGAATCTCCATCCCTTACCCTCAGCGCGATATCCATCATTTCAACTTAGAAAAGTTAACCGACAAGAAATAGTTGGATTTCACTGCAAATCAGTATATTTAAGAATTGTTTAAAAAATAATTTTAATAAAATGAAAGAAATATTAGCTCTGGGTCTTCTGGCCCTTTGTACAACAGGAGTATTTGCACAATCCCAAAATAGCCAATACGATATGTACGCCCGTACAATTGATCTCAACCAAAAATCGTTGTCTTTCGGCCTTACGGAAGCAGCATTCGAGGCTATTAAGGATGAGGCATATGCCAATCCAAACTTTTTAATAGGAAAGATTTTTCAAGAAGATCAAGTCTTAAAAGACAATGTTCCCATGCGTTATAATGCCTATGCAGACGAAATAGAAATCAAGAAAAATGAATCTGATCAAAGTTATGGCGCCCTAATAAAGGATCCTGATATTTTTGTAAAAGTGGGCAAGGAAATTTACGTTTTCGTTCCATTTCAAGGCTCTCATGAAAAGGGAGGGTATTTCAGTGTTCTTGCTGATGGCAAAAATTATGGTCTTTACAAAAAAACTACTGCGATTTTTAGAGAGCCACGAGTAGCCGAAACCTCCTATCAAAAAGATACACCTCCTTCTTTTCAAAAAACAGTAATCTATTATTTGGTAAAGGATGGCAATTTTCTTGAAATGCCCAATAGCAAATCAAGAATTCTTAAAATGATGGATTCTAAGAAAAAAGAAATGAACGCATTCATTAAAACGAATAAAATCGATTTAGGCAAGGAAGGAGATTTAATAAGAACGATCACCTATTTTGATTCACTTCTTTAATTTCGAATATTACCGAAAATAAATTTCGCTATCAAAAGTGTTTACTTTAAAAATCGGTATGAAACCATTATTTATCAATTTTCCAAATGCGTTTATTATGAAAAAAACAATCCTATTTTTTGCAAGTGTGTTAATGATCTTTCAAGGTTTTTCCCAAAAAGGATTCAACACTACAACAGGCGGATCTTCCGGAGCAGCCAACAGTAATTATGACCTATATTTAAGAACCATTGAAGTAGATGAAAAAGCTACAAGTTTTGGATTGGGAGAAGATGAGTTCAAAGCCATAAAAAATGATATCTACGTCGATTCAAATTTTAAAGTGGGAGATATTTTCCAAGATGAGAATCTTATAAAAGCTAAAATCCCTATGCGTTATAACGCCTATGCAGATGAGATTGAAATAAAAAATCACGCCTCAGAAGAAAACTATGGTGCCTTGATAAAAGATCCGAGTATTCATGTTACAATTGATAAGGATAATTATGTGTTCGCTCAATATGAGGGTTCCAACGAAAAAGGAGGATATTTCAATATTCTTGTAGATGGGAAAACGTATGATCTTTATAAAAAGACAGTGGCTGTTTATAAAGAACCAAAGAAAGCAAAAACCTCCTATGACCAGGACACCCCTGCAAGTTTTGAGATGACTACCAAATATTATTTGGTTCAAGACGATCAATTTATAGAATTACCTAAGAAGAAAACAAAAGTCCTTCAAGCGTTAAAATTAGATACGGTCGAGGTGATGAACTATATAAAGGAGAATAAACTCGACCCGGATAAGGAGCCGGATCTAATAAAAATCGTTGCTTATTTCGATTCTCTCTCCTAACAAGAACTTATCCCATCATAAATTCCTTTAAATAATAAGGCTCAAAATAAGCGATATTCTCAATGTCGCTTATTTTGTATTTGGCTTCAGCCAAAATTCCCATATCTCTGGAAGATGGATATAAATTTTCTTTGAAAATAGCATTTTGATGATTGCAGATTTCATGAAACTTAGAGGCCCCATCGCCTAAAAAGATAGTCGGTTTTTCGTTTAGAAATTCTCTAAAGGAATCTTCATCTACAATTTCTGCTTGGGTTGTTCTAATTTCTTTTTTTTCTGAATTAAATACCGCGGAATACACTTCCATCCGTCTGGCATCGAGAAGAGGAACAATATAGCAATCCTCACATTGAACTTGATGGGCCAAAACTTCCAAAGTAGGAGTAGAAATTAAAGGAATATCTAAAGCAAAACAAAGGCCTTTGGCTGCTGAAACCCCAATCCGCAATCCAGTGTAGGAACCAGGCCCCTTACTTACCGCAATGGCATTAAGATTATCTTTATCAAAATTAGCTTCTTTTAAAACGTCGTCTATAAAGGGATGTAGCTTTTCAGCATGAGAATATTTACTGTCGTTCGCCTCGCGAATTGCGACTATTTCGCCATCTATTGATAAAGCAACAGAGCAATTGGTAGTGGCAGTTTCAAGACAAAGAATGGCAGCCATTACTTTTCCTTTTTATCTTTTGAAGTCTTTGTTACTTGAACTTTATCACCTTGCTTAAGGGATTTGGTAACGGTGTTGTACGGACCGGTAATAACGGTTTCACCTTCCTTCAACCCTGTAACTATTTCAATATTCGAATCATCTTGTATGCCGGTTTTTACAACTCGCAATTTGGCTTCATCACCATCCTTTATATAGACAGCCTCAAATTTTTCCGCGACGGTCTTAGGGGATTGAACAGGAGTTGCCGTTTTGGAGTCGGTGGTATCGGTTTTAATTACAATGGCACTAATAGGCACCCCTAAAACATCTTTCTTTTTATTGGTGATTATATCTACCGTAGCTGTCATCCCCGGTCGAAAGGGCGAATAGCTTTCCGGTTTCCCCTCGGTTAAATCCTTATAAGATTCCGGAAGGATACTGACCTTTACTTTGAAATTGGTAACCTGGTCTGCCGTTAGTGCTGTTTCGGCACTGTTGGCAATGGCCGTAACAATTCCTTTAAACTCTCGTTTCAAATAAGCATCTACCTCCACTATGGTTGAATCGCCAAGCGCAACTTTTACAATGTCGTTCTCATTTACGTCAACCTCTACTTCCATGTTTTGAAGATTGGCTACACGTACTATTTCTGTTCCTGCCATTTGTGCCGTACCAACCACTCGCTCACCTAATTCTACCGACAGTTTGGAAATTGTTCCCGCCATAGGCGCGTAAATAGTGGTTCTAGAAAGATTGTCAACGGATTGTTTTAAATTTGCCGAGGCACTCTGGACGCTGTAGTAAGCCGCTTTTGAATTGGCTTTAGCCATATCGTAATCAGTGATGGATTTATCCCATTCTGATTTTGATATCACTCCCTTTTCAAAAAGCGATTTATTTCTGTCGTAATTGAGTTGCGCATTCTTTTCACTTGCCTCCGCCTGTGCCAATTGAGCACGAACATTCTGCAATCCCGCTTGCGATTGGCTTACGGCAGCTTGAATGAGATCTGGATTTATTTTCACTAACAGATCGCCCTTTTCTACGGTTTGACCTTCCTTAATGGGAAGTTCAATTATTTCGCCAGATACTTCAGAAGAAAGGGCAACCTCCATCTCGGGTTGAATTTTTCCGGTGGCAGAAACAGTTTCTATTATGTCGATAGGAGCTATTTGGGTTATCTCAACTTCTTTATAGTTGCCTGAGTCTCCAAACCAGCCAGCCTTTTTGCCGACCACCAGAAAAACAATAAGCACCACTATTGCAATGGAAACCCATAAAATAGTCTTTTTCTTCATAATTAAAACTTTAATTCACCCGCCGGAACGCCGAAATAGAGCTCCAGGACCTTTAATTTAAAAATATAATCAAACTTAGTTCTATTAACTTCAATTTTGGAGTTATCGAATCGAAGTTTTGACTGACTAAAATCGAACGCATTGGTTAGCCCTACATCATATCTGTCCTTAGCGTATTGATAAGCCAACTCTTGCGATTCCATTGCTACCAAGGCAGCCTCATGGGCCTTTAGTGCCCCTTTGGCATCAACATAGGCCTGATAGACGTTAGATTCTAAGTCCAATTCAGCTTGTTCCAGTTGGTATTCGGTATTTTGAAGATTTATTTTATTGCGAATCACATTACTGCGAACTGCAAAACCATTAAAAATAGGCACATTAATTTGAACTCCGTATCCAATTCCATCGTTCAGATATAACTGTTCAACAAAACCGCGATCAAGCGGATCGTTGTCGGCATATCGCGTATTGTACCCAAAAAATGCTGAAAGTGTTGGGTAATAATTTCCACGTGAAATTTGTAAATCCTTTTCAGCCATTTCTACATTTTTCTCGGCAATTTTTACTTCTGCCCGAGATTCCTTGGCGTTTTCAACTATTTCCCAAACATCCTTTTCGGCGATTCCTCCATCTACAATATTGTATTCCTCCTCAGCGATATCAAAATTTACATAATCCTTAATCAAAAGAAGCTGGGCAAGACTGATCAAGGAAACCTGAACCGAGTTCTCTGCGACGGCAATTTTTTGTTTTTCGTTGGCATCGGTTGCCTTAATTTCTAAAAGGTCGCCCCGAGGAAGTACGCCCGCATCCACCAAATCATTAGTTCTATCTAACTGTTCGAGTGTGACGATATTTTGAGATTCCGCTACCTCCAAATTAGCTTTGTTCAATAAAACTTGTAAATATGAATTTGCAACTGCCAAAGCAATATC
>Ga0079223_10002319_pt1 | contig 11752 bp, 10 predicted proteins | sample Stecom2011_FD_75072 | JGI IMG/M metagenome (GOLD analysis project Ga0079223, IMG submission 75072) | Agricultural soil microbial communities from Utah to study Nitrogen management - Steer compost 2011 | ecosystem: Environmental > Terrestrial > Soil > Agricultural land | place: USA: Utah...
ATTTTATTGGGTGCAAATATAGTAAATGATCCATATAATCAGGTTGTAGATAAAGTTGGGAATTACATTGATGGAACAAAGGATAGAACGAGAGAATTTGATAAAAAGCATTACTGGTATCCAATCCCTTCTGATCAGATTTCGCTAAATGAAGAATTGAGTCAGAATCCGGGTTGGGATTAGAGCTAATTTTCCTTTGTAGTGGTAATTTTACAGATTGTAAAGTTGACTTTTAACTTTTTATTTATTGTTGGGTTCGGACTATCAGAATTATTTGTAGTCCGGATCCAACAGTAATTATGATTGAATACAGATAAGATAGCCGTAATTGGGTGCTGTTTTAGCGGCACTGGCACATTGGCAAATTATTATTTATGTTAATACAGGACATACTTTTACAAATCCTGAATCACAGGAGTATGATGATATAATGGCAAATAGGGCGTGGAGACATACGCTGTTGTTTTTGGAAGAGGTGCTGGAATAGTAGATGAATTGAGTAGAAAAAGGATTTAAGCTTGAAATTCATTGTTTTTAAACAAGTTTTTCTTTTCTTTGTGTTAGAACGATAGTAAATATACAAAAACAAATAAAATGAATCTAAAGCTTAATCTTAATGTGGCATTTAAGGGCTGTTTAGCCCTTTTGTTGCTTTTGCAATTTCAAGTTATTAACTCACAGAATAATAATGGAAGTACCCCTACTGAAATTATGCTGTCGATTGGAGGAGACCCAACTTCAGAATATACCGTTACATGGCGCACTAAAGAAGGTGTTACTAAAACAGTTGCACAAATTGCTGAAACTACAGCAATTCCTAAATTTGAGGATGTAATTAAAGAGATTGAAGGATCTTATTCTGAAAACTATGGAGATAGTGGTGATCGTATTTCTCATGAAGTTAGGTTTACTAACCTTAAGCCTAATACTCAGTACTCTTACCGTGTTGGTAATGGCAAAGTTTGGAGTGAATGGTTTCATTTTACTACAGCAAAGAAGGTAGATGATAAGTTCTCATTTATATATCTTGGAGATTTTCAGAACGATATAAAATCACTGGGTTCGAGAGCTATACGACAAGCTTATACTCATTTGGGAAAGGATGCATCTTTTATGCTTTTTGCCGGTGATTTGGTTAGCAATAGTACCGATGATTACTGGAATGAATTCTTTTATGCAGGTAGCTGGATTTTAGGAACTTTGCCATCAGTTCCAACTGCGGGTAATCATGAATATTCAAAAGTAGCCGGTAGCAAAGAGCGTGTGTTCTCTAAACATTGGGGAAACATCTTTGGCATGCCTCAAAATGCTCCGCTTCCGGATTATCAGGATAGATCTTATTATTTCGATTACCAGGGGGTTCGTTTTATAGGTATTGATTCTTATACTTTAAATGAGGGGAATAAAGATTTACAAACTATTGTTGACTGGCTTGATAGTACTTTAGAAAGTAATCCTTATAAGTGGTCAATTGTTTTCACGCATTATCCTATTTATTCTTGTTCATCAGGTAGAAATAATGAGAAGTATCGTAATATATTGAAACCTATTCTTGAGAAACATGGTGTAGATATGGTATTACAAGGGCACGATCATACCTATTGTCGTGGGTTTAATGAGGAAAATATTACCGGGGATGTTAAGAATCCACCTTTGTACTTGGTTTCAGTGGCAGGTCCTAAAATGTATGAGCTAAATAAAGATGTTTGGAGTGATGTGAACGCTGAAAATACACAGCTTTATCAAAATATTACAGTTGACAATAACACTATATATTATGATTCATATGATGTTACAGGCAAACTATTTGATTCTTTTCGTCTCGAGAAAGATGAAAATGGGGTGAACAAGCTTATTGAGCAGTAGTAACGTTGTATAAATCTTGATCTGATTCAATTTGTTTAGGCTAATCTTAAAAAAATAGCAACTATTAGGTATTGTATAGGCTATAAACGATATCTATCTTTGTTATGTAAATAACATTTAATCATAGCTTAATATGGATCAGAACAGAGTAAATTCTACTTTCGCAAGCCTCGATAAGGGCAAACTGAAAAGGATGCTGGAAATTAAACAACTTTATGATAACAATTTGTTAGAGCTTGAGAAAGCAAGAGATAGAATGAGAAAAGAGGTGGGAAGAATTTCCCCCGAGGAGTATGCAGCTGCCGAACAGCTTTTAATGGAAGAAGATCCTGATGAATGTATGAACGAAGATGTGCGTACGATGCTTGATGTGTTTGATGGCTTATTTGATACGCAAGAGCAACCGCTTCCCTATGGCCATACTATTGATGCCTATCGCCGTGAAAATAAAGAAATGAAGAGTCTTCTCCTTAAGGCTGATGATTTAGCAAAGAAATCATTTGTTCTTAATCCATGGTTGGAGCTTTTTGAGAAGATTGTGCAGTATAGAGTGCACTTTAGCCGTAAACAGAATCAATTATACTCAGCACTTGAGAGGGAAGGTTTTGACCGACCAACCACTACAATGTGGGTATATGACGATCATATTCGTGATGAGATTAATGATGCCTGGGAAATGCTTAATAAAGATAATGTTGATACTGAGGCATTTCTAAGCTTATATGAAAAGATTGCGGTGGATCTGAGAGATCTGATGGAGAAGGAGGAAATGATATTATATCCTACATCCTTAAAATTGATTTCTGAGGATAAGATGGAGGAACTTAAGTCGGGTGACAGAGAAATTGGTTTTTTTATGATAGATATGCCTGAACTTAAAACTGATAATGATTTAAACCGGAATAAGTCTAATAACGAGAGTGTAAATCAAAGCGATTTCATGGCAGAACTTGGTGCACTATTAGCTAAGTATGGACAAAATGTTGAGTCTGATAAGGGAGAGAAAGTGCTGGATGTTGCTGAAGGTAAACTTACACTTGAGCAGATTAACTTGCTTTATCAACATCTGCCGGTAGATATTTCATTTGTTGACGAAAATGATATTGTAAAGTTTTATACTGATACTAAGCATAGAGTATTTCCACGGAGCAAAGGTGTTATTGGACGTGAAGTGCGAAATTGTCATCCTCCAAAAAGTTTATATCTTGTAGAAGAGATTATTGATAAGTTTAGGAGTGGTGAGCAGAGTAAAGCTGAATTCTGGATTAATAAGCCTGGCACATTTATTTATATTGTTTACGTTGCAATTAGAGATAGTAATGGTAATTTTAGAGGAGTAATGGAGATGATGCAGGATTGTACTCATATTCGTGCTATGGAAGGTGAACAAAGGTTACTAACTTGGGAAACTCATTCAGGTAAGAGCGACAATTATGATGATAATGGTGCTGAGTTAAATAACGGTGATAAAGGAGATATTACTATTACAGGTGAAACAAAACTGAAACATCTTTTACAAAAGTATCCCGGTTTAAAAGAGAATTTGATTGCTTATAATTCTAAGTTCTCTATGCTCAATAGTCCTATGGCAAAAATTGTGCTTCCACTTGCAACTATAAAGATGATGAGTGAACAGGCAGGCATACCTCAGGAAGAACTTATTGAGGCAATTAAAGTTTATATTAGTGCTTTATAAGGTTTTATGTGTCAATATTAAATCTCGCTATATTTTTTACAATATCATGTAAGTTTTCCTATCTAAAAATTTAAATTAAAAATGAAATATAATAACAAAAGATTGAAATGATTTAGTAAAATATTTTGTTAGTTTGTTGAATAATATTAAAATTGTACTGTGTACTAACAATTTAATACGTGAAGATATGGAAGATAAAGTTTTTCAGGTTCTAATTGTATTAAGAGACAGCAAACCCAAAATATGGAGACGTTTGTTAGTTCCTTCAAGTATGCTACTCTCTGATTTTCATAAAGTGATACAGACATCAGTGGGTTGGGAAAATGTTCATTTTCATCATTTTATAAAGGATAACTTTTTCTATACAGTGAAAATGGAAAATGATGATTTTTGGGATGAAGTGAGGAATAGAGATTATAAAGAAATAAAGGTTTCTGATCTGTTAACCCATAAGCATGACAAAATAATTTATGAATATGATTTCGGCGATAGCTGGTTGCATGATATCATTCTAGAGGAAATTGATGATTCAAAATCAGAAATTAAATATCCGGTTTGTATTGATGGCAAAATGTCAGCTCCTCCTGAAGATTCAGGTGGAATTCTTGGTTATCATAATATTCTTGAGATTATTAAGAATCCCGAACATAAGTATTATGAGAACTATAGAGATTGGTTAGATGAAGATTTTGACCCCGAATATTTCAATATAGATGAGGTAAATAAATTATTAGCGGACTGTCTTTTGTAAGTATAATAAGTACGCTATTGAGTATAAATAGTACAATTTTTTAGCCATCAATTAGTTTTATGAATTGATTGAATTTTTCTTCTAACAGTTCTTTATTAAGTAGTCCATCTATCAGATGTTTCGGTATTGAGTTATAGCCAAACTTTGTGCCTAATAAACTCCCTGCTATGCAACCATTTGTGTCGGCATCACCACCTTCGTTAATAACTGATATGAGTCCGCTTTCAAAATCTTTAGCATGAAAATATGCCCATAATCCGGCTGATAGTGCTAATAATGTATAACCTATAATGCCTTCTTCATCAAGATATAAATTACTTATATCTCGGTCCGTTGATTGTTCAATATGGTAGATAATTCGATTGTCGTAATTATCACCAATTTCTACAATTTCTTTAAGTGATAACATTCGATCTTCGTTTAGTAGGTTGGCAATTATCAATGTGATTATTACGCTTGATCCGGCACAGCGTGGGTCCCAATGGGTGACTTTAGCTATCTTTTCGGTATTTAATATTACTTTTTTATAATCCCAAAATTCATATGCACCAAGAATTGATGTTCGCATTATTGCTCCATTGGCTGCTTCTTCTCGTAGTGAATCTTCCCATATCTCTTTAGAGCATTTAAATGGATCTTTTAAAAAATCGGGATGAGAGACCACTTTATTTACAGTTATTCCGATATCTACCGGCGAGTTTTGTGCCCAAGCATATAATTCTTTAGCAAATGCATGCTCATCGACTGTGTTAGTCTTAAGTAAAGAGTTTAATATGCAAATAAACTGATCTGTGTCGTCGGTCCACTTACCTTGTTTCCACTGTTTACGAAATGAGTCTTGTATAATTTGTGAATAACTTGTGAGTTTGTCGGGATAATATAACTTAACTTGCTTTTTATCTAAGAACTCAGTTCCCAAACCTAAGGCATCTCCTATGGCTTGACCAAAAAATAGGCCTTTAATCTTATCTATCTGTTGTTCAGTCATTGCTTTTTATGGTATAATTAATTGAACATATTATTCTTCGAAATTACATAATAATTCTCATTCGTCTATAGTTTACAGAGAAAAAGAAATCGAATTTATCTGTTAAACCTGTAAATATAAAGCAGTGGATCATACTCACCTGCTAATATTTTTAGAACCAATGACATCGCTTGTGTAGAGAAGGTAATGCCATTACCTCCGAAGCCAAGTACGAATATTGCATTATTATAATCCGGATGTTCGCCAATATATGGTAATCCATCCTTTGTTTGCCCAAAGGCTCCTGCCCATATGTAATCTTCTATAAAATGCAAATCGGGTAAGAGGACATTAATTTTCTTAATCAGCTTTGCAGATTTTTTACTTTTTAGTTTATCACTTATTCGATTATATTTAAAATGAATATCTTCTCCTCCAACTAATAGTCGGTTATCATCTGTTGTACGTAGATAGATATAAGGCATGCCGGTTTCCCAAATAAGTAAATCCTTAAGTTCATTGTATAGATTAGGGTTTTCTTCACTTACGGTTGCAAAAGTGGTAACAATATCGGCATATTTTTCCTTAAACATTTTTAATGTTTCAAAGCCTGTGCAGAATATTATTTTTTTGCATTCAACTTTGAATCCGTTTTTTGTTTTAATTATGACTCTTTCGCCATATGTTATTCTTTTAAGTTCAGTATGATCGTAAATGCGTAAACCTCTATTGTGGTTCTTTTGAAAAAGTTCATGAGCAAATTTAAATGCATCTATAGAAGCACCTTCTGATGACAAGATTCCATCGAAAGAGTTCATCTTATATCTTTCTTTAATTTCTTCTGATGTTAGCCACTCAACATCAAATCCATGTTTTTTTCTAAAAAGAAACTCCTCTCTTAATTTTTGGATATTACTTTCTGAATGTGATACCTGAAGAGATTTTTTAAGGGCGAAACCACCATTAATACTTTCTTTTCTATTGATATCTTCCAGTATTCTCAGAGAATTTATTCCTGCATTATAACTTATTACAGCTCCTTCTTCGCCAATAATTCCTGCTAAATCAATCATTGGGGTGTCAATCTCATATTGTAACATTGAAGTAGTGGCAGAGGTACTTCCTGCACCAACGTCTCGTTTGTCTAATACAACAGTGACATAACCAGCTTTAAGAAGTGCATGACTAACAAGCGCACCGGTAATTCCTGCTCCTAAAACCACTATATCACATTTGATGTTTTCTTGCAGCGAAGGGTAGCTGTTTATAATTCCGTTCTTAAGGAGCCAATATGTTTCGTATGATCTAAGCTTCATATTATTATGCTGTTTTTTAATAATTACCTTAATTCGCATATGCACTAATATTTAAACAATAAAACGTGCCATGTAGTTTTGCTTTTTGACATCTTATGAAGAAGTTAACAATAAAAAAAAGTATTGAAATGAAGTTACTGACATGAAGCAAAGGTTTTGTTTGTTCATCTTATTTATAATTGTAGCTTTGTATTAATAAATAATCGAGAAAATGTTGAAGAAAGATTACAGATGCTTCAATTTAATAAGCCTTATGAAAAAAATATCTTTGATTCTATTATCCATAATTGTACTTGTTAATTATAATTGTAGTGGTAGTTCTGCCATTCAGGAAGGTGATAATTTGGATTTTAAACAAAAAGAGTGGGCAAGTGCTCAAGAAATTAATAGAAGGTTAGGTAAAGGGATAAATATTGGAAATACATTTGAGTTAAGACAATCATTGCAACCAAATTTTGTGTTTGACGACATGGAAAGGATAGCCGGCTTAGGTTTTAGTCATGTTCGTATTCCAATTAATTGGGAAAGAGCAGATAGAAGCTCGTCAACAGAGCCATATACAATAAAGAATGATTTTCTTAAAACTATTGACTCAGTTGTAAAAGAAGCATTGAAAAATAAGTTGCACGTAATTATAAATTTGCATCATCACGATGCATTTATGGCAAATCCTACTACAAATAAAGAGAGGTTTCTTTCTCATTGGAAACAGATTTCAGATCATTTTAAAGGTTATCCCGATAGCTTACTTTTTGAAGTTTTGAATGAACCCCATGATAAACTTAATCCTTCTATGTGGAATGTTTATTTGAAAGAAGCGTTGAATGTAATACGTAAAACTAATCCTAAACGCTGTGTGCTAATAGGTACAGCAGAGTGGGGAGGTATAAGTGGTGTTAAGTATCTAAGTTTACCCAACGACCCTAATATTATTCTTACGGTGCACTATTATAGTCCGTTTCAATTTACACATCAAGGTGCAAGCTGGACTGAAGGTGCCGATGCATGGCTTGGTACAGAATGGCGTGATACTGAAACCGAACGGCAGAAAGTAATTGATGATTTTAAGCCTGTGCTTAAACTTGCCATGCAGAAGGGGATACCGATACATATTGGTGAGTTTGGATCATATTCAAAAGCGGATATGGATTCTCGTGTGAGATGGACACGCTACTTGAGCAGTTGGTTTAATCAACAAGGATTTAGTTGGGCATACTGGGAATGGAATGCAGGATTTGGAATTTATGATCCAAAAACTAAAAGTTATCGCATGCAGTTAATTGATGCATTATTAAATGACAAATTACTGGATTGAATTACTAAACTGATTTCAAACCAACCTCTTTTGCAAGAAGCGTGTATCCTTTCTTACGGGCTTCAATATCGTGATAACCATCAACAAGAATTATCTCGTCTATGTCTGTCTTCATAGCCCAATCGTAGAGTTTATTGGCTACTTGAGAAGGAGTTCCTATAACAAACTTATTCATCTGCTGCTGTCTTACAGACATTTCCTGAATATTGTATTTATAATCGGTAGCCTGCTTAATTGTAGGAAATTTAGTGAATCTTTTCCCCGTTCCTAACATTGTCCACATCAAAAGTGTAGGTTCTGCCAGATATTGTGCCTCTTCTTCCGTCTCTGCGACAAAGACACTAATTGACATCATACTTTTTGGCTTACTATAATATTTAGATGGTTTGAAATTTTCTTTATAAAACTTTAGAACAGGAATTGCCATATCAGCATTAATTTGAGCTGCAAAAACAAATCCAAGTCCTTTGTCCAAAGCAAACCTAACACCTCCGTTACTTGAACCGAGCATATAAATATCAGGTGTTAGTGACGGATCGGGATTTGCAGATACTGATGCAAACTGATGTTTATCGGGGAAGTCGTGTCCGAAATAGTTAAGTAGATCATTCAATTGCTCAGGAAATGTATCTTCTCTCAATATTTCAAAAGATCTACGTAGTGCATAAGCTGTACGTCCGTCAGTACCGGGTGCTCTGCCCAGCCCTAAATCAATTCTATTAGGATGAAGTGCTTCCAGCATAGAGAATCTTTCTGCCACGCTAAGCGAACTGTGGTTAGGTAGCATAACGCCACCACTACCAACTCTTATTCGCTCAGTTTTAGAAGCTACATGTGCCATCATAATCTCGGGAAACATACTCATAAGAGAACCTGTATTATGATGCTCAGCAAACCAATATCGGTTATAACCCAACTTCTCAGCAAGCTGAGCAGTTTTGGTGGAGTTTTGTAAAACATCATTTGCAGACCCATCATTTTCAGTGAAATAACATAGATCTAAAATAGATAACTTGAGATTTTGCATTTTAATAATTGAATTAATTGAGTAAACCACCTTGAGCGAGGTTTTGTTCAATATTCAAATTAAATGTAACCATTATCTTGTTTTATCTACCTTACAATATGATTTTGAACGAATACACAAATTGAAATGTTATATTTGCATATTAAAATTATAATTACAATTTGAGAAAACAGACAAATGGGAGAGTATAATATTCCTAAACAGGTGAGAATTGGGCATGTTCATTTAAAAGTGTCCGACTTAGAACGATCTCTTTCTTTTTATCGTGATTTACTTGGATTTGAAGTTACAATGCTAAATGGCAAACAAGCTGCATTTCTTTCAGCAGGAGGATACCATCACCACATTGGGTTAAATACCTGGCATACTGAAGGAATGCCAAACGCACCTGTTAATATGGTGGGTTTATATCATACAGCAATTGCGTATCCTACAAGAAAAGATCTTGCTCTAATATTGAAACGGTTACTTGAGTCGAATTATCCATTATCCGGTGCAAGCGATCATGGTGTGTCTGAAGCAATTTACCTTAACGACCCCGATGGTAACGGTGTAGAGTTATATTGGGATAAACCAAAAGAGGAGTGGCCAATTCAAGAGGATGGATCACTTGATATGTATACAAAAGCACTTGATGTAAAAGGTCTGATGCTCGAAATAGAACGTTAACAACTTTTTTTTCTTGCTTAATATATGATAAGGGTAAAAGCGGTAGTAAAATATTTAGGCAATATTTTACTTTTCAACTCATTGTTCATGCTTATTGCTGCAGTGATTTCTTTAGCTTACAAAGAGAACTCATACAATGCTCTTACCATAAGTGCACTTATATGTCTGTTGCTTGGATTTTTATCCACATTTTTTATAAAAAAAGTTGGAGATATCCGTTTCCATGAAGGACTCGCCATAAGTGTTTTTGGTTGGATCATAACCTGTCTTGCTGGTATGCTGCCATTCGTTATTTGGGGAGGTGAGTTCACTTTTGCAAATGCACTTTTTGAGAGTGTTTCAGGTTACACAACAACAGGTGCGAGCATACTCACAGATGTTGAAACGCTCACAAAAGGATTGCTTTTCTGGCGATCATCCACCTCTTTTATTGGTGGATTAGGTATAATTTTATTTGTACTTCTTAATCCCGGAAAAGAGAGGCGGCAAGTCGTATTTATTCCGTGCAGAAGTTTCTGATCTTTCAAAGATGAGTTTTACTGAAAGATCGAGACACGTAATTCTTGCTGTTTCAGCCGTCTATTTAAGTCTTGTTATTTTAGAAACGATACTTTTGACTTTACTTGGCATGACATTTTTTGATGCCGTTTGTCATTCTTTCTCTACTATTGCAACATCAGGTTTTTCGACAAAGAACCTTAGCATTGCCTCATATGATAGCGTTTGGATTGAGGTTGTTGTAATGTTTTTCATGTTTATAAGCAGCATACACTTCTTATTGATATGGAGTACTATAAATGGAAAAAAACATAATATATTTAATTCTCATCCCATTCAAATATATGCATTAGTTATGTTTTTAGGAATTATTTTAATTACACTACAGCTATATTTTGAAAACTTATATGGATTTTGGGAGTCTCTAAGATATGCTTCATTTCAAGTGATTTCACTTGCAAGTACAACTGGTTTAGCTACTGCTGACAGTAGTGGATGGCCTCTTTTTGCAATTATACTTTTACTATATTTCTCTACTCAATGCGGGATGGTTGGTTCAACTGCGGGTGGAATAAAATTCGATAGAGTTTATATCTATTTTTCTTCCCTAACTAAACAGTTAAAACAAACACTCCATCCCGAGGGGGTCTTTATTGTGAAATATGACGATAATATTGTGGACCAGAGTTTGGAAAAACAAATTTCAATTTTCATAGTACTTTATATTCTTACATTTTCTGTTACTACACTTTTATTATCTTTGATGCATATTGATGTAGTAACTGCGGTAAGTGCTTCAATTGCTACATTAGGAAATGTGGGCCCTGGTTTTGGAAGTATCGGATCAATGGATAACTACTCACATTTACCAAATTCAGCAAAATATGTACTTTCTGCAAATATGTTGTTAGGTCGACTTGAAATTATGAATGTTCTTGCACTGATTTTAATGTTAGTTAGAAAAGGAAGTAGATAAGCTTAGTAAATAGAAATATCGTTAAATTGCAACTTTATTGAATTTTATTCAATTATTAGGTTTAATTAAAGTGCAAACTTAGATTGTTAATAATGGGTTTATGAACAAAATTATTGAGTGCGTTCCAAATTTTAGCGAAGGGAGAGATAAAGCAAAGATTGAAAAAATTGCAGATGTTTTTAGAGGTAAGACGGGAGTGAAACTTCTCGACTACAGCGGTGATACTGATCATAATCGTTCTGTGATTACTGTTGCAGGAGAGCCTGAAGCATTGAAATATGCAATTGTTGAGGCTATAGGAAAGGCTGTGGATCTTATTGATATGAACAAGCAAAGTGGTCAGCATCCTCGTATGGGAGCAGTAGATGTGGTGCCATTTATTCCTATAAAGAATGTAACAATGGAGGAGGCTATTGAAATATCAAAAGAAGTTGCAGAAGTAGTTGCTAATAGATATAATTTACCCTCATTTTTATACGAAGCTTCTGCTACTGCTTCTCATAGAGAGAATCTTGCTAATGTGCGAAGAGGTGAGTTTGAAGGACTGACAGAAAAAATGAAGCTACCCGATTGGAAGCCTGATTTTGGTCCATTTTCACCTCATCCAACTGCTGGAGCTGTTGCCATATGTGCTCGTAAACCACTTATTGCATATAATATTAACTTAAGTA
>Ga0079223_10002322_pt1 | contig 11750 bp, 11 predicted proteins | sample Stecom2011_FD_75072 | JGI IMG/M metagenome (GOLD analysis project Ga0079223, IMG submission 75072) | Agricultural soil microbial communities from Utah to study Nitrogen management - Steer compost 2011 | ecosystem: Environmental > Terrestrial > Soil > Agricultural land | place: USA: Utah...
AAATGGCTTTGTTGCAGTTTATGCAAGCGGGAAAAGACAAAGCTGCAGTTCCTGCTACAGCGCACGCAGACCACTTAATTCAAGCAAAAGTAGGAGCTTCAAAAGATTTGCAAGAAAGTTTAAACAAGAATAACGAAGTTTTCAATTTTTTAAGTTCAGTTTGTAACAAATACGGAATAGGGTTTTGGAAGCCAGGAGCTGGAATTATTCACCAGGTGCTTTTAGAAAACTACGCATTTCCAGGTGGAATGATGATTGGAACAGATTCACACACAGTTAATGCAGGTGGATTAGGAATGGTCGCAATTGGTGTAGGAGGAGCTGATGCCGTTGATGTTTTGGCTGGAATGGCTTGGGAACTGAAGTTTCCTAAATTAATCGGGGTTAAACTTACAGGGAAATTAAACGGCTGGACAGCACCTAAAGATGTTATTCTTAAAGTGGCTGGAATACTCACCGTAAAAGGAGGAACAGGTGCAATCGTTGAATACTTCGGAGAAGGGGCAAAATCATTCTCAGCTACAGGAAAAGGTACCATTTGTAATATGGGAGCTGAAATTGGTGCTACAACTTCTACTTTCGGATACGATGACTCAATGCGTCGTTATTTAGCTGCAACAGGCCGACAAGAAGTGGTGGAATTGGCAGATAAAGTGGCAGAGCATTTAACAGGAGATGCAGAAGTTTATGCTGAACCAGAAAAATATTTTGACCAAGTAATAGAAATTAATTTAAGCGAATTAACACCGCATGTAAATGGACCATTTACACCGGATTTAGCTACAGAAATTAAAGATTTAGGAGAGAAAGCTAAAAAAGAAGATTGGCCTTTAGAGTTGGAATGGGGATTAATCGGTTCGTGTACCAACTCTTCTTATGAGGATTTATCGCGTGCGGCTTCGATTGCTCAACAAGCAGTGGATAAAAAATTAGTGATAAAATCAGAATTGGGAATCAATCCAGGTTCTGAACAAGTGAGATACACCGCTGAAAGAGATGGAATCTTAAAATCTTTTGAAGACTTAAATGCTACGATTTTTACAAACGCTTGTGGTCCTTGCATCGGACAATGGGATAGAGCGGGTGCAGATAAAGAAGAAAAAAACTCAATCATTCACTCGTTTAATAGAAACTTCTCAAAACGTGCGGACGGAAATCCAAATACACACGCTTTTGTAACTTCTCCTGAAATGGTGATGGCATTGTCGATTGCTGGACGTTTAGATTTTAATCCATTAACAGATACTTTGATAAATCAAGATGGAGAGGAAGTGAGACTAGACATTCCAACGGGAGATGAATTGCCAGAACAAGGATTTGATGTTGAGGATAATGGTTATCAAGCTCCTGCAGCTGACGGTAGCGGCATTGAAGTAGTGGTGGATCCAAAATCTCAACGTTTGCAACTGCTGACTCCATTTAAACCATGGGATGGAGCAAATATCGGAGGGGCTAAGTTGTTGATTAAAGCTTTTGGGAAATGTACAACAGACCATATATCAATGGCTGGACCTTGGTTGCGTTATCGCGGACACCTAGATAATATTTCTAATAACCTCTTAATTGGAGCAGTAAACGCTTTCAACAAAGAAACAAATGCTGTGGTAAACCAATTGACAGGTGAAGTGGGAGAGGTTCCTGCTACCGCACGTGCATACAAAGCAGCTGGAATTCCTTCAATTGTTGTAGGTGACCACAACTATGGAGAAGGTTCTTCAAGAGAGCATGCTGCAATGGAGCCACGACACTTAGGAGTAGTAGCAGTTATTGTGAAATCATTTGCAAGAATCCATGAAACAAACTTGAAAAAGCAAGGAATGTTAGGATTGACATTTGCCAATGAAGCGGATTACGATAAAATTAGAGAAGATGATGTTTTTAACTTCTTAGATTTAGATCAATTCGCACCTGGAAAACAATTGACTTTAGAGTTGGCTCATGCAGATGGAACAAAAGAAGAAATCAAATTAAATCATACGTATAATGCTCAACAAATCGATTGGTTTAGAGCAGGAAGTGCTTTGAATTTAATCGCAGCAGAAAGTCAAAAAGCATAATAAAAATAAATAAAATGGAAAAGGCTGTCTGGAATTTTTTCGAGACAGCTTTTTTGTTTGAAGAAAGATAGCTTGTTTAAAATAGGCAGATACAATTAATCTTAAGTAAGTACTAGATTGATGTGTTTTTAATGTTAGAGTTTAATTTTTAAACTCTAAATTTGCAATAAACTAAAAAACAAAAAACTGTTGAAAATAACAATTTTACTTGGCTTCGTATTTATAGGAATGTTATTCATTTCTTGTGGCCCTGCTCGTTTTGTAGAGCCTTTAGCGAAAAGAGAAAATGCGGTTTCCATTGATCTTGGCGGACCGATTGTGAAAATTCCAGGTGTAGCGACGACTCCCATTCCCTTTACGTCCATAACTTATGGAAGAGGAATTACAAAAGATTTAACCCTTCACGGAAGTTGGTACTCTACAGCTGCGCTATTTGGTGTAGCTCAAATTGGGGCGGGTGGAACTTATGGTTTTTGGAAAAGTAAGAAAGGAAATCACGGGGTCTCTGGTATGGTCGGGTTTAATACAGCCATGGACATTTTTGAAAATAATTTTAAATTTTGGCCTCAATTAGATGCTCATTATTATTGGAAGTACCAAAGTCGAGATATGGTTCAAGATGATTTGTTTAGGGGAGGAGTGCCAGTTTCTAATCTCTTCTATGTCGGAATCGGCAGTTGGTATGAGTTGAGCAGAATGAAAGCGCATAATCAAAAGCAGGAAACTGCGATAATTCCTATGTTGAATATAGGACATGATTTGAATTGGAAAAAATGGACTTTTAAAACAGAATTAAAATTGATAGCGCCATTTTCTTCCAATCAAGACATTGTTTTGGATTATGTGAGCTTAACAGGAAAAACTGGAGCTACAGGTTTTTATATAGGATTTATTAGAAAATTTTAGAACATGAAAAAAATACACATATTTATCTTGTTTGTTTTAATTGTCTCAACAGGATGTAAAAAACGTTTGGATAGCTTTTTGTTTAACAATGACAATTCAATTGAAGCGTATTTGTTGGATGGTTATAAAGAAGGGGAATTGGCTGATCTTCCAGGCACATATCACGTACCTTCAAATCAAATTCACGAGTTTTTTTATACGATTAACGACAAGGGAGAAAACTTGGAAATAGCTGCCATCTTTGTAGGCGATATTAGTAAAATAGCTACGGATACAGTGATTTTGTATTGCCACGGAAACGCCAAGCACATGGACAATTACTGGAACAGACAAAAGCTGTTAAGTCATGTAGGCGGGCAAGGTAGATTTGGAGTTTTAATGTTCGACTATCCAGGATACGGTCTCTCGGAAGGCAGTCCAAATGAGGAAAATATGTATGAATCTGCTAATGGAGCTTTAAAGTGGTTGAAAAAGAATGGCTTGACAGATGAAAGATTAGTGATTTATGGCTATTCTTTAGGAACTGCGTCAGCATCGAAAGCAGTTGGAGATAAGTCTTTTGTCTTAAAACCAAGCAAAGTTATTCTTGAAGCTCCTTTTGCGAGTAGCGAAGTAATTGTGCAAGATGCATCTTTGTTGAATATGCCGGCCTCGTTTTTCGTGGATTTAAAAATTAATAACGCAGAGCAAATAAAACAGTGTGACGTTCCGCTGTATTGGCTACACGGCATTGATGATGATTTCTTGTCCATTTCAACTCATGGAAGAATTGTTTATAATAATCATCAAGGAAGTTGGAAAGTAAAAAGTGAAGTTGTTGGGGCAGGACACAATAATGTACCAACTTTTATGGGCTATACAAATTATCTTGATAAAATCTTAAACTTTATTGAAAGTTAATGGTTAAATAATTATTAAGAAAAGCAACCTATAAAATAGTTAGGGCGTCTTATAAAAAAAACGTTTATTTATTGTGATTTTATTGAACCTTATTCAAGGCTATTCGGAGAAAGCCTGTTTTAATATAATGCCAAACACAAGGTCTGTAGTTGACCCTGGATTAAGTAACAATTTTGTTTCTTATCAACGGCGTTCTAAAAAAACAATCCCAAATTCCTTTTCTAAAAGCTTAAATTTCGCTTATCCTAAAGAAAAGAAAACAAGAGTTGATTACTATCGAATGATTTCGTAAAAACAATAATGAATTTGTTGTTGAATCAAGTCTAATCAATAAAAATAGAGAACGTTTCTTTTGTAATAAAAATGTAATAGAATGCTAGTGTTATAGCAAAGTAATAATTTATTAATTAATTTTAAACAATATGAAAAGTATGTTTTTTTCCGTAATATTCATTCTCCTGATAGGAGTTGGCACTTCGTTTGGTCAAGTTTATGAGAATGTTTATGAAAATTCAAATAGTGAAGTTCAAGCCAAGTTAAACCAAAATAAAATAGCTGGAATTGATATTTTAACCGGCGTGGTAGCTCAACATGAATTTGAAATTTCAGGAATGGATAACAGTAAAAAAATAGAGCTGGCAAACGTACTTACAAATCATCAACAAATTACTAATTACTCAATAAATGAAGAACTAACTCGGTTGGTTTTTATAAGTTCAGCACATTTTACCAAAGACAAGGCTACCACTTTATTAAACCCTTTAAATTTAACAGTAACTGAATACACAGTTATCTATTCTGTTGCTGATTAACAATGAGAAGTTATGAATAAAAAGAATTGGTTAATTTGTTTTTTGTTTCTCCTTTTTGCTATAAAAGTAGAGGCGCAAATCGTTCCTGGGAATTCATGTGAAGATGCAACGTGCAGTATTCAAGGAAGTTATTCGAGTCAGACAGGTTCTTCGAGTATGGGAACGTTCGGTTGCTTATACACTACTCCAAATGCGAATTGGATTGCAATTAATACCACAACAAGCGGAAGTGTTCACTATGTGTTGACACAAACGAACTCAAATGGTTCAGGAATTGATGTGGATTTTGCTGTTTATGGACCGTATAACAGTGTTTCACAGGGATGTCCAATAACAGGAAGTACGCCAACAGTAGATTGTTCTTATTCTGCATCTTCAACGGAATACATTGATATTCCAAATGCTCAAGCAGGAGACGTCTATATCATTTTAATTACAAACTATAATGGTTCAGCAGGAACAATAAGCCTTACTCCCAATCCAAACAACCCTTCTACAGCAGATGTAGATTGTAATATTGATTTTGGAGGTATTGCTTCATCAACGCCAGCTTTGTGCGGACAAGCAACAGGAAGTGTAGAGGTAGTTCCTAATGGAGGTCATGCCCCGTATTCGTTTTTGTGGGATATACCTGGTAACCCAACGACTCCAATAGTAGAAAATGTTCCCCCTGGAACTTACACGGTTACTATAACATCTTCACCAGATCCTGTAACAGGAGTGACTTACAATCCTACTACAGTAACAGTAACGGTGGATGATCAAGAGTCAACTGCGTCGGCTACTTCAACTTTGGTGTCTTGCCCTGGGGGAAGTGATGGAACGGCAACAGCTACGTCAACTGCACCGGGTACGCTTACGTATCAATGGAACGACCCGAACAATCAAACTTCTCAAACCGCTGTCGGATTGTCTGCGGGTGTTTATGAATGTGTGATTACGTCGAGTACAGGATGTGTTAATACTGTAACGGTTACGGTGAGTGAAATTCCTGAAATGTTATTGACAATAGGAGCACAAACAGATGTAACCTGTAATAGTGGTAATGATGGAACAGCTACAGTATTGGTGACGCAAGGTACAGCTCCGTATGCTTACAATTGGTCAAACTCAATATCAAACACGTCGTCGGCAAATGATTTGAGAGCGGGAAATCATACAGTAACAGTTACGGACGGAAAAGGGTGTGTAGTGAGTAATGACATATTTATTTCAGAACCCGATGCCTTAGAAATTGTTAATATCACACAAGATACGATTATTTGTATTGGAGATGAGGTGATTTTATCTGCTCTTGGAGCAGGGGGAAGCAGTGAATATATTTATACGTGGAAAAATGGGGGTGAGGTTGTAGGAACGGGAAGCAGCATTGCTGTAACGCCTACTCAACCAAGTACAACGTATTGTGTTACTCTTTCTGAAGCGTGCGGTTCTCCAACAACTGAGAAATGTGTTGAGGTAAATTATCCAGCAGAAGTATCTGTTATGCTTGCTCCAGATAAAACAGCGGATTGTTTCCCTGTTGAAGTTACATTTGAAAATACAACGAATACGCAAGAAGTGATTGACAATACGGTTTGGGTGTACAGTGATGGCGGTAGAGACACTACGCAAGGAACACTTCCAACTTCGCATGAGTTTGGAGAAGGGCTTCATGATGTGAAAATGATTGTAACGACAGAAAGAGGATGTGTGTATGAAAGAGATTTTCCAAACCTTATTCATGGATACTCTATGCCAAAAGCTAATTTTTATACCACGCCAAATCCAGCATCTATGTTTGATCCTGTTGTTCATGCATTTAGCCAGTCGAGCAATGATATTTCTACATACGAATGGCATGCGCCAGAAGCAAAACCAAGCTATTCTCCTTCTCAAAACCCAACATTTGTTTATCCACAAGAAGTGAATGAGTACAACCTTAAATTGATTGTTGAAAGTGAATTTGGTTGTATAGATTCCATTCAGAAAGTGGTGAGAATTGAAAATGATGTGTTGATTTTTGCACCGAATACATTTACTCCGGATGGGGATGAATACAATGAAAATTGGAGAGTTTATATTGAAGGAATAGACGTCTATAACTTCCATCTTCAATTGTTTAATCGTTGGGGAGAAATAGTATATGAATCATTTGATTCTGAGGGGGAATGGGACGGAACTTATGGTGGTGTACCTGTACCAACCGGAACGTATATTTGGAAAATAAATGCTGCGGATTACGAAAACGATAATAAATATGAGTTCAACGGATACGTAACGATTATTAAATAGAAAATTCATAGCGTTGATTTTATTAATGAGAAAAGGGAGCTAATAACTCCCTTCTTTTATGACTTTACATTTATTGAAAAACTGTATTTGTGCTTAAATAAAGTTATATTTGTCTATAAACAAAGTTTAAACATGATTCAATTAACTCAAAGTGAGGAAAATTATCTCAAAGAAATATACCATCTAGAAGAATTAGAGAAAGGTCCTGTTGGAACAAATGATTTGGCACATCGTATGCAAACGAAAGCGAGTTCTGTAACGGATATGATTCGCCGATTAGCAGAAAAATCCTTAATTAAATATGAGAAATACAAAGGATGTGAATTGACAGATAAGGGAAGGAGAGAAGCGCTCAAAACAATTCGAAAACATAGACTTTGGGAGACATTCTTAGTAGAAAAATTAAACTTTGGCTGGGAAGAGGTACACGAAATTGCAGAACAACTTGAACACATACAGTCGGTGAAGCTAACGAATCGATTGGATGAATTTTTAACTTTTCCGAAGTTTGATCCGCATGGAGATCCGATTCCGAGTCAAGAAGGAGAAATTACTCACAGAGAGGAAGTAATTCCATTAACGGAGCTAGAAATTAACAAGAAAGCTAAAATTACAGGTGTTTTAGACAGTTCCGCTTCATTTTTAAAATATTTGGATAAACATAATATACAATTGGGTGTTATTGTTGAAGTAATTGAACAGTTTGAATTTGACCATTCCTTAGAAGTCGTATTGAATCATCAAAAATTAAATTTATCTTCCACGGCAGCAATGAATATTATGGTTCAAATCATATAGAATAAGAAAAATGAAATGAGCTTTCCAGAAACAGAACTTTTAGACTTAAACAATCAAAGTCATACACTTTCTTCACTGATTGAAAAGGAAAAATTAAACTTGATTTTGTTTTACAACACCAATTGTCTTGGTTGTACAGGTAGAGCAATTCCTTTGGCGTATAAGCTCAGCCAAGAATACAAATTTATTTCTTTGCTAGTAATTCATTCTAATTTTCGTATTGCTTCGTTTGATCGTGAGGAAATTTTATCTGTTTTTACCGACCAAAAAAGTCCATTTGAAATTTACCGTGAGGAAAAAAATGAATTGTATAGCCATTTTGACTGTGAAGGCACCCCACATTGGTTGTTGGTTAATGGAGAAGGGGAGATGTTACATTCGTTTTTTGGTTCTCAAGACGGTGCACAGCTGAAGTTGGAATATGCCATCCGTGAATTTGAAACAAGCGAGTAACTTCCTATTTCCAAAACCTTACAACACATCCTTCGGTGTTATTTCTACCACATCTCCCGGTTGAAGATTTCCCAAGGTAAGCTTTCCTATTTTCGCTCTAATTAACCTTAGTGTTGGAAAACCAACAGCTGCAGTCATTTGTCGGACTTGTCTGTTTTTCCCTTCGGATAATTGCAAAGCAATCCAACTGGTAGGGATGTTTTTTCTGAATCTTACGGGAACACTTCTCTCTGGAACATCGGGTGCGTCAATTTTTTCACATTGGGCAGGCGCAACTTGAACTTTTTTGCCTTCATGTTTGATGATTATCGTTCCTGCCGATAATTCTTGGCATGCTCCCTGTGAAATATCATTATCGACTTGAACAAAATACGTTTTTTTAACTTTGTTTTCGGGGCTTAAAACTCTGTTTTTAAAATCATTATCGTTGGTGAGAAGTAATAAGCCTTCACTGTTTTTATCCAATCGCCCAATGGAATAAACATCTTTTGGAAAAGGAAATAAATCACCCAAAACAGGTGTTCCGTCTTTACTTGTAAATTGGGAAAGCATGTCGTAAGGCTTGTAAATAGCGTAATACTTTTTCTTCATCATTGTTAGAAACCCTTTATATAAAAGGTGAAATTAACGTAAATATTAATTAATTTAAAGCGAATACTATTACATTCTTCTTATTTTTATCAAAAAGAATTTTTATCATGGTATTACAATTTACAAAAAACGACGGAATTGCAACCTTAACTTTTAACCGTCCAGACAAATACAATAGTTTTACGCAAGAATTAGCATTTGCAGTGCAAAAAGCGTTGGATGAATGTAAAAATGATGACGCTATTCGAGTGATTGTTTTAACAGGAGCAGGAAAAGCTTTTTGTGCAGGACAAGATTTAGTAGAAGCGACTGACCCAAATGGTCCGCCATTAAAGAACATTGTTGGAGATCATTACAATCCGATTGTGATGCGTTTAAGAGAAATTGAAAAGCCGATTATTGCAGCTGTAAATGGTGTGGCAGCAGGTGCGGGAGCAAACATCGCTTTGGCGTGTGATATTGTTGTAGCGAAAAAATCAGCGTCTTTTATTCAAGCGTTTTCTGCGATAGGCTTGATTCCCGATTCAGGCGGAACTTATTTTTTACCTCGTTTAGTGGGAGCACAAAAAGCATTGGCACTCATGCTTACGGGAGATAAAATTATGGCAGAAGAAGCAGAAGCGATGAATATGATTTATAAAGCGGTGGATGATGAAAAATTTGATGCATACATTGCAGAAATGACTGCTAAAATGTCGAAAATGCCAACAAAAGGATACGGATTGACGAAAAAAGCGGTAAATGAATCATTTAACAATACGCTAAAAGATCAATTGACATTAGAAGAAAAGTTGCAAGCAATTGCTGGTTCTACCTACGATTTTAAAGAAGGAACGACCGCATTTATCGAGAAAAGAAAGCCGAATTTTAAAGGAAAATAGAACGTTAAGACAAAGAAAAAAATGGAAAACGAAAAGATAAAAGTAGGTGTTTTGGGCGCAGGAACGATGGGGACTGGAATCGCTCAAGTAGCCTCGCAAGCTGGACACAACGTGGTTTTGGTGGATGTGAATGAAGAGGTGTTAAATCAATCACAGACGAAGTTAAGAAAAACGTTTGAACGCTTAATCGAAAAAGGAAAGTGGACGGATGCTTATGCAAATGATGTGTTTGGAAGAATTAAATTCACTACAGATATTCATAAATTTGCTGAATCTAAGTTGATTATAGAAGCAATTGTTGAAAAAATTGAAGTAAAACACACAGTTTTTAAGCAATTGGAGTCGATAGTAGGAGAGGATTGCATTTTGGCTTCAAACACTTCTTCCTTGTCCATTGCAGGAATAGGTTCTGTGTTACACCATCCCAATAGAAGTATAGGAATTCACTTTTTTAATCCGGCACCATTAATGCCGCTTGTTGAGATAATTCCAGCGGTTCAGACTTCAAAAGAAACGGTAGATAAGGCAAAAAAGCTAATTGATTCTTGGGGGAAAGTTAGTGTTTTAGCGAAAGACACACCGGGCTTTATTGTCAACCGAGTAGCTCGACCTTTTTACGGAGAGGCCTTGCGAATCTATGAAGAAGGAATTGCTGATTTTGCAACCATTGATTGGGCGCTGACAACTTACGGAGGTTTTAAAATGGGACCGTTTACCTTAATGGATTACATAGGAAATGATGTGAATTATGCAGTAACGGAAATTGTTTTTGAAGCATTTTATTACGACCCAAGGTTTATGCCTTCTTTTACCCAAAAACGTCATGCAGAGGCAGGGTATTTAGGAAGAAAATCAGGCAGAGGATATTATGAATACAGTGAAGGTGCTACATTGCCAGAAGCAACAAAGGATGAAAAGCTAGGAAAAGAAATAACGACACGTGTTTTGGCGATGCTAATCAATGGAGCGGCGGACGCATTATTTTTGAATGTTGCGACTAAGGAAGACATCGATTTAGCCATGACGAATGGTGTTAATTATCCCAAAGGTTTGTTGAAATGGGCAGATGAAATAGGAATTCAAGAAGTCTTGGATGTATTGCAAGGCTTATTTGACGAATACGGTGAAGATCGCTATCGCCCTTGTCCATTATTAAAGAGAATGGCAAGAGAGAATAAGACTTTCTTTTCTTGATTAGAAACTGGTTTGGAGGTAGATTGTTACCCTTTGAAAGATTTAGATTTTGCGCAGTTTTTAAAAGTTCAAAACTATTTATATGAAAATAATTTCTTTATCTTAGGGCTAACAATTCAGAAAGTATAGTGTTTCAAAAGTGTATGAAGAAGGATATAGGTAATATAATTGGTTTTATTTTTATTCTCTTATTTATTATTTACGTAGTAATTGGCATAACAAATGATGCTAACAATAAATCCAATATTAAAGCGAAAGGTCAATATTCTTATGGTATTGTCAAGAAAATAAATATTGGCGGTAGAGTTGGGGATAGTTTTACTTACACATTTTATTTTGATGGGAGTATTTATACTGATAAAAATCCTGTTGGGGGTGACTATTCAAGAAACCATCAAATTGGCGATACCATCATCATCAAATTTCTTCCTAAAGACCCAACAAAAAGTATGATTATAGAAGATATGAAGTATAAATCATGCATGGGATTACCTCCAAAGAAAGGCTGGAAAGAGTTGCCAAAATGTAAGGAGGATTTTCATTTAGTCAGAGTATGTTTTAGTGATGAAATTGATAGAATGGCTTGTTCTGGTGTTTAGATGCTTTGCATTTTAAGAAGTGTGAAGGAATCACTTTTTCACTCCTCTGGGTATTTTTTTGGATTTTGATAAGAGTTACGAATACCATAAACAAAGACAATCAGTCTATCTTCATCAAGAATATAATGAATGATATACGGGAAGTTTTTAACAACCTTCATTCTAAAGTTATCGTACCGAATTTGGTAGTACGGAATTTCCTTAAGGTTGTTGAGTTCAGCATTTACACACTTAATAAAGCGTTGCGCAAGTTTGGGATTAATGTTTGAATAATATTTGAAGGCT